>JGI26079J46598_1000092_pt1 | contig 33000 bp, 32 predicted proteins | sample SaaInl59LU_5_DNA_FD_46598 | JGI IMG/M metagenome (IMG submission 46598) | reverse complement strand
TTTTAACACCTTTTTCAATAGTACCTCTAGTAATACCAATATCATCCCATTCAACATATTGTTCTAGACCAACATACTTATTCATCCCTTCAGAGAAGTGTAAGTGGAATTTGATTGGGTGTGGTTTTGCAAAACGATTCTTATTAGGTTTAGCATTTACAATAATACCGGCCTTTTCGCCACCTTCTTTAAGTTGTGCTTTACCTAAGAAAAGAACGATAGATGCAGCATACTCTGGTCCAGTTCCACCACCAGCTACTTGTCTTGAAATAAAGTCTTGTGTTTGGTATGTGTGGTTCGTAAATAGGAATGGGATCTTAAGATCTGCCATTGGTGTCATTATAATTCTAAAGATTGATTTAAGAATTTTAGAACGAGTCATATCTGATTTTTCAGAACCCGATCTTGCATCTTCAATCTCTTTAGCAGTTGCTAAGTTACCTGCAGAATCTAAGATAATCATTACCTTTGGCGTAGTTCCACCTGCTCTTTTTACCTCTTGCATTCTACCAGTAATAGAGGTTACAGAAGTTCTAAACTCTTGTACTGTATTGATTGGTTGGTAGTTTACTTTGGTTGTATCAATATTAAACTTCTCCATTAGAGATTTATCTACTGCAGCCTCTGAATCATAAAAGATTACATTATAACCCATATCAATTGCTCTCTTCACAGAGTTTAGGATTAAGTAAGTCTTACCAGTTCCAGAAGGTCCAGCAATTGAACAGCTTCTATTNTTAGGCCATCCACCAAAAAGTGAACCACTAACACAAGCATTCAANTGATANTTACCAGTGTCAATCCACTCGGTAACTTCNCTAAANGTTGATTGGTCCATTACAGATCCAAGTGGGTTTAACGTTGCTAGCTCTGCATTGATATCATCAAAGCTAAATTCTTTGCTTTTTTTTGCCATATTATTATTTTTTATTCTTCGAAAAGTTTATCCTCTTCAGTTCTTAATACTTCCAGTTCTGCTAAAAGTTTCTTAGTCTCCTCTTTTACTCTGGCCATTTCTGCTTCCAATTCACTAAGTCTATTATATAGAGCTTGGTATTTCAGGACATGTTCGGCCTGNTCTGGTGTCATATTTACATTCATAGTTCTTGATTTTCAAACATATCTAATTGNCCAGGCAATTGCTCGTCTGCAATCTCTTGACTTTGTGCTTTCTTCATTTCCCAAACAAGAGATCTGACTTTGTTGCCAAGATCCATATTATTTGGTGTTTCTCTTTCTANTAGGTAAAGTATNTCTTTTAAATNCATTGTTTCTAAAATAGTGCCGAAGCGTAAATTAAGTTTGTATCTAATGTTTGTAATCCACAAGCAACAAGTACTCTATTAAGAGGGTCAATCATTGCTTTTTCAAATTGCGTATCATAGTCGACCGGTGGTGCAAATTCATAAGGGTGATCTCCAGGCATATAAGCGTAAACTTCACTAATTGGACTTTTACAGTTATAGATCTTAAGCTTCTCTCCGTTACCAATTACTTTATACTTGGTCTTATACTTTGAATTGGTATTTAATAAGTAGTTGTAGTAACCAGCAGCCTTTACGTTTGCTGGACATTTAAGACCAACTTGTAATTCAATCTGGTCATCAACAATATACTTTTCAATATTATTAGTTCTACGATTAAAACTAATGTCATCAATGTTTGCCATTTGAAACTCTTTCTTAGTCTCTTTCATGAAAGTTACTAGAGTTTGTAGATCTTCTGCAGTTGGACTACTTCCACGTTGAAAGATAATCTTTAGTGCTTCAGTAAGCTTAGTACGTACAAATGCTGGAGTTGAAGATTGGATTGTATCGAAACCAATAGTCTTAACCTTCTTAAGAGGTTTATGTCTATCAGTTACTTCTAACTTATCATCCCATGCAATATTTTGAATATACTTTTTCTTTGCCAACCAAATACCATTATAGGCTAGTGATTCTAATTCAAATACCAAGAAGTTCTCAGAGTTTCTAGCGTCTGCATACTTCTCCATACATTTTCTAATGTATTCTTTAAGTCTAAATGCATACAACTCTAATATAAAGACATCAATTGCAATCTTATCCTCTTCGTTTGGCCATACAATAGACTCATATAGATCCTGGAATTGAATATAACAAGAATCCGTATCAATATAAATTACTGCTGGTTTTTCAATCTTACCTTTGGCTTTAATACCGAAATGTTCATGGACTGCTTTATCTTTATGCCAAAATTCTTGCACGTATTTGTTAAGAATAGATTCTGAATAAAGAATTGCATTCTTACTCTGTTTAGTAATTGATTCTGCAATATTAATGTCAAAAAAGTGGAACCATTTATTACCAAAGGCACCATAGATAGAGTTAAGAGTTAACTTAACAGCTTGCTCATAAGCTGTATATTTAGCAGAAAGCTGCTCATAATGATTTATGAGCAGCTTNGCCTCTTCTTGTGAAAGTTGATCTGTTGGTTTATTTTCTAACTCTTGGATNTCCATTAATTACGCAGTTTGGCAAGTTGATATTGTCAATAATGTGTCTGAATCATTTGATTGAAAAACAACCTTTGAATTCGAAACATATACCGTTTGCTCTTCTTTGTCTAATAGATTTAAGTATTTTTTGTAGACTGTAACATTTCCAGTTCCATTTGCTGCAGGATTAACTACAACTTTAAATGATTTACCATCAACGTTAACTCCAGCTACATCAGATTTAATATTGAAAGTTTCTTCTTTATCTAGAGAGAAAAGATTCTTAACTTTATTCAACATATGAGTATCTAATGCAAAATCAAATTGACCTCCGTCTTTAGCAAAAATAACTTTAACTTGGTCTTCAGTAAGATCTTTAAATCCTAGCGTTGGCTCTGAACAAGAAAGTGTAATTTCTAATTCGTCGTTAAAGATTCTAAATGTAGAAGCAACTAAATCTTCATCATTCTCAATGAATTCAATCTCACCCTTAATAGCATCATGGTCAAAGTGCTTAATAGCATCAATTACTTTGCTACCTTCAAAAAAGGCAATCTTCATTTCTTTGTCCGTGTCAGGCCACTCACTGATTTGGAACATCTCAGAGACATCTACGCTATGGCTTTTTACAGCATCTCTCTGTGGTAAATAAACGACAGATTTTACTCTGCCACCCGAAATCTTCATATAAATGAAGGAGTCGATTAGCTTGACACGGTTAATAAACTCTGTCAAAGCATGTTGGTCAATACGATCAATTTTTAACTTCATGTTTTTTTGTTTTTTTAATATAGTTATTATACTAGTAAATCTAGTTTAGTTTCACTAAAATTAGTGCATAAAAAAGGGCAGAGATAGTAGCGAACTTTTCTCTGCCCAACCCGTTAACTATAACGGTCCTAAAATGTGGTCCTATTTCATACCACCGGATATCTTACCCATCACAGCTTAAGCAATCTGGATCCATTGCTGAAGCAGCAATATCACCTCTTAACACTGATTCTGTTCTCATATAATAGAGTGTTTTAACTCCTTGCTTATAGGCTTCCAAGTGAACTTGGTTAATAAATTTAGGCTCTGCTTCTTTTGGGAATGCTAAGTTTAAACTTACTGCCTGGTCAACATATTGTTGTCTAACACCTGCTTGTTTTACAAGCTCTAATTGATTTACCTCTTTAAATGTTTTAAATATATTTTTTAATGAGGTATAGTTATCTTGTTCTAGTGCTGGTAACTTTTCAAAGTCTTTATTTTTAATCGGTGGATTCTCTTTTGAGATAGGCTCCCCAATCTTAATTTTATAATCATCAATAAACCCAAGACCTAAAACACTTCCACCGTCTGATAAGATTTGATCCCAAACTCCTTTAGTATTTTTACTAATAAGTTCAAGTGCTCTCTCAAGTGTTGGATTCTTACGAATAAAAGTACCCTTTGCAGTTTGTTCTGTAAAGACGTTAGCAGCCCATGGCTCAATACCAGCAGATACATTACCACTTAATTTTGAGTTAGATACAGTTGGTGCTATGGCTCTCAGGTGAGTGTTTCTCATTCCAGTTCCAACACACCATAGAGGTTCTCCATATTCTAGTGCCATATCTCTAGATGCTCTTTCAGACTCAATCTTAATTTGAGAGAAGATCTTTCTAGTTTCAAATTGTGCAGTTAAGCCTTCAAATGGAATGTTATTATCTTGTAAATATGTATGCCATCCAAGAACTCCTAATCCAAGTGCTCTTCCCTTTTCTGCAGAACGAATTGAGTTTTCAAAGCCTCTCATAAATTTAGCCTTCTGGATAAATTCTTCCATAACTCCATCTAGGAACCAAGTAGCAGTATAGACTAAATCAGTATCTTTCCATTCTTTATATTTAGCAAGGTTCACTGAAGATAGACAACAAACAAAAGAGTGTGACTCATCGGTATGCAGTGCAATCTCTGAACAGATATTAGTCATATAGACTTTAAGTCCATTATTCTTATATGCATCTGGGTTTGCTCTATTAACATTTCCCTTAAACATTATATAAGGCTCTCCAGTAGATCTACGTTTTCTAAGAACTGCAGCCCATCTTTTACGTGCTTCTTTGTCTCCAGCTTCTACTTTTTGCATAAATCCATCAGAGACAATAACACATTGGTGCATATTAAGAGATTGTCTATTAACATCTCCTTTAGGCTCTCTAATCTCTAGCCATTCCCAGAAATCTGCATGTTCAATATCAATATTAACAGATGCTGCTCCTCTTCTTACACTTCCCTGATTGGTTGCTAAGATTGTAGAATCATAGATCTTACAGAAAGGTACAACACCATCACTGGTTCCATTACCTTTAATTGTAGATCCTGCTGGGCGGATTTGATTAATACCAATTCCAACGCCACCTCCATGTTTTGCAAGTAGCATCATCTCTAAATTCTTTGCACCAATATCGTGGATTGAATCTGCAACATCGATACCAAAACAAGAGATTGGAAGTCCTCTTTCTGTTCCAGTATTTGAAAGTACAGGGGACGCTAGATTTAACCAGCCTTTCCAGATATAGTCAAAGAACTTGCTTGCCATTTCTGGTTTACTAAGTCTTTTTGCTACAGTTGTTGCAACTCTCCAATAAGCATCCTTTGGAGTCTCATTCTCTATAAGGTAGCCATTGCTAATGGTCTTTACATAAATTTCAGTATTGGCCCATGTTGGAAAATCAACACCCAGCTCCCAACCAAGTGCTTCTCCATAATTAATTGTATCGTTTTTCATATAATATATTGTTTAGTCAAATAAATCGTCTTCGTCCCAGTTCTCATCTTCTCCAGCCTTTGCATAATCAGTTGGTCTAATAGCAAAAAAGTCAGTATGTGTATGACCGCCAGTCAAGTGATAGAACCAATCTAATTCTGAAGCCGAATCTTTATCAAAATCAAATTTGGATTCATATCCAAGTTCTACTAGTTTTTCATTAGTTCTTTTAGTAATAAAATGCTTTAAGTCCTCTGCTTTCATGTTTTCTAGGTCTCCCATTTCAAACATCTTATCAATAAATTTATGCTCCATTTGGCACATTAATTCTGCAGCCTGTTCTACATCTCTTTGAACTTCATCTTTAAGCTCAGGATATTCATCACACATATGTCTAAATAATTGACATCCCATTTTAGAATGAAGTGACTCATCTCTAACTGACCATTTCATTTGCTGACCGATACCTTTAAGTAGGTTTCTCATTTGGAATGAGTAAAGTACTGCAAATGAGCTATATAATGATACACCTTCTGCAAACGCACTAAAGATTGCTAAAGATCTAGCAACTTGTCTTCTTGCATGTGTATTTTCAGCAAGATCTTCATGTGTCCAGTCAGCTTCAGTAGAAGTTAAGTGTTCAAATTTTTCTGCAATTGTAGGTTCATGTAAGAAGGCTGCAAAGTCTTCTAGACCTAGAGTCTCATTTAAGTATGAGTATGCTGTGGCGTGAATAGTCTCTTGTGAACCAAACATCATTGCCATTTGCTTAATCTCATGTTTTGGAAACCAATTAGTAACCATAGTAGTCCAGTAATCAGAAACTGCACATTCAGTTTGTGCAAAACCTAAAAGAATATTACCAACAATATTTTTTTCAGACGTGGTTAATTTCTCATTCCAATCTTTAACATCACCTTGCATACTAATTTCAGTATGTAACCAAAATGCCTGTGCTTGTTTTAACCAACCTTCTGTATAGTACTCTGGGTACTCAAATGGCTTATATTCTAATCTTTCTGTAAATAGTGACATATTTTGCTAATAATTTTTTTAATAAAGGCTAAAAAAGGTCTAGTTTTAGACCTTAAATTCTTTCTGGGTTTTTAATAAATTACTAGCAGCGCTGCTTGTTGTATTATATATCAGAGCTCTGCTGGTAATTTTTAATTTATGCGTTAAATATTTTTTTTAATTCGTGTGCTTTTTCATAATACTCATAAGATGTCTTTTTATAATCTTTTCGTTGACCATACAGATCACTTAGGATTAACTTTAACATAGAATCTTCTTTCTTATAAACTGCACCATTTTCACAAACAATAACATTCTTATCAGCTCTTCTATTAGGTACTTCCATCTCTGGTACCATTTCAATAAATGAGTCTGGTGAGATATTAAACTGTCTCATGATTGATGGATAAAGAGAGGCAAAGTCAAATGCACTTACTCCACTATAATAACCAACAATTGGTTGCTTTACAAATGCACCTTCATACTTAGTATCTTTTTTAGGTCCATCTTTATTCCACTCTACTGCAATCTTTTTATTCTCACCTGCTAGCTTTCTAGCAATAAGAGATTCAGTAACTGCCACTGGAGAGGCTGCTTTATAGAGCGGCATTCTTGTAATAGTAGCCAGTGTTAATAGTACTTCCATTGACCTTAGTTTCCGATCTATATAATAAACTAGACAAGAATCGACTACGTTGTAGTAAATATATTTTTGGAAGTCTCTTTCATAGAGTTCTTGTAATCCACCAGTATATTTAATCTTTGCAACATCTAATACAGCGCCAGATACAAAGTCTAATGAGTTAGATTCTTTAACTGCAACAGATCTATCATATTTATCATATAATTGCATGTAGTCAAGAATACCCATGTGCATTGGTCTCTGGTCAGTCTTATCTAGAGTTCCAGTAATTGCAACTTCGGTTAAATCAATCTGAAGTCTTTTACAACGGTTTACGATATATTGCCAGTCATAGTTAATAAAGTTCCACCCAGTCATCATTGGAAACTTAGGTAAGAATTTATGCAAGAATGTATACAACATATTGTACTCATCTTTAAACTTGTAGTAAGAGAATTCCCAATCTTGGTCATAATCTTTAAAGTGAGCATTTGTATCGTCTTCGATCTTTTTAATCTGAGCAGCACTAAGATCTTCTAATCCAAGTACAATAGCTTTACGCTCTGGTGTGATAATTGAGAATGAAAGTATTCTTGATTTAGCCTCTTCTGGCTTTGGAAAACCATCAATAATTTCAGTCTCAATATCCACAAAATAAGTACGTGGCATATTAAACTCGTAAATCTCTTCTTTGTCTTTCTCTGGAAGACTGTCCATGAAATAGAGTAGAGAGAACTTGTTAAATGATTTAGAAATACCTCGTTTGATTGGGCGACCATCCCAGTTCTTAAACGTTTGGTCAGCATATCGGTCATCTTCTTTTGCAATAGTCCAGTTTTGAAACGTATCTACTGGGTATCTTTTAAATGAGACCTTGCCCTCTTTGTCGTAATAAGAAACGATTAGTTCGCGGTCGGTTTGTTCAATATCTAATAGCATTAATAATTATTCTTTTGGCGGTTAACATTCTCTTCTGCCTTTGCGAAATAATAATTATATGCTGTCTTAGCATCTAATCCAATAGAGGCTGCATAGTTAATAAAGAAGTGTAGGATATCCACCCACTCCATATACAATTCCTTCTTGTCACCTTCGGACATATCGGAAATCTTTAATGTCTCATATTTTGAGAAGTCTTTCTTCCAGTATTTCCAGACTGCATTTCCACTTCCGTCTTTAATACCTCCAAGTGCATCTGTCATTTCGTGAATTTCATCAACAACTGCATGTGTATTACAGTGCCAGAAGTTCATGATTTCTCGGATTGTCATATCTTCAAAGTTAAAACCATAAGTCTGCTCTTGCATCTTCTTTTGGTTTTCCATGATGTCCGCCAAGTGTGTTGTTGATTGATCGTAGAAGTCTTTTACTTCTAGGTCTTTACATTCATTGTCTATGTTTGCCATTATTTTTTTATTTAATAGTTTTATAACTAAAGTGTCATTAGTTTCAATAAGATTATAGATCTGTTTCAAGAACTTGACCCCATTCTCTTTCGGAGTTTACTAAAGATTTAGCGTCCATGTCTTCTGGTTTAGGATCTCCTCCAACATTCCAGAACCAAGCGCCAGGATTACCATGCTTTTTCATAAATTCCCAGGCTTTAGCATCGTAGTTCATAGCAGATGGAAATGGTGGGGCAAATTTTGGATCTACATTAGATGCAAATGCCTTTGGATGCGACCAAACTTTAGCTCTTCCTAATTCTCCAGCCTGTATATTTCTAGAGACTGCAACTGCATTAAATTCTGCGTCAGGCCAGGCTATTTGTAGAGATCTAGATAGAACGCCAGTGGATATGGCTGACCATACTTCTTCCGGGTAACCATGTTTCTCTGCAATATCATAAGCAACCTTAACTGCAGCCGCTGTAACGAGCTCATGCTTTAGCCCAAGTGGAATAAAAGTAGCATTGTTATCTTCGGCCCACTGTTTTGCAATTCTATTTAGATTAGGCATTGCTGCAATTCTCCTAAATTTAGGAATTGCTCCTCTTTCAATACAGATCGCTTGGTGGTCTGATATAATTTTACCAGATGGCATAAACAAGACTAACTTCTTATTGTACTTCTTAGCTAAATATGCAAGCGATATACCTGCAAATCCAAATCTAGGCTGCACATAAACTAATGTATCGGTTGGTGCTTGTTGGACTAAAATATCACCAAATCTACATTTAGAACCAAATCCCATCATATCTTCTCTAATAACTTTAAAACCGTCATGTTCTTTTATTACCGGAGATTCAATTGGATCTTTCCAATCACCAGCTAAATCTAACCACGCCTGTCTATTTGGCATCATTAGGTTTAAATCCTGATTCATTTTACTTGTCGTGTGACTATCGTGTGCCATATAATTCTTTTACTTTTAATTTATAATCTTCTACTGTTAAGCCAGCAGCTGCTATAATTTTATCATCAGATGGATGTGCAGTCATTCCATTAAAAGTTTCTACCAGACCTAAATCCAACATTGCCTTCTGTCTACCATAAGGATGGTCTAGGATTGTTGATGAATTCCAGATTCCATCCATGTCAATATGTCCATAATCTGCTCCAGGTCTTAGATAATTTTCAATCCATCTAATAAAGTCACAAGCAACATCCTCTGCATTATAAGGTAATGAGCCAGTGTCTTCATAAATCTTAGTCATAACTGCATCTAGGAAAGCCTCACTCTTTTTACCACCGCCAGAAACTGGATCTGCTAAGTAACCAATACATTCTACAGCATTCGTGCCATAATAGAACATTGATTCTCTATTTACATATTCCGGAAACCAGTCTGCAATATCTGCAAGAACTGCTGCATACTGGAATCTATAAGCTCTTAATCCGTTATCGGCATTCCACTTAAACATCCATTCACCCATTTCCCTCAGGTCTCTCTTCTTACCAGATCTTAACCAAGCTGCCATATCTCTGGAGAGCCTAGGTGCGAATTCACATAAGAAATAGTCTCCACCTCTTTTGTAAACATATTCTGGTTCTGTAAAACTTTCCATTCCTACAAAAGAGTCTTCATTTGTAGTTGGCTTTGGTGGCTTTGGAAACGCCGGGAATTGATATCCAACCGAAGTATAGAATGATGTTGGGTGGTATTTCACCTTTTCACACATTTCCTCTATTGTATCACAGTCATGTAGATCGAACAGAATTGTGTTATGATATCCAGATGGTTTAGTTGCATAATTAATAGCAGAACCACAAACTCTATGAAGGATAAAAACATAAAGCCATTCTTCTAGGCCAAATACATCTCTTTTACCAGTCCAGTTTTTTGCAACCTCTTCTCTTTGTGGGAAGATTTTACCAGCCTTCATGTGTTCCCAATAAGGGTGTTCTTCAGTCCAGCCATAAAAGCAATCATTTATAATCTGACTAAAACCTGCATATTTACGCTCAACTACATCATACAATTCAATATGCTCCATTAATGGGTCATTCATACCGCTATCGATATGGTTAACTGTCCCTAAGTTTGAGAGCTCTTGTTGTTTAAGTGCTAAATCAAAGTACCTTAAGAATTCTTCGTAATATTTTGTAGTTTTTATCTGCATATTATTCAATTATTTCCCAATTAAAAGGATCTCTATTCCTATGGTATTGGCTCATAGACCACTCTATATCCGATGTTGTTATTTCAATAATATAGCTTGGTGCATTATCATTAATTGGTGTAATTCTAATGTTGTATGTTTTAGTTTCCATAGTTTAGAAAAGAGCGCTCTGAATTTTAATAGCCTCTAATTTTTTATTTGGTTCATTATTTACCAAGTCCCATCTGTAGAATTCTCTAGCAATATGGACTGACTTAGGTTTCTCCATTACATCAAAGCTTAATTCACCAATTGGATTCTTATAAGCTTCCGAGTGTTGCCATGTAGACCATCCGTTACGGTCACACATTTCCACAATCATTCTATTCATTAATTCTACAAGAGCAGTTCTCTCTTGCCAAGAACCAGCAAATGGAGCGTCTTTATAGTAACCAGTCTTTGGTAACTTTCTAGATTCATTCTCAATTGGAAGTGCTTGTACAACTTCAATGGTTTTCATACCCGATTCTTGAAGTGCTCGCTCATATTGCTCCATCATCTTAGTCAGCGCTGATTTGGGATCAGCCTGTCGCATTAAATGATGTCTTATGTCGATATTACCAAGATAGATTCTAAGCTCATTAGACCATGGGTATACATATTCTGATAGACCTCTCTTTAAAGTTCCAAATAGAGTTAGGCCATCATTACGATTGACCATAAAACCAGGTGAGTACTGACTAAAACTATGTGAATCTCCAAAGCAAAGCTTATCGGTCTTTTCAATATGGTCTACTCTTTGGATTCCAGAGCAAATCTCTCTAGCCTCTTCAATTCTAGCCTCAAGTGTTTTAAATAATTCCGAGCCAGTCTTTAATCTCTTCTCAATTAATTCTGCAATTGAGGGCATATCATGATGTAGTGAATACATCCTAGGGCCTTTAGTAAAGAGTCTATTTATTTGGTGGAATAACTCGTCGTTAGCTCCGCCGAATATGTTGAACGTACCTTTATATTCCATACCATGCTCAAGAAGGACTACATCAAATTCCGACCAGTCCGTAGTCCAATCTGTAATTACAGTAGCATTCTTATAACCAGCATTTACCAATTGGTTACACAGCATAAAAGCCCAGCCAGACTTATGTGAGCTTGGCTTAGGGCTTAATTTACCAACAAGTGCAGATATTGCTATCTTAATTGACTTGTCAGATTCATAATCTGTAAAGTATTTAAAGTTCTGCATCTTCTGTACCAATTGGTTTTTCAGTTTCACCATAACCATACTTCTTAATATAGTTATCTAGGCCACCGATATAAGCCACTGCATCAAGTAGATTGTCTTCTTTATAATTATATGAATGTCTACTTAGTTTTAAGGCAACAAGTGCTGCGTACATATCAGCGCCAGTAAATTCTTTACCGGTCATTCCACCACAAATCATTGCAGCTCGACGCATGCCCTCTTCAAAGGGACCATACATGCGTTCTTTTTCTTCTGAGCGATGATTGATAATCTTATCTGCTTCGTTTAAAATATTCATGTGTAATTGCTTTAATATTATATGTATTATCCTCGATTTGTTTAGACTTAAAATAGAAAAAGCCAGTCTTTCGACTGGCTTCTCAGTAGTATTAGAGTTTCGGATCTTAGTTTAACAAGGCTCCAACTTGTGCTCTTGGGTCTAGTTTGTTTGAGCTAAATGGGTTTGGAACTTGATTTCCAAGGTCCCAAGATTTACCCAAGATATTACCAGACTGAATCATCAACTCAGTAGAGTCTTTATCAGTCATATTGAATGCAAGTTGCTCTGGAGCATGGGTTGCAACGTGAGTCATACCATTTACTAGAGACCAAATTGATTGGTTAGTATGAGCATTCTTAAGCTCGTCGCTTGTTAATTCACTTGTATTAATATTTGCTTTTGTGTAGACTGATTTGTTTTCGTTTAATGGAATCCAGTTATCAGCAGCATCTCCAACGTGACGCTTAATTGTATTATGAGCTCTTTGCATTTCCCATAGAGATGCTGGAGTTGTCATCGCTTTGTTTACAGTATTTGCAAAATCAGTTGGTACAAATCCGTTCTTACGCAATTGAGACATATGTTGGAAGAAGTTCTCCATAGACTCTTTACTTAAATTGCTAAGAGTGTAGGCTTCTTTTGCCATTGGAGTTGTTAGTCCATTTGAACACCACATTCTGTTGATATAAGGCATAACTTGAATACCTCCATCTGGGCTATTTGTTAACGTCAATCCAGCTTTGAAAACCTCATCCGCAACTCCAAATTCTGCTTTTGGATTAAAAGCATTGATAGTTACAAGACCTTTATTAGCATCAACACCCCAGTTTGTAACTTCAAAACCGTGTTGGTCAATAATTTGATCTGCAAGATTAATAAAACGCTCGTGGCTAATAAGTCCAGTATTAGTCTTAGAAAATCCTAAGATTCTTTTAGTAGTTGGAGATACAATTAATGTAATCTCGTTTAACTGAGATGCCATTGCGTTTTTCATTTGATTAATGAATGACGCTTTAGCCTCTGCGCTAAATAGAGTCTCAAACTTTTTAGCAAACGTTTGGCTCATTCCGATAATTTTCATCAAGTTCTTAAAAGCATCTTTAGTAATCTCTAGGCGCTTACCTTGAATTTCAATTGTTGTGTCGTTAATTAAATTAAGTTCACGAACAGCGATTGTTTTACGAATTGCTTGTGAGTTAAGAGTTTCAGCTTTTCTACTTTCAATTGCTGCTCCGGATAATGTTGTTAATACTGCCATAATATTTGTTTATTTGTTGTTTATAGTGGATATACTTTGATTTGTTTCAATAATTATGCTACTTGTTTCTGTAGCATTGACATAAACTCTTCTGAGTTTAACTCAGTTGGCTCTGACCATTGTATCTCATGATCTATATATTCGAATGCCTCGTAGTCGTTAGACTCGTTAGCGAGCATCTTTTTAAAGACCTCAATACAGGCAGACTCTTCATAAAGAAGGAAGTCGGTGTTCATCTCCAACTTGAACTGGAAGCCACCCTTTGGTTTCCAATGTTGTGGACATTCTCCGTTTCCATCCCAATCGTGGGCTCCGTAGTTCTCTTTGTATTGTGTGTTGATAATAACTGTGTTTTTCATGATGATTTGTTTTAAGTTTTAATTACAGTATAAATATAATAAAAAAGATTGATATAAAAAAATGTTTTTGCAATTATTTTGCTAAAAGTTATTAACAATCTTTGTTTTTGTGCTTTGACTTACGAGTATAGTGCTTCTTACTCTTATACACATTACCTCGCATTGCTTGCCAGATCTCTTGTATTGTAAATTCCGTCTTTTGTAATTTAGTCTTCTTATCCATTGTCTTTTGTTTTAATTACAGTACTAATATAATAAAAAAAGGCCAAACAAAAAAATGTTTGGCCAATTATTTTCAAAAAGTTATTAACAATTACTTAAGATTCATCTTTTTATTTTATGTTTCCCGTTGCCAAGTGGCCATCAATCTCTGTAAATGGTACGTTATTCCCCTTAACAGTAATAGTCCCATATGAGAAAGAAAGATTTGCACCGGTTCCTCCAACCTTTAGTTGTGTGTCATATGCTGCTTTAATAGATGCTTCATCTTCAGCAACGGCAAGCACATTAGGTCTAAATCCAGCGCCAATGTTCATATCTCCTTCAGATCTTAAATGCATGGATTGTTTATTAACCTCAACGGTATTATGTGTAATCAAAGCATATGCAGTTTCTCCTTTAGCAGGTAGATCAAATCCGTCAAATTGTCCTTTATTAAAGTAGTAAGACCCAAATTTTATTTTTTCATAAACTTTGCTTTCAGATCCTATGTTAAGAAATGATTCAAATGTTTTTAAATATTTCATTCTTTTCTTCTTCTTTTTTTTGTACTCTTCTTCGGCATCTCCGGGTCCAGCTGGCACATCACCAGAACCTGGAATTCCAGACATTGGCAGGACAACAGGTCCCATTCCACCAATTGTAGCAGGTGTTACATTTTCAGCAACCTCTGGGAGTCCTTCATGTTTTGAAGTACTTGGCATATTAAAGTCCTAAGTGTTTAGCAGCTGCGTCTTTTAACTGATCGTAAGTGTATTTACCAGTTAGTGCGTCATCTAGGATAGTTCCACCATTTTTACCTTTAGCATAAAGAGATACGTGGTCAAATCCTAACCAATCTCCACTACCAAATTCATCTTTAGGGTTTAAACCTAAATCTAAAGATAAAGTTTTAGAAAGAGATTGTCTTCCTAGGAATTGATCGTTATAACCTAACTCTCCTGCTTTAATATAAGCTGATGCATTTACTGCTTCGTTTAATTCTGAAGTAAATTCTTCGTAAAGTTTAATATGTTTCATTGTATTAAATTGTTTTTATTGTTTTATATATCTTACCACGCGTAGCTAAAGGTTTCAATCTTATCAATCCCGTCTTTTATCTCCTTTGCGTATTGTTTAATGTTTCTACCATACCAAGATTCAGCCTGTCCATATTTTTCTTTAGATTCCTCTTCTTGTTTTACATAATCAACGTATCTAGCATAGTTATCTAAGATATTTGACATGTGGTTAGAAGCATCTCTCATTTTAACTTCATTACCTTTTTTATTTTTACCGATAATGATATCCCCATAACGCCCTTTCTCTCCTTTTGCTAAACCATCTTTAATTTGATTTGCTAATGTATCAATAGCATCTGCAACCATTTTATCAAGAGGTAATTTAGAAGCTTTATTTTGTAGAATAATTTCATACCTATTTCTATTCTCAGTTTTAAAATCTTTATCAGACTTAAATGCAGTTGCTCCAGCTTTAGCAGCAGCCCTAGCATCTCTTATTGCTGCAGTAGAATATTTTTGTCTTAATAGTTCTAAGTTTACAATTACAGCTCTATCGGAAACTTCTGCAATTCTCTTAACATTAGAAAGTCCAGTTGCTCCCCAACCTCTATAGTTTGTATTATCGATATTACCAACACCTGCAGTTTTCTTAAAGCTACCAGCATTCCATTTTGAAGTTTTTGTATATTTGTCCCATGAATTTGTGATAAGATTTCTATCACCTGTTGTTACTGCAAGTAATGAACCTCCACCTGGAATTTGCTTAGACCATGAACCGCCCCCCTGATCTCCATAAGGATTTTCCTTAGGATTGTCTGAGATCCAGAATACTATGTTAGATGCTCCCTTTACATTTTTATATACATCTGTTGGGTTAGAACTTAGAATAAAGTCTTCATCTTGTACCTTATCAAGGGCAACTTTCGCTAGTGAATAAAATCCCTTTGCTAATTCGCCTCTCTTCTTTGCAGCTCCTTTAGGATCTTCTTGTCCAAAGCTTAAAATGCTTGATAATAGACTAGAACCTAGTGCTTCAGTAATATAGTTAGCTCCTAAGAAATCACTAAATGATTCATGCAAGAATGTTGTATTTTTCATATTAATGTTATTATTTTCTAATCCTTGTTCCATGTTTTGTTTTTTAGCATATGCGATAGCCTCTTCTTCGGTTTCAAAACATTCTACTCTAACGTCTCCTTCCCATACTGCCCAAGGAGTTCCCTCTTCGTCACATGGTTTTACAACGTACTTATCATTAGGATTATCAGTATGATCTTCTTCTACTTTGTAAGTTTTACCATCGAATTCAAATTCTTCATCTCCAGCCTCTTTAGCCTTTCTAACAGCATCTCCGAAAGCATTACCTTCAGACACATCTGAGTTTGAAGTAACTTTATATGTTTTACCATTAAATTCGAATTCTTCTCTATCCTCTTCAATTGCTTTAGCTCTTGCACCTAAGAATGCATTTCTTTCGCTAACTTCAATATCTTCTTCTACTTTGTAAGTTTTACCATCGAATTCAAATTCTTCATCTCCAGCCTCTTTAGCCTTTCTAACAGCATCTCCGAAAGCATTACCTTCGTTAACTGTAATAGTTTTAAGAACTTTAGTACCATATTTAGAAAGTGCAACACCATCTTCAGATACATTAAAGAATCTTGAGTTTCTTTTTAGCCACCTAGATGAATCCTTAGACATTTCACTAAGAATAGTATCGAATTGTTCTTGTGTGATTTTTCCATCTTTAATAGCTTCTAACATTCTATTACGAATAGCAGCACTTTTACCGACTGTAATTGCTGGATGGTTCTCTGTATACTGTCTCTTAAGAGTAACGTTTTTGCCTTCTCCTAAAAAATCTGAAAATGTATTTTTAATCATTTTGTATATTTTATTTTTATTATATATTCTTTATAAAACTATCAAAGGTTAAAAAAGTCTCAACGCTCTCATTAGCTGACATAGAATCCTCTAGTTTTTGTTTTAACTCACCATACATATTATGTACAGCTTTTGGTGTAAGTTTCTTAAATAGCTTCTCATCACCATCTAACATTGCGTTTCTAACCTGAGTTGCTGAAATATTATTATCATCTCTAGGGATTTCAAATAGACCAAAATCCGGTCTAACTCCTAAGTCTTCTCTATAAGACTCTTTATTAACTTGGAATCCATAAGTTTTCATTCTATCAGTTCCAGTTCCCCAAAGTACTGGTTCGTACTTAGGTCTCATTGCGTTAAACATTGTATCAATACCTCCAGTTGGAATTATAAACACATCTTCAATTGGATATGTGGATTTAAGTTTTTTAAGCATCTTAACTTGAGTCTCCTCATCATAAGGTCTCTTAAATGCATCCTCTTTCTTCTTGTTTTTAGCCTTAACTAATAAGATTACTACCGGATATCCATTCTGCTTGTGAATTGCCTCAACAACTTTAGCATGTCCTAATGTAAATGGTTGGAATCTACCAACGAACATATTTACTAATTTCTTACCCTGTTCTGGATAATCTACCTTAAGTGCTTCTAGAATAGGACTAGTTTGCGCTTGTAGATTTTGATTCTTTAAATAAGTATTAAAATTCATAATGCTATCTTCTGATACTTCACCCATAATTAAAGCATCTATTTTTTCTACAATTTCATTTAACTGTACCATTAAATCTTTGTTGATGATATCAGTCTCTTTAGTTCTCCTCTTTCTAAATGAACCCAGTGCTATCTTAAATAGTTCTGACAAAACTTTATTTTGTACATGTGATATTGTCTTCTCGTTTTCTATAAATTCTTTGTTTAGTTCAAACCCAGGGCTTGAAGCAAAATCTGCAGAATTAAAACTAGCACCAACATACTTAGTTGCATGCTTTTCAATATATGCATTAAATATAATAGAGATTAATTCAATATATCTCATGTCTGTCTCTTCTGACTTCAATTCAATTTTAGTTAAATCAAATTGACTCATAAATTCAACTAGGTCTAATATAGAGATCTGGTACATATCGGACGGAGTTCTATCGTTATCAGTCTTTTTATCAAATCTTTCTAATTTAAAACTCTTAACATTCTTGCCTTCATAAAAGTTAAGAATAAAAGAGTCTACGTCAGATTCTAATGTATTATTTAAGGCTGTTGAATTTAGACCTTTATTAAAAATATTGTAAATATGTCTTGTGAATGAAATATCTTTAAATTTATCAGTGAATGCTTCATTGCTTAATTCTAATATTGCCAGCAATTCATCTCTTTGGTCACCTGATAAAACTCCTTGGTGTATAATTTGAGGTCTTTGAACCTCTAATTGATCTGCCCAATGGTAAAGTATTTTAGGGTCTCTAATTACTTTTTTAATCTGTGTAGGATCTATTGGACTTATTGTTTGTATATGAGTTAAAATCAAATTATTCTTTGGTAATAAGTCATACTCAAGTGTAACCGACTTTTTTGTTGGTAAATAGTCAAATCCAAACTTCCAATCCAATGGCATTTGCTCAATTATAGCCGGATTGATTGCTTTAAAATAGTTAATTGCAGTCTCGTAATATTTAACAATAGTCCTATCAACTTTATTCATCTCGGTCTTTTGACCACTCTTGTAAAAATCAAATCCGCCGTTTTCGTTTCTTTTTACATGAAACGAAGAGGCTTGAACTTTTTCAGAAACGATAGCTGGTTGCTTAATCATTCTTACAAAGTCTTGTCTATTACTAGATTCAAAATATGTTTTTAGGTTTTGAAGTGCCATTATTATCTTCCGTATTTAATGATACCCATTAGCTGATTTATAGCAGCGAAAGTACCGGTTAATTTATAAGTATGTCCTTTATATCTAAACACTAGGCCTTCAGTTGGAATAATGGATTCAATACCACCGATTCGATCTAATCGCTCTAGTTCTTTAGCTACTTTATCTATCTGACTTATATCTCCGCCCTTTTTAATCTTATCAGCTTCCGTTCTAATTTGATTATGCAATCTCTGCATTTCTTTATCAGGGTTAGCAGCAACAAAGTTACTAGCATTCTTTAAGATAATACTACCTAATTCTAAGAAAAGATCTTCGAATGGTCTAATATTCTCTTTATATTTCTTCTTAACATCCTCTTTATCAAATTTCTTAATAAGAGCTGCTTTATCTTTTCCAAGTTCTTTGTCTAAACTTCTTAGGTTCAATGTCTTTTTATCTCCATAAGCCCATCTTAATAAGAGTCCTTCTTTAAAGTCTTGTGTTAGATCTGGGAAGTTCTTGTCGATTTGCTCTCTCCACCACATTTCGTGATATCTTGAAACCTCATCAGCATCTGTTAATCTATAAGCATCTCTAAGAGTTTCAATCTTCTTAATGAATTTTGCTTTATTCTCATCGAAATTAATATCCTTTCCAATCTTAATAACTTGAGGTGGGATAACTGTAAATACTTTACCAATATTAGCGTTAACCGCCTCTAATGCTTTTGCAATAGATTTAGCGTACTTAGGTTCATCACCTATAATATTACCCTCTCCATCTGTAACTTTTATGCCATGGAATTGAATAAGATCTCTATCGTAATAGATTACATTTGGGTTTTTAGAATAGATTAACTCCATGTTCATGAAGTTCTTACCATTGTCAAAAGCTTCTAGGTCGCCCTCTGGTAGCTTTAATAGTGCAGATGATAAATCTTTAGCTGCAAATATATAAGTCTCTTCAACGAGCTTAGAAGCATGTCCAGTAAACATATCGATGATACCATTAAGGTCTAATGGGTTTGCCATTTGTCCTTTATTTCTAGCAAACATCACTTGTCCATCTTTTACAGTGACAAATAAGTTTTGACCATCAGTTTTTTCAGTTGGCTCCTCTTCAAAGTTAAGCTCTCCACTAAGTCCAGAGTTTACTAATTCTTTAAAGTCTCCAAATGTTAATTCTTTATTGTCAAACGGGTGTGACATATGCCCTGCAGCACCACCTTCCAGTATAAGAGCCTCATTAACCGAAAATGAAGGAGCTTCTTTCGAAGTCCTTCTTTCCAGTACAAATTCTCTATAAGATTGTAATTTTTTCATATTATGCTAATGATGATTGTAAGATTCCTGCTGCTTTACCATAGTCTCCATCAGATTTTGATAAGATACCATTAACAACATCGTCTGCTTTTGCTTGGTCAAATTCTTCACCAAATGCTTTTTTTAGTACTGAGTATGCATATTCTTTAAATTCATCATCTGATTTGATTTCAGCTTCGTTTACTACTGATTCATATGCATCTTCATGATCTTCGATAGAATCCGGTCCCCATATATCAGCTAAAACCTTTTCAATATCTTCTCTTTTACCAGTTAATTTAACTTCTGGGTAACCATGGTCGCCTTCTTCTTTTTCAACTTCCATTTTAACCTTATTCTTCTTTAAAGATTGAACTAATGGTTTAAATTTAGTTGGGTGTATGTCATCATCGTTTCCAAATTCTATACCTGAAAGAGAAGCTTCATTAACTACTGATCCAGTTCCAGTAACACCTTCAAACATAAGATTAAATGCTGTTAATAAAGATTGTCCAGCTGCTTCTTCTTTAAGTTGTTCTAAGTATAATGCAGTACCTTCAACAATTCCAATACCACTCCATCCAGCTGCATTAGCAATATCCGAATAGTATTTGTCTAGGATTTCTTTAATAGTTTTTGGTCCAATTTTTACAAAATGGTTGCCTAATCCTGGTAGTTTAATTTCAAAAGGTTTAATTTTACCTTTAATATTTTTAGAGATTGCAAAACCTTCTCTTGAAAAGTTAGCATCTTCCATTGCATATTCAAATAAGTATTTAATAAGTCCTAATTGACCCTNTTTATCCAATGCTCCAAAATCAGTTAATTTTTTAGCAAATAAGTTATTATAGACTGTAACTACCTTTTTAGCATCTCTTTTNCCACTAACCTNAATAGCTTCATTAACTGAAACTGATAAAGATTCAAATGCTGGAACTAATTCCATACCACCATAAATATCTGCCATCAACCATTCTTTATTAGCCTCATCCCAAAGGTAAACATATTCTGCTCCTGCATCATCACTAACATCTTGAAGATAACCTTTTACATTTGCAATACTTCCAGTCGAGCTTTCTGTACCATCATTGTAGAAATCCATATTTTTAGGATCAGATTCTAAACCAGAAGCTGCACCGCTTTTAATAACAGTATCTACGTTTTTACCACCTTTATAACCTTTCTTTAGAAGAGGTAATACATTTTCTGGATATCCATCATAGTGCATATAGACAGATGTAATGTTTCCCTTTCTATCAATCTTACCAAACTGTGAGCGAGTTCCTTCTTGGATTAAAGCAACTGATTCATTAACATCAGCACCTCTTAGCTTTTCAAAGAATTCAGTTCTTTGTTCTTCAGTTAATTCTTTAATTGCTGCAACTCCATATTCTGATAGAAGTGATTTAAAAGTCTCAGCTTCGCTTGATCTTTTTGCATCTTGCTCTTCTTGAATTGCAGCCGCTGCTACTTTAGCATTAGTCTTTGCAAACTCTTCAAATGTGCTTAGTTTTTTCATTGTATTTGTATTTTTATTTTGTATATTATTAGATTATATATCCCCATCAAAATTGACATTTTTTATATCAAACTTAAACTTCTGTTCTTTATAGATCTTTTGTCTAGCTTTTGAATGTCGCATTAGGTAGTTATCCCAGTCTGGTGAACTTAGATCATCTACAAAATCTATAATGTTAACCGAGTCTTTAGATGCATGTTGTCTTAAACCTCTACCGATAGATTGCCTAATAATTACTTCCGATTTAAACGATTCCGTAAAGAATATATTGTGGATTTTCTTAATCGAGATACCTGTCGAGAAGGTACCATAAGAGGCAACAATAACAATTTCTTCACCGGCTTCCATCTTTCTTTTAAATTCTTCTCTAATATCGCTGTCAATCCCACCATCCACATAGTAGACTGTTTTATCACTCTCTTGCCTAAGCTTCTCATAAATCTTCTTACCATGCTCAATCCTATGGAAGAGTACCAAACTATTACGTTTAACTCTGGATATAATGCTAGTAATAAAGTTAAGGCGGCCCGGTGAATTAATGACATAATTTTGTTCAAACTTGAAAACATCTTTACTTTCATATCTATTTTGTGACATTTCTCTAAAAGCATCTTTAGTACTTTGTGGAGCATAATCCATTTTAATAATTTTTACATGACACTGTGCAATATGCCCTTCGTTTTGTAAATAATTTGCAGTAACTTCTGTAATTACAGGTCCAGTATATGCCATCAATGTTAATCTATCTAATGTGNTTGGCTTTGGAATAGTTCCAGAAAGTCCGGTTCTATATTTAGCATTCGTACATTTTTGTAAGATTGTTTTAATTGAGGCTGATTTTGCTTTATGTGTCTCNTCAATAATAACAGCATCAAACTGCTCAAAATAGGATTTTTCTTTTTTAACTAGAGATTGATAGGTTCCAATTACAACATTCCTTCCAGCTCTAATCTTTTGGCCAGAATAAATTTGTTGTACTTTTATTGAAACTCTATTTCTCCAATTGTACTCTAAGAAATCTTCACTAGCCTGAACAACTAATGAAACATTTGGTACAATAAATAGAATCTTCTCAGCTTTCTTTTTCTCAATCATATAAGAGACTACTAAGAAAGAGATTAGGGTTTTACCAGCTGAAGTTGCTAGCTCAGACAAACATTTTCTAAACTTAAGTATATTAAATGCTGCTTCTATTTGATAGTCCCTTGGTGTAATACCATCTGGATTATCTTTAAAAAAATCTAGGGCCCATTCGGTAAACTCTTCTTGTTTAATTGTTCTATCAAACAATTCCGTTATACCATTTATTTTTAGTTCGTATCCATATTCTTTACAAACATTCATTACCTCTCTCCATAAACCAGATGGAATCCACTTATCATCTTTAATATAAGAGATATAGCCATCCCATAGTCCTTTCTTAACCAGAGGGTGAAACCTCCAATTTTCAACTCTACGGTTTAGGGAAATATTAAGTTGCTCGATCTCCATTTCGGAGGCCGAGTCAACTCTTAGTAATTGCTTATTTTCTGTTAAACTTATTTCCACACCATGTGTTTTGTTTCTTTTATAGATCTTTTAATGCAAGTCTATTTCGGATTGCAAATCCCATATTGTCTAGGGTTTTAACCGATTCTCTGAAAAAATCCATTTGATTCTCCAAATGTGATAGTATCATATTGTCATTAGCAAGATCGGTTTCAATAAACCTTTCTTTCTGTTTCTCGCCAAGCTTATAGTCATATTCATAATAACGAATATAGGCCTCTCGATATCTGACTGCTACTTTATTTTTCTGCTCTTTAATCTTAACATTCATGTAGGCCATTTGGTCTATAAGAGTCTGTCTTGATGAAAGTACATCTGCTATCGTAACCTCAAGCGTATTGATATTACGAAGACTTTGTGCTAGAGCTTTGATCTTTTCAGACCATTCAGTTCTCTGCCCGCTTAGTTTAGCATCAAGTGCTAATATTTGTTCTTTGCTCATTTAGTTCTTTTTAAAATAGAGATTTATTACCGCCAGTTTTAGGCTTGATAAAGACGCTTGTCTTCTGTTTCTTTTTAAACTTAGGTTTACCAGGGTTAAAAGTTGCAGATTCTGCTTCAAGGTCAATAGGCTTGAAGTCAATAAGCAATTTAAGGTTTCTAAACCTCTCTTTATCTTTATAAAAATCGTCTAAATTATCTTCCACTCTACTATTAATTTCTTCTATAAGTACCATAGGTCTAATTGATTTGATGTGAAATAATTATTAATTTGCTTGTGTGCATCTGACTTAAGCTCAAAACATTTCAAAATCAATTCATTTAGATCTTTGATGTTATATTTATCTAGATTATTATCCTTAAGAAATTTAGTCCACATGAAAACAGGCTTACCTTTCTTAAGCTTCTCAATCATTTTAGAGCGCCCAGTCTTATCATTATCAAATAAGTATCTTACAGTTGCCATCTGGTCAAACTCGTCTGTAGTTCTACCAGCGGTTGCAAGTGCAATAGAGTTATGCATAAACTTAGCATCAAGAGGACCTTCAAAAATAGTCAATGGTCTTTGAAAGTTAACTTGCATAATTCCAAATAGTGTAGATGCCTTATTCATATTAGCTAACAAGGTTGGTTCCAGTTCTAATTCCTTGCCCATCTCAGAATATAATTTTGAAAGGTCATAAGTTAGATACCTTGTACCATAGCCTTTCATCTTTCTAGTCTGAGCTCCCATTATCTTACCAGTGTTAGTCTTATTAAGAATCCAAAGTCTATGTCCCTTCTCGGTATATAGAAATTCTTCAGCTCTATTATGAAGTAGTCTGGCCTTTAATTGAAACCAAATCCAATCACCTGGCTCCACTGGCTTAGCTCTAAAAAACTTTTTAAAATCATCAACTGATATTGCATATTCTTCAACTGAGCTCATTACAGCATGCTTAAGAGTATCATCCGGGTTGATTTTAGTCTTATTCTGCTGGATATAGTCAATTATAGTAAAAGCATCCTCAGAATTACTAAATTTAATTCCATGGTCTTTAAATAGAGTATGAATATTTGTATGATGGCTACAATTATAGCAATGGTATTGAAGAGTGTCCCAAAATATGTTACCTCTCTTCTTAGTATCATCAGTTGTGGAATCACCACAATAAGGACATGCACAGGTTATTCGCCCGTGCATGTCTTTTAGTAGTTGTTTACTAGGAGATTGATGTTCTTGTACCACTAATTGTTTTAGTGCTACTTTTATTTTATCTCTTAGCTCTTCTGTTAAGTTTATATTAGATGTCGAGGTCATTCAAAAAAGAATCAAGGTCATCATCCGTACTAACATTGCTTGCTGCGCTTGAACTAGTTTCTGAAGCTGTTGCTTCATTAGTTCCGGCTGCTTGTGCTACTTTAGCTGGTTCTGGTTTTGTTTCTTTTTTAGTAGATCCAGTTACTGCTGCAATAGAATCACCTGGGTTCAAGTACATACGCAAAACATCATTAACAAATGTGCGAACTTCTTCGTCCCATGGTCTGTAATCATAAGATGCTAAAGAAGGAGCGTTGTCCAATTCAGCTTTGATTGCAGTCATTGTCTCTTTGCTACGTTCAGCTGGAGAATCACCTAAGATGATTGCTGATCTGTTAGAAGAGAATTTAGATTTATCATAGTTGTTATATTCACCTTGACGTGTAATAATCAACTCAAAGTTTTTACCTTCAAATAGGTCAAATACTTGTGTTGGGTCACCAAAGTCAGGCTTCAATTCTGCATCAATCTTCTCTTTAATTTTATAACCAAATTTAAAGATCTTGTACTGTCCTTCCAAATCTGGATTCTGTGGATCTTTAATAATCTTGATTAATGCATAGTACTGCTGACGTCTCTTAAGTTTTTCAGATGCCTTACGGTCAACTGCTGAGTCAGACTTACGTAATTTCCAAAATACATCTGCAATAGGACACTTTTCTCCTACTGTCGATGGGCTATCTACTAGTTTACCATCGCCACTTGAGTTAGTTAACCAGTGTACGTATTTTTGGATTAGTGAGTTACGAGGGTTCTCTGGGTTAGGTACAAAACGAATCATCGCTTTATAAGTTCCATCTTTACCATCGTCTGCGGTTGGTTTGTAGATCTCATTTACTGAGCTACTTGCTTGGGGCTGATGCGTATCTACGTCTTCTACGCCCAAATTGAAAATGTCAAAATCTTCCATGTTCCTTTAAATTGTTTAAATTGTTTAAATTGTTTAATACTTGAAATTACTTTCAGTCCTTATAGTATGCAAATAAAATTAGTTTCAAGAGTTAGGCAAAGTTAATACGGTTGTTTCTGATTGTCTCCATCTTCCATCCTCGAGCTTAATCAAGCCAGCTTTACGGAGTAAGTCTTCTCGCTCTTGAGCGGTAATCTTTTCATCTCGTACCATTTTTATAAGGACTTCGTTGAGACGGATTAAATCAGTTGTATTTAACATTTGCATTCTTTATTTAATAGTGTTTGCATATGTGTATTATATATCTTAATCTAGTTTTGTTTCTAGGTAAACTACAAAAAAAGTTTGAAATAATTTGCTTTAGTTTGGAACAATTTCCCATACCTTGCATATAAGTTATGTCTTTAAGGGAAAGATAAGGTTAGGTTAGAGTTGGTTAAGTTAAGCTTACAAAGCTTTATTTAATTTATTTTGAAATAAACTAGATTTGTTTGGAACAATTTCCCATACCTTGCATATAAGTTATGTCTTTAAGGGAAAGATAAGGTTAGGTTAGAGTTTGAGCAGTATAAGCTGCAAGGTAGCAAGCATCGATAAGGTCATCAAAAGGCTTTGGAACCTTTTTCCCAGTTTCAATATTCTTAATATAATTATATAGTGTGCTTTTAAGCAGAGACTTGTCTTCAGCGGTATTGGCTTTAAAGGCATCAAATAATTGAAGCTTACTCATATTACCTTTACCAGCAAACTTCTTAAGAGAGGTTGGAGCAACAGTTAAAATATCTTCCGGCTGCAGAGTCTTAATCATCTTTAATTTTAGGATAGCTGCACCAGCTGCCATATCAATCATATTATTGGTTCCCATCTTTGAACCATATGAAGAGCCTTCAAAAGCAATAGTATAACCATCACCGTCAAATGAGTTCTGTAAAATTAAATTGATGATATCGTCAGCCATCTTGTCATATCTTTTAACTTTGGCTAACTCTGACTTTGAATAGTCTTTATTACTTGTAAAATCTGGTTGAGCTACTAATGTAACGTCTGGTAAGATGCTAATTTCCTCCTGCATCTTCTGTTCTGCCTTGGTTCCTGACTTAGGCTTAAGATAGCTTATAAAATGATACTCTTTACTTTTATCATTCCAAATGCATATGCCTGGGGAATTTAACGAGAAATCTACTCCAATATAATTCATTTACATTCTTTTACCAAGTGTAGCACCTAACGCAGTACCTACCAATCTTGAAGTTAATAAATCATATAGTACACCTTTTTGTACACCTAATACTCGAGCAATCATTTTACCAACAGATTTACCAAGAGCAAATCCGGCTAAACCACCTAAGATAGAACCTAAAAGTCCCTCATTAGTAATCTCTTCATTAAGTTTATTCAAATCATAAGTACCATCCTCTTTCATATATTCTGCTTCAAATAGATCTAATGCCTCGTCAACTTTAGCTTCTAGTTCCGGAGTCCATTCTTCTTGGAGACCTTCTTTTAGCATTTCATAATCTTGCTCTGAGATTTGATTTTCAATTAAATACTTATTAAATGTTTTCATGTTTATTAATTTGTTTTATAATCTATATATTAAGCTATTTCTATCCTAAGATCTAATTTGTTGTAGAAGAAAGTAACTTCAAACGTTGAAAACTCTGCTACATTTTGTGCCATGTTAAGACTTAGCTCGTTAATAGAGTTCATAATTGGCTTTTGAAATTCCATATATGCAACACTTGCACCCTCGGCATCTAAAATTCTTAAAGTCATTGGCGGAGTGTATGCATCTTTCGTACTTCTAGCATAATAGTAAAGAAGTGTGTCCATCATAATCCAATAGTTAATGAAACCATCTAATAATTGCATAGTCACCGTAAACTCTCTCTGAATGGTATTCTGGATCGGTATAGCACCTCTATGATATCTAGTAGTACCATCGTTATCAGCTTGTGTTGTTGGGTCAAATGAAACCCCAGGTATATTAATACCTTGAATAGAATAATTTATATAGTCAATTGGCTCAGCTAAAAGCGAACCTGGAATTCTATCTAAATAAGTCTTATACTTATCAGCAACTTCCTTAGGTATAAAGTTTCTAGGGAATCTAAAATCATATAAATTATTTCTACTATTTAAAATCATCCCCTATTATTTTTTATTGATTGTCTCAGAAGACCATCTTCCACTTGTAATCATAGTCTCNTCAGTTCCATTAAACATTCCAATATAGAACGTTCTAGTCTGCATTCCNCTGATTGCACTTGCATTAGCCTCAGATACTTTAAATAGAACTTCACCGTCTCCCATGTTTATTGACTTGTCAACGATATGATTAAATTTAAGTTTATTCTTACCATCCATAAACGAGAGCACAATATTATCAGCTCCACTTAAATCAATATTTACTAAATCATCATTTAATTTTTTAGCAAGTTTAAATTTAAAGTAAGTTGTAAATGGTGGCACTTCTATTAGTAGTGAGTCACTTGCAACATAAGGCTTTGTTCCAACCTCTTCAAGTTCTTTATTAGCAGTTGCTAAAGATTCTAGTTCTTGAACACCAGTTGAAGAGACAACCACATTATATCTTTCAATAAATGAAGGTACCTTTTTAATACTTCTAGGTGCTGCTGTTGAAATTAAATTACTAATTTTTCTATTCGTTGAAAGATTAGGCAATATATTATAGATTTCAGTCAATGTATTATTACCATTAATACTAATAGTCTGTAAAGTCTTTCCGTATTTACCAGCCTCATTAACTGTAATACTTGCTCGTTTAACAATTTGTGTGTTGTTAGTCTGGTTCCAGATTCTCATTGTCACATCAATTGAAAAGTTAACAGCAACATTAGCGTTTATAATTACAGGTCTAAATACAATCGGTGTATCAAAATCTTCATACTGCGTATAAGTTGTTGTAAATGTTTTTACATTTGAGGTTCCTATTTGCTCAAATACATCAACATCAAATAGAACCATAATGTCCTCACCAGATAGTCTAATCTTATTTAAGATATAGGCCTCAAATCCAGCTGTTGAATTATCACGCTCTCCGTAAATTTTAAAGTAGTCTCCATCTGCTGCATTCTCAACATTAACTGTAAAGTCTTGGAATTCATCCTCTCTCGAGATTGTAAACTTATTCTCTTCTACAGTTTTNATATAATCAAATCCACCAAGAGTCTCCAGCTTGCTAATTAATTTAAAACTAATTCCATAATTAGAGGTTGGACTTAAATCCGAAGAACCTAAAGTTCCATCACCATAATATCTGTCATTAAATTCTGCATTCTGATTAATTAACGTTGGTACTTTAACCTCAATAAATTTAGCATATAGAGTTTCACCAAGAATAAATGGCTTAGGATTGGCCATCTCATAGTTAGACTGGTTTAAGTAAACCAACTGNGTTAAGTTATTCTTAACTCCAGAAAGTCTTTCAGCCATCACCTCAAATAGGAAACCCTCATAGCCTCTTGCTGCAAAGTTATAACCACTTCTTAAGTGAAGTCTAATAGTATCATACTTAATATAGTTAATATTAGCAGTATTTGCAGTTTGAGATGCTAATANGTCAGCCTCNTTCGAACCTGTCCAATCTTGGCTATTATTAATATAATTATAGGCATCATANNTGCCGGTTGAATCATATCCAATTAGAGCGTATTTGTCAACCTCGTCNGTATGTTGAACTGCATGGAATCTACCAAGTACTTGATTAATATCATTCCCAACATTTTCATCTGGGTTTGCAAAAAGAGGGTTAGCTCTNTTNGCAACNGTAATCTTACCTCCAATTAAACCTGTTGATTTATATTCTACTTGTCCGTCGACGTTTGGTGTAAATGTCGCGATATTAGTAGCAGGTGAGAACGAGTATATACCCAAAGCCCCGGTAATTGTAAAATCAGCAGGAGAAGTAAGTCCATTAAGATTAAATTTGTAAGTTTTTCCGTTTTGTAATAATAATGTTCTTGCTGCAAAATTCTCAATAGCTAAATAACCAGCAGATTCAGTAACATCAAAATTAACAACGTCACCACCTAATTCACTAATAAGATGTCTCTTTTTCGTAGCGTCACCTACGACTGTATCTAAGAATTTTACCTCNCTACCNTTATCATCCACCTCAATTTGATATGCAGTTGGATTACCTTGGTCGTGGTAAATAAATTCAATTAGAACGTCATTATCAATTCTGTAATATGCTGAAGATTGTGCCATAGTTTATTAAAATCTCAACCACTTAGGTGACCAGTAAACTCCTATTCCAATAGAAGGACCAGTGCTAATTACTTGATTATTATTTAAGTTTATACCGTAACCAACTCCAACTCCAATCGACCATCCAGCCTTTTTCTCGTTACGTTGGTTCAGTTTAGTATTTATCAGGTTTATATTTTCAATATCTGTAATAGTAAGTCCAGGATAGCCAGTTGAAATCTTAATCTCATCATAGCCATTATTATCCTCTATTGCTGCCATTAGAGTAATAGTCTGGTCTAAATTAAAATAAGGGTTGCCGTAAACAAAACCACTATCTAGTTTTGTAATAAGCAGTTCACCTAAAAGATTCCTAGTATTACCATTTCCAAAATCATCAAACTTACTAAATGTAAGTTTACTTGATAGAGTATCAATATAAGTTAATTCAGTATTTGCTATAATACTATCTTTAATCTCTACGTTTGCAGAAAGAAGTGTATTAACTTTATTCAAGTCCCTGTTTAAATTAAGAGCCTTTTTATATTTAGTAATTAATTGCCCTTGTTCTTCTTTAAGATTATCCAAGTCAAATTCATAACTTCTAATCTCAGAAATTAAATTACCATTCTCAGCATTAATAGTTCTAATAGTATCGTTTGATGCTAAATAATTGTTATGTTCTCTTTCTGCTAATTCTTTAGTAATCTTAACCTCTTGTTTTAAACTTTCAATCCTACCACATTGTCTTAAAAATAAGAGTACAAAAAGAACTCCTATTATAAAAATATAAGAGCTTTTATTTGTAAATATGTTTTTAGTTTCTGTCATTTAGTTTAAGATTATGTTAGAAGTTAATTATTTGGGCCCATCAAGTCCACCCGGATCAATCATACCATCACCACCACCACCAACTGGCGACGGTATACCTATTGGAGCAGGTGATGGACCACCTACAAACCCAGGTGTTGGAGTTGGGTCTGGCGTAAATGGTGCAACCGGCCCAGGATTCGGCGTAGGTGTCGGCGTTGGAGTCGGAGTTGGAGTTGGTGTTGGAGATGGGCCTACAACTAAACCTCCACCATCAATAGCTCCACCACCATCATCAATAGGACTTGGCCCAACAACTTCAACCGCATTCGAGGTACCATCTTCAGTATAAGTAGACTGTATTGTGCTTATCACATCATATGATTTATCATCAGTTGGCATACTAAAACTCCAACTAAGGGTTGTAGGTACAGTTGTTGTTGCATTAGTAATAGTAAGACCATCACTAATATCAGTTAGCGTCATAAAATTAGCCTCTAAAATAGCTAAATCTCCTAAAGCTCTAGCGTCTTCGTTAAATTTTGCTGGAAATCTACTCCTACCCTTTCCATCGATCATTAATATATTAAAGTAGTTAGCACCTGGTGGAATTGCACCCCAGTGTGTGTCAAACTCTGATGGCTCGTTTACTTTATTATAACCAGCTTCCATATTCATTGAAATTGGGAAATATATCCACGTATCAGAAGCATTTTTATAATGGAATGTCCCTAATTCTGCAAAATAGAAAGCCACCCTAGCTTGAAGCAGGCTTGGATTTTGAGTCCCGGCACTACTTTGAGCATCCAATGTAATAACACCAGGCCCTTTAAGTTCTGTATAATCAATTGCAGTTTGGTAAAAATCAAGTTGACCCCAACATTGTACCATATGTCCAGTTTTAACATAAGCAATCTTTGAAGTTGTATTATCATACGCAATAGCAACATTAGTTGCTGGAGTAAGTTGTGCGCCTGTATTACGAGTTCTCCTATGTACTCTAAGTAGTTTAGTAGTCATTTTAACATTAGATGGGTTAATTACACCACTACCATAAGCAAACGGATTACTAGTTAAAGTTCCCGGATTACTATCTAAAACAGTAGACTCTTGGTAATAATAATCATCAAGTCTTCTGTATGTTTTAATGCTACCTTCATTTGCAGGCTGTGCTTCATCTGCACCGAGAGTTGCAGAACTGGCTTTAGTTACTATCCCCCTGGCGTTATCAAATATAATATCACTTTTATTTTCTTGAGCTCTCTTAACAGAAAAGACATCTATAGAATTCTCAAAACCATCTGAAATTGTTTCACCCATTGTAGCAGTCTCAACACCTTCACCTGGGTTTACTTCAGCTGTACTACCAACATTAAATCTTAATATATCTTCATCTGTATTCTTCTCAGCAACAATATAAGTATCTCCATCTGCATCAATAAGACCTCCAAGAGAGCTCCATTTAGTACCGTCATGTCCTTCATATCTATTATCATCCGAGTTAAATCTAATCATACCAGCAACACCAGTTGGCCTCTGTAGTATTGTACCTGCAGCAATCTTAACATGGCTAGTACTATTTACATTTAAGTAGTCATTAATAATACCTGGGGCATTAACCTCAAGAATACCATTTGGATTAATTTTAACATCTCCATTATTACTTGTTAGTTCTAAATCTAAAAACGATGTAATTTTAGCATAACTAGTAGCAGTCTTTAAAATAATTTTATCAACCTCAACTTCAAACCCAATTGAATTACTAACAGATCCTAAATCTTTTTTAAATCCATAAAATTCAGTACTATCAAAAGTTCTACCAGTAAAATTAAGAATATTATCAGTATCTGTAAAGTAAGAAGCATAATGGTCAATACCTACAGTTCTTGCTAATGTAATTCTAGAGATAGAATCTACATATCCATCGGCCGGAGTATTTTCATTAAATGTAGAATCACCTAACCAAATTACAGCAGGTACTGTATCAGTATCAATTTTAGGCTTAAGGATATGAGTGGCTAATGAACTATGTGCAACTTTTGCCCATGGCGTGTCAGTTGTACCAGAAGGTCCAACTGGACCTGTAATTCCAATCTCTCCCTTTTGACCTTTTATACCTGTTGCACCATCTGCTCCTTGTATACCTTTTTGGCCCTGAATACCCTGTGGTCCACCGCCATTAATAAGTATTTGGTCAAAATTATAGTTAATTTTATCAAATTTAATAGTGTCCGAATCACTTGGATGTAAAATCTCTTTTATATTGATTGCCATGTTATGACTTTATTTTTATTATAGGCTTTATCTCATAAGAGTAACCTAACCTTTTATTATATATCATTCTGAAATTAAGAGGTGTTTCTGCATGTGGTGTATATGTAAAGTTAGAGTCTGGTGTAAATCCAACAGAGGCTAAACTATCCACACTATCACTATTAACAATAATTGATGAGCTTCCTTTAAATGGCTTTGTATATAATTTTAAATAATCTAC
>JGI26079J46598_1000091_pt1 | contig 33070 bp, 30 predicted proteins | sample SaaInl59LU_5_DNA_FD_46598 | JGI IMG/M metagenome (IMG submission 46598) | reverse complement strand
CGTTTTTTACAAGAAATTTTTACTGAATCTAATAATACAGATACAAAGAAAATTATTGCAGAATCAATATTAAATTATAGTTACGAAGGTAGAATAGCTTTTCAAAATTTAAAAAACTCTTTAAAAGGATTTGATTTAACTATTTTAAAACACGTAGAAACTCCTTTAATAAAATACAAATAATATATGTTTGAGATTTTTGTAAAATTTTATGAGTATTTTATTTTTTTCTATGCAACTTCATTGATTTTAAGTTACATAGTACTTGCCATATTTTCTTTTATTGCAATTAATAGATATAAGAGCTACAATACAGATATTGATGATGAAGAATTAATTAATTCAGATTTAGCACCAGGTATTTCTGTAATTGCACCTGCCTACAATGAAGAAAAAACAATTATTGTAAATGTAAAATCATTACTTACATTAAACTACCCAAAATTTGAGGTAATTATTGTGAATGATGGTAGTAAAGACAAAACATTAGATTTACTTACAGAAGAATTTGAACTCGTTGAAGCTCCTTTTGCTTACGTAGAAAAAATAAAAACAAAACCTTACAAAAGAACATTTAAATCTACGAATCCTAAATATGATATTCTTACTGTCATTGATAAAGAAAATGGTGGTACAAAAGCAGACGCATTTAATGCAGGATTAAATGCATCTGTATTTCCATATTATTTAAATACAGATGTAGATTGTATTCTAGCAAGGAATACACTTACTAAAATGATTAAACCCATTTTAAGTGATAAAAAGAGGGTAATAGCAGTTGGTGCAACTTTAAGAATGTCTAACAACTGTGACATTGAAGATGGAGTAATTACTAGAGTTAGACCTCCAAAAGCATTAATTCCACGTTTTCAAGAATTAGAATACATTAGATCTTATTTATTAGGTAAAATGGGCTGGGAGTTAATAAACTCAGTGCCTAACGTATCTGGTGGATTAGGAATGTTTGATAAAGAAATCGCTATTAAAGCTGGTGGTTATGGTGCAGATTCTCATGCTGAGGATATGGATATGATGACACGTATGGCTGCTCACATGATGAACAACAGATTAGATTATAAAATAGGTTATATACCTTTATCTTGTTGTTGGACAGAGGGACCACCTAACTTACAAATTTTAAATAGGCAAAGAACTAGATGGGCCAGTGGATTATTTCAAATGTTTACAGACCATAGAAAAATCTTATTTAATCCTAACTATAAAAGATTAGGTTTAATAACATTTCCATACATTTTTATTTTTGAATTCTTAGCACCTATTATAGAAGCTTTTGGAATTTTATTTTCTATATTTTTATTATTTTATGGATATGTAAACTGGAATTTTGCTCCGCTAATATTATTGTATTCATATACTTTTGCAATTATGATATCTTCAGTTGTAATAATATGGGATCAAATGACCTTTAAATATTACAATACCACAAGAGAAGTAATCAGTTTGTTTCTAACTGCTTTTATAGAGCCTATACTTTATCACCCATTAATCATGTTTTTCTCATTAAAAGGATATTTTAGTTTTATTACTTCTCGAGAATTAGCTTGGGGAACAATGACAAGACAAGGGTTTGAAAAAGAAGATGATAAAAAAGGTGGAGGAAATAAAGGAAATAACTCTGGAGGTGATAATACAAAAAGAAAGAGCATTTTTGATAGGTTAAAAAATAAAAAGGACTCAAATGAAATTGAGCCAATTAAAACATAATAGCTTTAGTTATTACAATGAAGATTAAACAAACAATATTATTTTTATTTATATGTGCATTAACAAATCATTTTTATGCACAAACATATGATTCTTCAGATATGTTTTTTGAAGAAGCTAAAAAAGAGGTGGCTGATCAAAATTTCACAAGAGCTGCTAAATTAAGCTGGAGAGGGTTGCAAATTTCACCTGATGATTTAGATTTAAAAACATTGTTAGGTAGATCTAATATGGCTTTAGGTAGATATGATACAGCTAGATATGTTTTAAAACAAGTTTATCTTAAAAGAAGAAAAGATATAGATGTTTTAAAGTATTTAGTGAATATAGAGCAAACAACAAAGCGTTATTCAGATGCTATTTGTTTTGTTAATGAACTTCTAGAAATAACACCTTATAGTAGAGGCTGGTGGCTTAGAAAGATTAACATTTATAAAGAAATGGGTAATTTTCAAGAAGCAGAAAGAGCCTTAAAAAGATTATATCAAATATATCCAGAAGATACAGAAATACAAAGAGACTATAACTACATAATGCTAGGTGATGGTGTAGATGCTGTAAAAAATAAAAGATATGATGATGCAAACGAAGTTTATAAAACGGTTATTGATAATGACCCAACAAATAAACAAGCATATATAGGTCTTGTAAGAAACGAATTATTAAAAGGAAATCCTGAATATGCTTTACAATTTACAAATAGAGCACTACAAGAATTGCCTTTTGATAGAGAATTAATAGACAAAAAGATTGGTTTATTAGAAAAGCTTGGTAGACATGAAGAAGCTATTTTATTTATAAAATCTCCTGATGTCCCTAAAGAGAGATTTCCAGACATACACAACACTACCCTACCCTATTTAATGCAACAATCTGCAGATTATAATGAGTATAATGATCCTTATGAAATTAATAAAAAACTAGCTGAGACTGGTGGTAATTCAGTTGCTTTAGATTATGTAATCAATAATGCTTTAGGTAAAGGGTATTATATTGATGCTGAGTACTTTTTAAATAAGGCTTTAAAAAGAAGTCCAAATTCAAAAAAATATCTAATAAAGCAAATGGAGCTTTATAGAGCAACTTTAGAAACTGAGAGCTATGAAAAAGCCGTTTTAAATCTTCATGAAAAATTTCCTCAAGATGCAGATGTAACCTATGCTTATAATAAAATAATGTATGATAGAGCTAAACAATATGTTGCTAATAGACAATTTGCTTTAGCATTACCAATTTTTGAAGAACTAAAATCTTCACCAGATTTTACTAAAGAAGCAGAACAACAAATTTTTGGTATTTATTTAGAAAGAAGTGACTTTGATGAGTCTATGGATCAAATAGATAAATTAATTGCATTAGAACCTAATAATCCTGAATTTCTAATAAAAAAATCTACGCTTTACCAAAAAATGGATTTATATGATGATGCCCTAGAAATTACTAGAGATCTAGAACAACAATTTCCATTAAATCAAAGATATCCTGCACTTTTTGTTGAACAGTCTGAAGCATATGCAGTGTATTTAATGAAAGAAAAAAGATTTTCTAAAGTATTGCCTATTATAGAAGAAGCTTTAACAAGAGATAATGATAATAAAACGTTGTTAGATATTGCAATTAATGCTTCCTCAGCAATACCAGATTATCAAAAAGGAATAAATTATAGTAGAAGTGCATTGAGTTTTTATCCAAATAATAAAAATTTCAAAACAAAACTATCTGGTTTATTAGCCTTAAATAAAGAATATGATGAAGCTATAGCTATCTTAGACACTCTTAAACAAACATATAAATACGATAGAAAAATAAAAAATTCTTTGGCAGAAGTTTATTGGTATAGGGGTAAAACTAATGAAGACGAAGGGTTAATTGATGAAGCCATAGCAGATTATCATCTTTCAGATAGTTTAAATCCAGAGCAAATTTATTCTTTACAAAGAATGATTAACCTTTATATATCGCAAAAATCTAATGAAGATGCATTAGATGAAATTAATAAAAGGTTAGAAGAAAGACCTGATGATACTTTTATTAAGTATAAAAAAGGACTTGTTTTTGAATTAATGAAACAATATGATTCTGCTTATTATTATCAAAAATTTAGAAAAGTTGAAGATCCTTATGAAAAAATTCAATGGGAAGAAACACTTAGCTATTTAAAGGCAGCAAAGCTAAAAAATAAATTAGCAGGTACATATACTGAAGCTTCATCAGATTCATTAGCTTTTAGTACTTCTCTAGCAGGTTTAAGTTACAGTCATATTTATGATGAAAAAAACACATTTGGTGCAGAAGTAAATTATGCAGCAAGAAGGTCTGGAGTAGGCTTACAATATGGAGTAAATTATTCAAGAATATTTAATACTACACTTTATGCAGATGTTGGTGTTCTTTTAGGGTCTAAATTTTTTCCAAAATTTATAGTGTATGGTAATGCTTATAAAGGTTTTAAAAATGGTTATGAAGCTCAGGCAGGTTTACGTTTTTCAAGACTACAAAACGACTTTAATTTTATTACCTTAAATCTTGGAGCATCAAAATCTTGGGAAGACATTTGGCTAAATGCAAAATTAGCTTTAATGAGAGATGATAGGTTTAATTATTTCAATTTTGCTGTACAATCAAAAATCAATGTTAATCCAAGAAAAGATTATGTTAGTTTTATAGCCTCCTTTGGTAGTGCTCCTTTTAACGATCAATTACCAGAAGGTGAAACTGCCTTTTTAGATTTTTCAAATATTTTAATTGGTGCTGGCTATGGTTACAATATATCTCCTAAGACTATGTTATTAGTCAATGGTTCATGGATAAATTTTAAAAGTCCGATTACAGATAGTAGATCTTTCTTTTTTATAAATCAGTACAATTTATCAATAACAATTATTACAAAGTTTTAAAGAAATTCAATTACCTCAGTTATGATTCAAAGATTTATCATGATAATTGTACTAGTTTTGAGCTTTAATTGTTGTGCACAAAAAGATGTAAGTCTATATTCTAAAGAATATAAGATAATTCCAAGGATAAATATTCCTTTATCATCTGGTAATGATATGATAATTGCATCTAAATTACTTGTTAACAATTTTATAAAAGTTACTGGGCAGGTTCTTACCATTGAACAAAGTGATGCATTAAATCCAAATTTAAGTTATATATCTTTAAAAGTTGATTCAACTCAAGAAGATAATTTTTGCTACAATAAAAAGGATAAAAACATTATAATTAAAGGAAAAACGATTTCTGATTTATATTATGGAATTACAACTTTTTTAGAAGAGTTTACCCAATTAAACTATTATAATAGAAGTAAAATTTTTGAAGCAGAAGATCAAGTAGCAGAAATATTAGTTCCATTTACTTTTAATAAATGTTTTTCTCCATCATTTGAATATAGAGAACCTTATTTTTCAACTAATTTTTCACCAGCATTTAGAGTTTGGAACAGAACTGACTATTTAGAATTGAACTGGGGAATTTGGGGTCATAATCTACCTAAAATATTAAAAGGAATTAAATTACCAGAAACAGCTTTTGCAAAAGTTGGTAATAAAAGAATAGAAGATCAATATTGTTTTACAAGCGACAGTTTATTTAAATATGTAAACGAAAAAGTTACCAAAATTTATAATAGCGATTTTGCATTAAACAAATACATGATATTACCAAATGATAATAATCTTGTATGTACTTGTAATACATGTAAATCTGTTGGAAACACATCTAAAGATGCTGCACCTGCAGTGTTTACTTTCTTAAACAAATTAGCGAAAAATCATCGTAAATCTACATTTTTTACTACAGCTTATATTACAGTAAAAGAAATACCAAATTTTAAACCAGAAAAAAATACTGGAGTTTTTTATAGTACTATAGATATACAAAAAGGAATCCCAATAGAAGATTCAAAATATGCCGAAAAATTTGAAACCGATATTAAAAAATGGACAAACTACGTAAATCAAGTTTACGTTTGGGATTATGCAGTTAATTTTGATAATTATTTTGATCTCTACCCTTCTTTAAAAATTACACAAAAAAACCTTAAATACTTTAAAAAACTGGGTGTAAAAGGTGTTTTTATTCATGGTAGTGAGTACAATTATAGCACTTTCCAAGAATTAAAATCTGTAATGTTATCAAAGTTACTTTGGAACCCAGGTTTAGATTTAGATAAAGAAATAAAAATTTTTTTTAATGAAAAATATGCTTCTACACTTTCAGATATACTTACTAACTTTTACATTTTTTCTGAAAATACATTTTTAAATAATAAAAAAGAACTTAGTATTTACAGTGGTATAAATAATACTGCTGCAAAATATTTAGATCCAAAAGTTTTTTTTAGTTTTTATGATGAATTCGATAATCATGTAGAATCTAATAAATATGATAATGAGTTTTTAAAATTAGCAACAGCATTGACTTTTCTGAAACTAGAAATAATGAGAGATTATGGTTTAGGGAAATTTGGTTATGGAGTTTTAAAAAATGATGAAATTATAATAAAGAATGAAGTTGGTATTTTATTAGATAAACTTAATATTTATAGTAAAACTTCTAAATTATCTACCTACAATGAAGTAGGTTTTAGTATAGAAGAATATATCAATAATTGGAGAAAAAAAATATTTACAAACCATAAAAGAAAACACTATTTCTATAAAAAACCTTTTGAAGTTATTTCTAATCTAGATGAAGACTATAAAGATAAATCTATTTTAAATGATGCTGCATTTGGTTTGTTAGATTATAATACAAACTGGCTTATTAACTCAATAGATGATTTAAAATTAGAAGTAAATAGAAAAAACATAGAGAAATCAACTAAAATTACATTTTCTTTTTTACAAGACACAAAACATCGAATTTTTTATCCAAGCTCTATAGAGATCTTAGACAAAAAAAATAAAAAATTAAAAAAAATAACATTAAAAAAAGATAACTCAAAATTAGACACAAAAGAAATAACTATAGATTTACCAAGTAAATTTGATAGAAATCAATTATCAGAAAACTTTTTTATAAAAATTAATAGGGCTGAAATTGAAGGTAAAAATGCTATGGCATGTGATGAAATTATTTTTAATTAAAATATTGTAAATTTACAATAATGAGAAATTTATATTGGCTTATTACCCTTGTTTTAATAGCTAGTTCTTGTAACTTTAGAAAACCAGATTTAGATAGAGTTAAAAGAACTAAAATGGAGGTTATTGATCCAGAAAGACATTATTACCCTATTTTAAGAGGCTCTGAATTAACAGCAGCATTTCAGTTATACAACAGAGGTAATGAACCTTTAATTATATATGATGTTCAAGCTTCTTGTGGCTGTATAGAAATTGATTTCCCTGAAACTTCTATTGGTAAAGATGATTTTGGATATATAATATTAGATTATGATAGTGCTAAGAATATTGGTTATGTNGAATTTTTTGTGACTATTTTGGCTAATACAGAAGGTGATNTTTTTACAACAATTAAATTTGATTTAAATGTTGTTACTTCACCACACTATACACAAGATTATGAAGAAATTTACCTTCAAAGAAGAAAAGAAAATTTAGGCGGTGAAGTAGATGGAGATTTAACACAACAAGGATATTATACAGACGAAATAAATGGACGTACTATAAGATAATTTATATAAAACTTAAAAAATATTAACATGAAAGCAAAATATCAAAGTGTATTAGATTTAGGAGAAAAACTAAACATTAAAGATGGTAATNTAAAAGAAGAAAATGGTAAACTAAAAGTTTGGGGAACTGCTAAAACTCAATATGAAAAAAATCTTTTATGGGATGAGATAAAAAAAGTGGGAGGTGATAATCCTACAGATATTATGGCTGACATAAAAGTAGAAGATGATTCTGTTTATGCTTTTCACACAGTAGAAAAAGGAGAAACTTTAGGGGGAATTGCTAAACATTATTATGGAAAAGCTATGAAGTACCAAGAAATCTTTAAAGCTAATACAGACATCTTAAAAAACCCAGATGTAATACATCCAGGTCAGGAATTAAAAATTCCAAACTTATAATTCTTTATGAATTAAGTTAAAAAAACCGAAACANNAATGTTTCGGTTTTTTTATAANACAGATTTTATTAAACCTTCTTCTATATTTTTCCAGAAAAAATTCCAAAAAGATTTCGTTTGATTTCTTTTAACCTCTTTAACATCAACTGTAATTAGTCCATTTTTAGAAGTATCTTTTATTATTACATTAGCCAACCAGCTTAAAAACTTATTTTTTTTCTTTTTCTTATTTATTTTTACTTTAAAGTCTTTAAACATAACATCAAACTTACCATTTGATGACCAATTGTTTCCTTCAAAATCAAAATCCATTCTATTTATAAAACCATCCATAGANACATTTAATGCTGGTGNAATATAAGAACTCATATTTTTTGACGTNACATTTTTTAATGTACCTCTTATTCTAAAATTATCTGAAACATCTTGAATTTTAAATTCATAATTCACATGTAAAGGTGAACTGCCCATAAATTCTGTATCTATAATTATAACTTGCTTATTAGTATTATCAGTACTATTATCAATTTTGTTTGTAATAACATTTAATTTTTCAAAAACTAAAAGTCCTGGTTTATTTTCTTTTTTTAAAAGTTCTTCATAAGTAAGTTTAGAATCTTTAATATTTAATTGATTTATACATATTAAAAAATTAAGCTCTCTTAATGCCTTACTATATAAATCTTTTATTTTTTTTGAGTTTAAAAACCTAGTTTTATCTGCATAAATATTAAAATCACCATTATAAATATTTATTGAGTCTGCAGCAATTGCATATTTTTCTTTTTTTGTTATGTCAATATTTACAATTTTTAAAGAATCTAAATTTATATCATATAAATCTTTTTCTTCCTTTACATAATTAATGTAATTATTTTTAGGTTTTAAAGGTTGTAAAGCTAATTTTGAGATAGTACACGTATTATTTTTTAATGAGATATTATTAATTTTTAACTGCTGTATTATAGACACTTGTTGATCAATACTATCTGCTTTAAAAAAAATATTCTCATAAGAAAAAGGAAACTTATGATTCTCATTTCTATTCGTAAGTTTATCTATTTTTAAATCAAACGATTTAACTTTAATATCATTATTATTCGCATTAGATATATGAACAAAACCATTTATTACCTCTAATTGATTGATTGTAATATTTTTTAATGCTGTTTTAGAGCTATCTTTTACTTTAGTATTATCAATCTTAAAGTCAGCAATTTTTCCCAAAATTTGAGGTTCTATAACTTTTATATTAGTTATAGATAATTGTTTATTAAACAGAATATGATAATAAGATATATCTTCTATTTTCAATAATTTAGATTGTATAGAAAAGCTATCCTTTTCAATTTTTACATCTAAAAAAGAAAAATCTCCATGTAATAAATTGATTTTTGTAGTTGTTGTAATACTAACCTTATTTTTTAAGGCTAGTTCTTCTATTTTTTTTTCTATTTTTTGCTTTACAAAAAAACTAGAAATCAAGTAAATAGCTAGTAGTACAGAAAAAAAATATACTGAATATTTTATAAGTTTTTTTTTATTTTTCAATACAAATGATTCTTTTTTTTAAAAATACATTTTTTTAAAAGATAAGTAATAAATAATTAAAACGTTTTTATATTTTTAAAAAATGAATAATAGTAATCATTACAACAAACTAAACAAAAGGTTTATAGAGTATTGGTCTAAAAAAAGAGAAAAAAAATTAAAGTATTATATTATTAATACATCATTTTTTTCTGTTCCACTTTCTTTAATTTTAGGATATAGCAACTTTGGATTTAAAGGAATGTACTCATTTAAATTTTTAGTAATGTTTATAACCACTTTTTTATTGTATTTTCTATTTATATATTTTATTGAATTTCCAATCAATGAAAAAAGATATCAAAAACTGATAAAAGAAAAAGAACTTTGATTACAAATAAAAAAGTATTTTTTAAAGAAATTTTAATAGCATTAGGTAAACTTATCATTGCAGGCGTGCTTATTGGTTTACTTAAAAAATTTGATGTAATAATAGCCTTACTTCTTGTTTTAAAAATATTTTATAATGTTTATAAAGAAATAATTAAGCCAGAAAATAACAAAAACTGGGTACTTTTAATTGGCATGTTATTAACAGGTTTTGGTGGTATTATTGGAGAAACTTGGGGTGTTTATAATGGTTATTGGGAATATCATGAAGTTATTAGAGAAATACCACTTTGGGTGCCTTTTGCTTGGATGCTAGCTTTTCATTACTTGTATAAACTTGAGAAAAATTTAATTCCTTATCTATCTAAACAAACACAAAAAAATAAAATAATTTTAGCTATAATTTTGGCACTTATATTACCAGCTTTTGGAGAAGTCATTACAATACAATTAGGAGTTTGGACGTATTATTGGCCTTATCAAATTTTTGGAGTACCTCTTTATGCTTTTCTTTGTTTAGTATTTGTGCATATGCTAGTTTATTATATTTTACACTTTATTTGTAAAAAATATAAAATTGATGATATTGTTTATCAATAAATACTTAATTAAAAAAACAAATTAATAGAATATAAGTAATTTTTAATTTTACGTATATTTCATTTATACTACAGCCTTTTAAATTAATATGCATTTGAAAATTAAAATGTTAAAAGAGCTGCTTTTACTACTTCAATAATACTTCATAACCAAATAAGTGTCTAAAACAATCTTAAATTTGTATAAGATTTTTGATTATAGTCCTCCACTTTTTATAGTAAAAACTAAGCCATCTTTTTATAGATGGCTTTTTTTTATATTTCTTGTAAAAATTCTGATAGAGTATTATCTATGATATCTAATTTTTTCTTGATTCTGTACCTAGCAGTTTCAACACTTCTTGGAGATATATTAATTAAACTAGCAACTTCTTTTGCACTCATATTTAAAGACATATAAGCANAATGCTTTTGTTCTGTTATAGTTAAATTAGGTGCTTTTTCTAATAACTTTATAAAAAATTCTGGGTTACTTTTTTCAAACTCAGTCTTGAACTCNTCCCAAAGCTCAGTTTCAGAAATAACATCATTTAAATTACGNTTTAAAAACAANAATTCAGAGCTATTAACTTTNTCATTATCTTCAACTAGCTTTTCTATAGATTTTGAAACATTTTGAATNGCGTCTTTTAATNTAGACATTTTTAGTGTTCTAGACAGTAATAGCTTATCATTTTGATGTAGNAACCTTTCAATTCTTTTATTTTTTTCTGCTAAATCATCATTTTTTAAGATAAGTTCATTATTTAATTGTTCTTCCTTTTTTAAAGTTCTTTTTAGCTTATCTGAATAGTTTTTAATTTTAAACAAACACCATAATATAAAAATTGTAAAAACTATACCTATACCAATAAAAACTCTTTGACTATTAATTATCTTTTTATTAACCTCTATAAGTTTTTTATTAAGATTAGTTTCATTTAATAATAAATCTTTTACTTCTGAATTTAAATCTTTATCAATTAAAACAGATAGTGAATCTACTAAAAGCAAATATTCATTTGCTTTTTTATAATTTTCCTTTTTTCTATTTAATTGACTGTAAGTTCTATAAACATCTCTATATGTTTTTGCAAATTCAGTTTTATCTTCAGGTTTTATTTCTTCAGCAATAGCAATTACCTCCTCTAAATCAGTTACTGCTAAATTAAAATCACTTTCTTCAATATGAGACTTTGCGCAAAATATTGTAAAGAATTTTAGTCTTTTTTTCTTTTCATTAAATGTTTTTATAGCATTAATTCCTTTTTGAGAAAATTCTCTTACTTTACCCCAATCTTGAAATTTTATATAATATTGAATTAAATTATAATAAGCATCTACTAAAAAAACATAGTTATCTTCTTTTTCTCCAAATTCTATAGCTTTTAAAACATTTTCTTTTAATTTTTCAAGATTATTTTCTCTGTAATAAGCTATCGAAAGTAGATTATAGCTTAATGATATTAGCTTATTATTACCACAATATTTAGCTTTTTCAATTGCTTGTTTACTAAATTCTTTTTGCTCTTTAGTAGATAAGATTGAATAAGCTTTTGCAGCTCTCAAATAGTTAACCTTAGCTTGTAAACAATTATCTTTAAATTGAATTTTATTCTTATCAATAAAAAACAAAACAGGTATTAACTTTTCATAATTGTCTTCTTGAGTTAGATGATAAGCTTGATTAACTTTATTATTTATATTTTTTCTTGTAATATCAAACTCTTGTTTTTGAGAAGTACAAAAACAAAAAACAAAACAGACAATCGTATATAAAATATATTTTTTCAATCTATATAATCTAAAATTCTAAAAATAATAAATTTTTAATCTAGGGGGAAAGGATTTAAAAAGAGAACTTTTAAAGGTTAAAATTTCCAGCAAACAATTCTAGTTACTTTATTACCTTGTTGCATTGGTATTACTTTAAATTCTTNAACTTTTAATTTTTTAAANGATGATTCNAAGCTAGTCACATTTTCTTTTTTTGACACTAAACTTGTAAACCAGATACTTTTAGAGGCAAATAAAGAGCTTTCATATAAGTAAGTGTGCAAAAAAGCTTTTTCACCACCAATATACCATAATTCATTATGATTACCTGAAAAATTTCTAACAGCATTATTACCTAAATTCCTGGATTTTCTTCTATTTGCTCCTCTAGCCTCTTCTGCTGACTTGTAAAAAGGAGGGTTGCACATTGTCGCTGTAAAAGTATCCTCTTTTTCTAAAATTCCTTTTAAAATATGCTCTTCATCAAATTGTTGACGTAATTCAATTTTATGATGTAAACCATTGTCATCTATAATATCTTGTGCTGTATCTAAAGAATCTAAATCAATATCAGTTGCTACAAAATCCCAATTATATTCAGAAACACCAAGTAATGGATAAATACAAGTTGCACCTGTACCTATATCTAAAATCTTAATATTTTTTTCATTTGATAATAAACCTGCTAAATGATGAATGTAATCTAATCTGCCAGGAATTGGAGGACAAAGATTTTCATCTGGAAAATCCCAAACAGATAATTTATCGTAAGAAAAAAGTAAGGCTTTATTTAGCTCTTTAACAGCTTTTGGATCAGAAAAATCAATTGTTGTAATTCCATGTTTATTTTTTAAAACATGCTCTTTAAGTAAAGGGTTTTGTAAAACTAACGTTTTAAAATCATACCCTTTATTAAATTTATTTTTGGGGTGTAAACCTTTGTCTTTCATTACAATTCTAGTATTGTAAATTCTAACTCTAAAGGTTTTAAAACAGTTTTTAAAGTTTTTATAAAAGTGTTTCCATACTCTAAATAATAATCAGAAAAATTNCGCTGACGTTCTTCTAAAGATTGATTTGGCAACAAACTATTTTGGAGTTTTGTGATACGCTCTATCAAGTCATTTTGTCTTTTCTTTTCAGCTTTTAATAACCTTTTTTCTAAATTTTCTAAACCTTTTATTTGTTTTCTTTCTTGAGCACTTACAGCATTTAAGAAAGTGACATCTGTTTTTGTGGCAACCTCTTTCAACTCTAAAAACTGCTTTTTTAAGAACTCTTTTTTGTCTTTGAAAGAGATTTCTAAATCTGAATTTTCAATTACCTTTTTTGATAATAATTCATGTTGATTTAGAAATATTTCTTCTTTAGTAATATTTAAATTTGATAACTTTTTAGCTTCTTTTTCAGATAAAACCTGTACAGAGTTTCTTAATAATAAAATTGGAAAAGGAACTTCTACAGCATCAAAATAAGATTTTAACTCTAACCAATAAGCTTGCTCTCCTCCTCCTCCAATATAACAGAGATTAGGTAAAATTACTTCTTGGTATAAAGGACGCATGATAACGTTTGGTGAAAATGCTTTTGGATTATTTTTTAATTCTAAAAGAAGTTCTTCTTTAGTAAAAACTAATGCTGTGTTATTTATTTTATAGACTCCATCTTCAAAAACAATGCGTTCTCTAAAATCATCACCTAAATAAAAAAGGTTTATTTCTCTTGGATTAACTTGAATATTATAATTCTCTTCTAATCTAGCAATTGTATTAGTTACTTCTCTATAAGAAACTTGATTTTCTAATTCTTGTTTTACAAAAGGAGTAAACAGTTCTTTTAAAGAATTATCATCACCATCTATAATTACTAAACCATATTCAGAAAATAGCTCATTTGCAATAAAGCGAGTTGCATCTGCTAAATTATTATGTTGTAAATATCCTTTAGAAAATAATTCTTTTAAGTATTCTGCATTTTTAGAATTNCCTAAGTGTTCTGTAAAAACATTAAATACTTGTTCTAATCCCTCAGTTGAAAAACGACCTACTGCTCCTCCATCCTTTCTATTCCAAAGTACTTTTTTACCATCAAAATTAAAATAGTTAATTTCATCAAAATCATGATCTTCTGTAGCCATCCAATACACAGGTATAAACTGATTTTCTGGAAACTTCTCAGATAATTCTTCTGCTAAATTTATTGTAGAAATAATTTTATATAAGAAATATAGAGGACCTGTATATAAATTAAGCTGATGACCTGTTGTAACAGTAAAGGTGTTTTGCTTTTTTAATAAATCTATATTTTCTTGAGTCTTATCAGAAATAGCAAATCCTTTATATTGATTTTGCAGAGTATCAGATAATACAATTCTATTTTGTAATCTAAANGATTTCTTTTTCTCTTCTATTTGATTNTAAAAACCTTTTGTNTTAGGAAAATTATTGTAAAATGGTTTTAGTCTTGAATTTTCATCAAGATAATCTATCATCATATCAGAGAAAAAACCTGTTTTTTTAAAAGGAATTTGTGTTACTTTCATAGATAAATAACACTTTTAAATTTACAATCTAATTCTATTTTAGAACTCATTAAGTAAGATTAATTATTTTATAAAAATACAACTATTTTATAGCTTGGTAAAAACCTGAAATTACGCTAACAAATATTTAACACAATCAACAATTCAACTTTTTAAGGAATAGTAATAAATGCTTACTTTTGAGAAACTTCTAAATTAGTTACATGAAAATTAAGTTATTTATTCTTCTTGCTTTTGTTTCTTTAGGAAATTTATTAGCACAAAACTTACAATCACCTTCAGAATATTTAGGTTATGAAATAGGTTCTCGTTTTACAAGACATCATAAAGTAGTTGAGTACTTTACATATGTTTCTAACACATTATCTAATGTTAAATTAGAAAAATATGGTGAAACAAATGAGCATAGACCTTTGTATGTTACATACATTTCTTCTCAAGAAAATATAAATAACTTAGAAGGTATTAGAAAAGCTAATCTTTCTCAAACTGGTATTTTAGAAGGAAATCAAGAAAATAAAAAAGCAATTGTTTGGCTTAGTTATAATGTTCATGGTAATGAAGCTTCAAGTACAGAAGCTTCAATGCTAACACTTTATGAATTGGTAACCACTAAAAAAGCTTGGTTAGAAAACACTGTAGTTATCATGGATCCTTGTATAAATCCTGATGGAAGAGACAGATATGTGAATTGGTATAATCAAGTAAAAAGTACACCTTTTAATATTANCCAAGATGCTAAAGAACATCATGAACCTTGGCCAGGAGGAAGACCAAATCATTATTTATTTGATTTAAACAGAGATTGGGCTTGGGCTACACAAGTTGAATCTCAACAACGTATTAAAATTTATAATAAATGGATGCCACATATTCATGTAGACTTTCATGAACAAGGTATTAATAGTCCTTATTATTTTGCACCTGCAGCAGAACCTTTCCATGAAATTATTTCTGATTGGCAACGCGATTTTCAAACACAAATTGGAAAAAACCATGCTAAATATTTTGATGCAGAAGGTTGGTTATATTTTACCAAAGAAAGCTTTGATTTACTATACCCAAGTTATGGNGATACNTACCCAACATTTATGGGAGCTATAGGTATGACATACGAACAAGCTGGACATGGAAGAGCTGGTTTAGGNATAAAAACTGATGAAGGAGAAGTACTTACTCTAAAAGACAGAGCAATTCATCATATGACAACAGGTTTGTCTACTGTAGAGATATCATCAAAAAATGCTGAACAATTAAATACTGAGTTTAAAAAATTTTTTGAGAATGATGATTTAGAATACAAAAGTTTTGTTGTTAAAAATGATAATCAAGATAAAATAAACCGTTTAAAAGTTTTACTAGACAAACACGAAATTAAATATGCAAATGCTAAAGATGGTTCTGTAAAAGGTTATGTTTATTCAACTCAAAAAGAAAGTAAATTAGATGTAAATTCTAAAGATTTAGTGATTAACACAAATCAGCCAAAGGGTAAAATGGTTAAAGTTTTATTTGAACCCAAAGCTAAATTATCAGATTCTTTAACTTATGATATTACTGCTTGGTCTATACCTTATGCTCACGGTTTTGAAGCAGTTGCTTCTAAAAATGAAGTAGCTTCAACTGAAAAAAATGAAAACTTTTCAATCGATAATAAAATTAATATTGCTGCTTACGCATACATTTCTAAATGGAACAGTTTAAATGACGCCACTTTTTTAGCTGAATTATTACAAAATAATATTGTGCCTAGATTCTCTGAAAAACCATTTACTTTAAATGGAAATAATTTTGAAAGAGGAAGTCTTATAATATTAAGAAATGACAATAGAAATAAAAGTTTTGATGAAACTTTAATTAAAATTGCAGATAAAAATTTTAGACAACTTACATCAGTTTCTACTGGATTTGTAGATAGAGGCTTAGATTTTGGATCATATTCAGTGAAACCAATTAATAAGCAAAAAGTTGCTGTACTTTCTGGAGAAGGAACTAATTCTTTAAGTTTTGGTGAGATTTGGCATTTCTTTGAAACTGAATTAAAATACCCACTTACTATTTTAGATTCGGATTATTTTTCAAGAGTTGACTTTTCAAATTTTGATGTTATCATTTTACCAAATGGCTATTATAGTCGTGTGTTGAATAAATCTACTTTAGACAAATTAAAAAGTTGGGTACAATCTGGAGGTACTTTAATTGCTATAGATAATGCTTTACGAAGTTTTGCTGACAATAAAGAGTTTTCTTTAAAAAGAAAAAAGTCTGAAAATGAAGAAGAAAAAGAACCAAACTTAACTCCATACGCAAATTTAGAAAGAGAAAGCGCTATTAATTTAATTGCTGGTGCAATTTTTAAAAGTAAAGTAGACACTACTCATCCTTTAGGTTTTGGGTATGATAACGAATATTTTACCTTAAAAAGAAGTAGCTCTGCTTACGATTATTTAAATAGTGGGTATAATGTTGCTTACTTACCATTAGAAACAACAAATGTTTCTGGTTTTGCTGGTAAAAATGTATTAGAAAAATTACCAGAAACTTTACTGTTTGGTGAAGAAAGAAAAGGTAGAGGAAGTATTGTTTATATGGTTGATAATCCTTTATTTAGATCTTTTTGGGACAATGGAAAACTCTTTTTTGTGAATGCAGTCTTCTTACTAAACTCAGATGTTTTAAAATAAAAAAAATCCACTCAAAAATGAGTGGATTTTTTATTTATGTTAAGTATTTTTTACCAAGCATAACCAAGTGATACACCTATACCTATAGTTGTAGAATCTAATCCATTTAAATTATCACCACCAGTTGCAAAGCCTAGTCCTGCAAAGACATCAACTAAAAAACCACTATTCCAAACCCATTGATGACCAACTTCTCCTCCAAAAGAAAATACACTTGCTGAAGTATTAAAATCGTCTTCTAAAGATAAATAACCTAATGATGGTCCTGCATGCCAACCATTTAAAACTTCACCTCCAAAGTAAAATCTATATTCAGCACCTACACCAAAACCACTAATACCAGAAACATCATAGTATAAACCAGATATTGTTGCTGATTGACTATCACTTGTAGAAAATTCGTATCCAGCATTTGCAACACCAAAAGCTAAACCAACTGGGTTTACTTTTACTGCACTAGATTGACCAAAAGCTGTTAAAGCTAAAAACATTGAGAAAATAAATACAATTTTTTTCATTTTTAAAAAAGTTTAGTTAATATAAAACAATATTACAAAAAATTAATATCATAAAAAAATACGTCAAAAGACGTATTTTTAATAATTTTTTATATCTATTTTTACAGATGTAATAATTTAAACAGGAATTCCATATAAATCATAATCTCCTGCATCATAAATTTTAATATCTACAAATTCTCCTATTTTAACATAATGTTCTCTAGCATCTACAATAACATCATTATCTACATCAGGTGAATCATATTCAGTTCTTCCGTAAAAATAAGCACCATCTTTTCTATCAAATAAGCAACGAAATGTTTTACCAATTTTTTGTTGATTTAATTCCCATGAAATTTGAGATTGAATTTCCATAATTTCATTAACTCGTCTAAATTTTACTTCTTCAGGTACATCATCTTCTAAAACATAAGCTCCAGTATTTTCTTCATGAGAATATTCAAAAGCACCTAATCTTTCAAAACGCATTTCTTCTACCCAATCTTTTAATTCTTGAAACATTTCTTCTGTTTCTCCTGGATAACCAACTATTAAAGTAGTTCTAATAGCCATTTCAGGAACAACTTCTCTGAATTTATGAATTAGTGCAGTTGTTTTTTCATGAGTTGTACCTCTTTTCATCGATTTTAACAACTCAGTATTAATATGTTGTAATGGAATGTCTAAATAGTTACAAACCTTTGGCTCTCTTTTCATCACTTCTAAAACATCCATAGGAAATCCTGTAGGAAAAGCATAATGCAAACGAATCCATTCTATACCATCAACTTTAACTAAGGCTTCTAATAACTCAGCTAAAGCTCTTTTTTTATAAATATCTAAACCATAATAAGTTAAATCTTGAGCTATAAGCATAATTTCTTTAATACCATTAGCTGCTAACTTTTCTGCTTCTGTAACAATATATTCTATAGGTGTAGATCTATGTTTACCTCTCATTAAAGGAATTGCACAAAAAGAACAAGGTCTATCACAACCTTCAGCAATTTTTAAATAAGCATAATGTTTAGGAGTAGTTGTTAAACGTTCTCCAATTAATTCGTGCTTATAATCTGCCTCTAAAACTTTTAATAAATTAGGTAAATCGTGTGTGCCAAAATATTGATCTACATTTGGTATTTCTTTTTCTAAATCTGGTTTATAACGTTCACTTAAACAACCTGATACAAAAACTTTATCAACTTCACCTGCTTCCTTTTTTTGTGCATAATGCAAAATAGTGTTTACAGATTCTTCTTTTGCTTTACCAATAAATCCACATGTATTTATAACAACAATGTTTCCTTCATCATTTTCATCTTCATGTACAACGTTTTTTCCATTAGCTTTTAATTGTCCCATTAACACTTCACTGTCGTAAATGTTTTTAGAGCAACCTAAAGTAACAACGTTTATCTTGTTTTTTTTAATAGATTTTGTGCGCATATGAGCTTATTTTAGCGAGTGCAAAAATAGTTGTTTTTAATGAACAAATTAGAATCTATTGATAGTTTTCAGGTAATTTTCTAACCTTAGTTAATTGCTCAAAAGCATATCCTAAAATAAGTAATTTACCTTCTGTTTTTGGTAACCCTACAAAGGTTAAACTTATAGGTTCACCAGATTCTTTATATCCCATAGGTACTGTTAAATTAGGATATTCTGCAACTGCTGAGTATGCAGAATGGTAATTATTAATGGATAAAATTGCATCTAAATTTTCTTCTTTTAATGCATTAAAATAAGATCTACCATTTTCTTTTAAAGTAACTTTAATTGACTCTAATTGTTTTTTAGAAGTAGTATCTTTTGCAATACCTTCAAATAATTGTTGACCATAAGGTGCTCTTAAAATAGAATCTTTTACATTAAAATCTATAACATCTTTTACAGAGGTTACTGTTACGTTGTTATCTGCATCACTTTTTAAATAATGAGGTAAATCATATTTCATATCTATATTTAACAAGGTTAAAAAACCAGGTAAACCAACTCTTGGAGGATTTACCTCAACTATTGTAGCCCCAGCTTCTTTAATTTTATTTACATTACTGTTATAAATAGAATCTTGTAATAAATAAGTAAGCACACCTATTTTTTTACCTTTAAAACCATCTTCCATATCTCCAAAATCTTTATCAGGCATTTCAAAAGATTTGGGATCTTTATTATCTTCACCTAACATTGCATTTAGAAAAATCCAACTATCTGTAACACTTTTAGTCATTGGACCAGGTGTGTCTAAAGTACCAGAAATTGGTACTATACCTGTTCTACTTAACAATCCTGTTGTTGGCTTTAAACCTACTACAGAGTTTTGACTTGAAGGAGATGTTATAGAACCAGCTGTTTCTGTACCAACAGCAGCAACAGCATAATTTGCTGCAACAGCTGTTCCACTTGATGCACTTGAACCTCCTGTTTCAAATTTAGCTCTTCCATAAGGATTTAAAGATTGACCACCTATTGCACTATAGCCAAGAGGACAACCAGAACAAAAGTAATATGCCCATTCACTTAAATTAACTTTACCCAAAATTAAGGCTCCATTTTCTTTTAACTTTTTTACAATAAAAGCGTCTTCTGTATTTTTATTATTCTGTAAAGCTAAAGCACCTGCAGTAGTTGGCATGCCTTCTGTATTGATGTTGTCTTTTAACAGAATTGGCATTCCGTAAATTTCTACATCACTTAAAATACCCCATTTTCTATCTTTATCTCTTTGCTTTGCTTCTTCTAAAACATTTGGGTTTAGTGTAATAATAGCATTTAAAGATTTTGTACTATCGCTTTCAAATTTTCTAATTCTATACAAATAAAATAAAGTAAGTTTTTCATAACTTAATTTTCCTTCTTTTACATGACCTTGAATTGTTGGTATATTTTGCTCAATGATTAATGGCTTTAAGGATTGATACTCTTCTTCAGAAAAAGCTGATAAAGCTGCATTAAAAGGTTTAAAAACTTCATTCATATCTAATACTTTAGATTGAAAAAGTTTAAACTTCATTCTTGGGTTTTCATGATTTTGCTGTGCTTCTAAAGCTGCAGTTTCATCATATTTATTAAAAACAACATTAGGTTGATTAGAGTCTGAATTACAAGAAAGTAATACAATAGTCAATAAAAATAAGAGTAGATTTTTCATTTTTTAAAATTTTAATAAAAATAAGACTAAATATATGTATATCAAATTTTGTTTAATAATAACTCAACTTCATTGAGTTTATAATAATTAATATTGTTTAAAAGTCTTAAAAATTTTAAATTAGCTTATAAACTATAATTCTATTATTGATTTTTAAAATGCTATGAAAAAGTGTATATGGTGCTTAAAAGATGAATCAAGAGTAACATTTCTAACAAAAGCACATACAATACCAAAATCTTTAGGTGGTGATAATTATTGTAAAAATATTTGTGATGATTGTAATTCATATTTTGGAAATAGAGAAAGTACGTCTACTAATTATTCTATAGAAGAAGCTCTAAAAGAAGCTTTCAATATATCCAGAAAAAGATTAATTATTCCTAAACGTACAAAAAGAAAAGTTGGTAGATTTAAATCTAAATTTTTTGAAATTAAAGAGAAAAATGGTAAGATTAAGCTAAACATAAAACCTTCATTTAAATTTACACCTGGTTTTCAATCTAAACTATGTAGAAATTTTAAAAGAGGTCTATATAAAATGACTTACGAAGAATTACATCGTCAAAATAAAATTGAAGATAATATTGATTATAAAATTATACGAGAATTCGCAAGATATAACTATGGTGATTTACCTGTTTTTTATTTTCATCGTTCTTTTGGGGCAATTATGTTAATGAGAGAAGAACCAGCTAAAACAATAATTTATTTTGATCGAATGAAATATTTATTCTCCAATAAAAAGTTTATTGAGATTGAATTTCTTGGACACGTTTTTGGTTTTCCAATAACTGAATTTAATGAAATAGAATTAAAAGAATATTTAAACAAATCTCAAGCTCAAAAAAAAGACCTTTTTAAAAGTATTAATTTGATAGAGAAAATGACTGATGTAGATATTACTTTAAGTGTTCTAGATTAAAAGAACATAAATATTATATTAATACTTCAGTAAATCTACTTAAAAAAAGAATCTACAAATTCGTGTTTATTAAACACTTGTAAATCGTCTATACCTTCACCTACTCCAATATATTTTACAGGTATTTGAAACTGATCTGAAATACCAATAACAACTCCACCTTTTGCAGTTCCATCTAACTTAGTTACAGCTAAGCTAGTAACTTCTGTAGCTTTGGTAAATTGTTTAGCCTGCTCAAATGCATTTTGTCCTGTAGAACCATCTAAGACCAGTAAAACATCATGAGGTGCATCACTAACAACCTTTTGCATTACACGTTTAATTTTGGTAAGCTCGTTCATTAAGTTTACTTTATTATGTAAACGTCCAGCAGTATCTATAATTACAACATCTGCATTTTGGGCAACTGCAGATTTTAAAGTATCAAAAGCTACAGAAGCTGGATCAGACCCCATTTCTTGTCTAACAATTGGTACTTCTACTCTATCTGCCCATATTTGTAGTTGATCTATTGCAGCAGCTCTAAATGTATCTGCAGCACCTAATACTACTTTTAAACCTTTCTTTTTAAATTGTGAAGCAAGTTTACCAATAGTTGTTGTTTTACCAACTCCATTTACACCCACAACCATTAATACATAAGGCTTTTTATTTTCTGGAATACTAAAATCGGTATCATTACCCACATTAGTTTCAGATAATAAGCCTGCAATTTCTTCTCTTAAAATAACATTAAGTTCTTCTGTACCAAGATATTTATCTCTAGCTACTCTTTCTTCAATTCTATCTATAACTTTAAGTGTTGTTGCAACACCTACATCAGAAGCCACTAAAACCTCCTCTAAATTATCTAAAACATCATCATCTACTTTAGATTTACCTGCAACAGCTTTAGAAAGTTTACCAAAAAAGCTTTCTTTAGACTTCTCTAGACCTTTATCTAAAGTTTCTTTTTTTTCTTTTGAAAAAATATTTTTAAAAAAACTCATATTTACTTATTTACTATAACCTATTCTATAAAAAGTATGCCAACTCTTTATTTGAGTCATATTGTCATCAAAAGTACATAATTATAATGCATAAAAAAAAGCTACTATCTAAAAAGAAAGTAGCTTTATAATATTGTTTGTGAAGAAATTACTTTTTAGCTAAAAAGTCATTTACTTGAGTAGGATCCATAATAGCTTCAACAAATGTGTAAGCTCCTGTTTTTGGAGATTTTACCATTTTTATTGCTTTACTTAATCTTTTTGATCCTGTTTGTAACGATGCTACTGATTTCTTTGCCATTGTAAAATGCTTTATATCTATGTGCTCTATTCTGAGTTCTAGATAGTTTTATTATTTAATTTCTTTATGAACAGTCATTTTCTTTAAGATTGGATTAAATTTCTTAATCTCTAATCTATCTGGAGTGTTCTTTTTGTTCTTAGTTGTGATGTATCTAGAAGTTCCTGGTTGTCCAGTTGCTTTATGCTCTGTACACTCTAAAATTACTTGAACTCTATTTCCTTTTTTTGCCATCTCTTTATAATTTTATAAGCTTAAGCTGATTATTTTGTTAAAAAACCTTTAGCTCTTGCTTCTTTTATAACTGCAGAAATTCCTTTCTTGTTAATATTTTTTAAAGCTGAAGCAGATACTTTTAAAGTAATCCATTTATCTTCTTCTGGAATGTAAAAACGCTTTGTCATTAAATTAGCGTCAAACTTTCTCTTTGTTCTATTCAAAGCGTGAGAAACGTTGTTCCCAACCATTGCTTTTTTTCCTGTTAATTCACAAACTCTAGACATCTTCTTGACAGTATTATTAGTGTTATCTCTAAACGAGGTGCAAATCTACAAATAATTCTAATTCTGAACAAAACAAATTTATTTATTTTTTAATATTTCTTTTTGTAATAATTCTAAGGCCTTATTTACAGTTTTATCTATGACTCTTCCTCTAGGTTTTCCAAAATTAAACTCTGAAACTTCTACTCCTTTATTTGATGCTAAAGCTATGTAAACAAGACCAACTTCTTTATCATTATTATCTGTTGTTGGTCCTGCATTACCTGTAACAGCTATTGCATAATCTGAATTTAGCTTTTGTTTAGCAGATAATGCCATTTCTCTAGCTACAGCCTCACTAACCACAGAATGCTGGTCTATTAAATCAGAAGAAAGACCTAACAAATTCATTTTACTCTCTTTTGTATATGTAACAAAACTACCTTTATAATAGGATGATGAACCAGGAACAGAAACTATTGTAGAGGCAATTTTGCCTCCTGTTAAACTTTCTGCTGTACAAATTGTTTTATGATGCTCTTTTAATAATTCTCCAACAGTTTTTTCAATATTACCATCAATATCTACTCCTGTTATTATATCTGGTATGATTTTATATAATTTTTCTATTTGCTCTTTTAATACCTTTTCTAAAATCTGCTTATTATCTCCTTTTGCAGATAAACGTAAACGAACTTTTCCGTAATTAGGTAAATATGCTAGCTTTATAAAGTTTGGTAAATTATCTTCGAAATCTTCTATTCTTTCAGCTAAAGCGCTTTCACCTAAACCATATGTCATAATTGTTTTATGTAAGATATATGGTAATTTAAATTGTTTTTGAATTCTTGGCAATACCTCAAACTGCATTAAACCTTTCATCTCATTAGGTACACCAGGAAGTGATACAAAAACAGTATCATTCTCAAAAAACCACATTCCAGGTGCTGTACCATAATTATTATTTAGAACTGTTGCCTTAGTTGGCAACATACCTTGTAATCGATTTAATTCACCAAAAGGAATGTTATATTTTGCAAATAATGTTTTAATATGATGCACAACATCTTCATTGAGTACTAAAGTATCATTAAAATATGCTGCAATTGTATGTTTGGTGATATCATCTTTTGTAGGACCTAAACCACCAGTAATTATAACAATATCTACTCTTTCTTGTGCCTCTTGTAGAGCATTTAAAATATGTTGCTTATCATCTTGTATAGATGATATTTGATAGACAGAAACACCTATTTTGCTTAACTCAGTTCCTATCCATTGCGAATTGGTATCTACAATTTGACCAATTAAAATCTCATCTCCTATTGTAATAATTTCTGCTTTCATTGTTTTCCTATTTCATTAATATCTAAATGTTCTGACTGACTTTTAATTAGTCTTTTTTTTAGTACCATAAATAATATGTATGCAATTACTATACTTAAAATAATAGATAAATATTTATGTAAATTAAATTCTTGGTCTATTGTAAAGTCAGTTATAAAACCATATATAAATAAGTAAATAATTCTTGTAAAGAGACTTATAAAAAATCCTGTGAAAAAATATAATGTTTGACTTTTATCAAACCTTTTTGCTAAAAAAGTAAAACAAGCACCAATGAATATTGAAATTAAAATTTGAATTAAAAAATTCATAGTGATTCACTTTTTTTATTTCTTAGATTAAATAATCTTATTTAACCCTTATTTGAAAAGCTTCATTACCTTCTATTAATCCTTTTAACTCATCATTTTCTGATACTTTTCCTACTCCTGCAGGAGTGCCAGTAAAAATGATATCTCCTTTTTTTAAAGTAAAATATTGAGATACGTATGAAATTAATTCATCAACTTTCCAAAGCATAGCCTCTGTATTACCATCTTGAACCAACTCATCATTTTTATATAATTGAAAACTTAAATTATTTAAATCAAATTGTTCTTTTGGGTAAAACTCACCTATAATTGCACTCCCATCAAAAGCTTTAGCTTTTTCCCATGGCAGGCCTTTTTCTTTACATTTTGCTTGCACATCTCTAGCAGTAAAATCGATTCCTAAACCAATTTCATCATAATATTTATAAGCAAACTTAGTATCTATATGTTTTCCTACCTTATTAATTTTAATTAGAACCTCAACTTCATAATGTACATTATTAGAAAAAGGAGGAATAAAAAAAGGATTTTTTTTAGGAAGAATTGCAGAATCTGGTTTTAAAAAAACAACTGGATGTTCTGGTTTTTCGTTTGCTAATTCTTCTATATGCTTTGCGTAATTGCGCCCAATACAAATTATTTTCATTAATGATTATTAATTGTACTCTAATTTAATCTAATACTAAGGAATCCATTTTTTTGGGAAGTTTGGTTTACGTTTTTCTAAAAACGCGTCTCTACCTTCTTTAGCTTCATCTGTCATATATGCTAAACGTGTTGCTTCACCTGCAAATACTTGCTGACCAACCATTCCATCATCAGTTAAATTCATTGCAAACTTTAGCATTTTTATTGATGTAGGCGATTTTTCTAATATTTCTTGTGCCCATTCATAAGCAGTACTTTCTAATTCATCATGAGGTATTACAGCATTTACCATTCCCATTTCATAGGCTTCTTGAGCTGAATAGTTACGTCCTAAAAAGAAGATTTCTCTAGCTTTTTTCTGTCCTACCATTTTTGCTAAATAGGCAGACCCATAACCTCCATCAAAAGAAGTAACATCTGCATCAGTTTGCTTAAAAATAGCATGTTCTTTAGAAGCTAAAGTTAGGTCACAAACTACATGCAAACTATGTCCGCCACCAACTGCCCAACCAGGAACAACTGCAATAACAGCTTTAGGCATAAAACGTATTAATCTTTGTACTTCTAAAATGTTTAATCTATGATAGCCATCATCACCAACATAACCTTGGTGACCTCTTGCTTTTTGGTCTCCACCAGAACAAAAAGAGTATACACCATCTTTTGTACTTGGCCCTTCAGCAGATAATAAAACTACACCTATAGAAGTATCTTCTCCTGCATCATAAAATGCATCATATAATTCTGATGTTGTTTTGGGTCTAAATGCATTTCTAACATTGGGTCTATTAAAAGCTATTCTTGCAACACCATTATATTTTTTGTAGGTGATATCTTCATACTCTTTAGCTGTTTTCCATTCAGGTTGTATCATATTTTTGTATTTTACACGTTCTAAAATCAGAACAAAAAGTCAATCATTGCAAAAATAAACAATCTAACTCATGATTAAGAAATCACTCTCATTTATATTTTTCATTTTTTGTATTTCTATTTTTTCGCAAAACATTATTGTGAAAGAGTTAGAATCTGAAATCATGGAAACTACAAGAACCCTAAAAATTTACATACCTGATTCTTATGAGAGAGACAGTATAAAAAATTACCCTTTAGCTATTGTTTTAGATGAAGAGTTTATGTTTGATACTTATGTGGGTAATAGTATTCTTTTTGCAAAAAAAGATAAAGCTCCAAAACAAATTGTTGTTGGCATTTCTATGGAAGAAACTAGAGCTAAAGATGTTGGTTTTGATTTAAATTCAGGTGCTCTTATTAACTCTTCTAAAAATTTTTATGATTTTTTAAGAGACGAAGTTTTATTTTATATGGAGAGTAATTACAGAACATCTCCTTTTGTAAGTTTTGTTGGTCAAGGATATTCTGCAAATTTAATTACTCATTTTTTACAAGAAAATACGGCTTTTATTAATTCTTTTGTTTGCATAAATCCTTCTTTTTCTGATTTTATTGGATCTGAATTACAATCTTACAACCTAAATAAATTTGCTAATGAAGACAATACTTTTTATTTGTATATCAATAATTCTGATGCTTTCTCAGCAAGTAAGAAAACTAAAATAAGTCAAATTCAAACTGCATTATCTACTTTAGAAATTAAAAACTTTAACATTATTAACGATAATATTATAACTGATAGTTCTGTCTCTGCTATTTCTGAAGCTATACCAAGGGCTATGACTAAAATCTTTGAAGTTTATTCTGCCATTTCTAAAGAAGAATATGAAGAAAAAATAAAAGAACTTTCACCTATAGATGCAATTGCTTACTTAGAAGACAAATATTTAGAAATTGAGTTTTTATTTGGCAGTAGTTTAGGTATTAGAGAAAAAGATATTTATGCTATAGAAAATATAATTATCGAAAAAGAAAATGGAGATCGTTTGTTTGATTTTGGTAAAATGATTTTAAAAAGATTTCCTTCTTCTCCTTTAGGAGAATACTACATTGGTCGATATTATGAAACTGGTAAAAACTTTAAAAAGGCTCTTAAATACTATAAAATTGGGTATGGAAAAATGGATCCTGCTGATCCAAATGCAGATAATTATTATGAAAATATTTTAAGACTTGGTGGTCAATAATTATTTTTTTGGCTGAACTCTCCAAGTAAAACCTGCTCCAATAAAAAAACCATCATTATCTCCAATTACAGCATCTAATTGAAAATTATTATTTAGTAAATAATAAACACCTGTATCGTAATTAAATTGATAATTTGAAGTAAATAAAGCACCAAAATTCTCAGCAAATAAACCTATTTTGTTGTTTATAGAGTATGTTACATTAAAAACATAGAAAGTATTAGCTAAGCTTAAATTGTCTGTAATATTAATTCCTAAGTTAGCTGTATAAGATAGCTTCTCATTAAAAGAACTACCTAAAATATAAACCAATTGCCCACTATTTTCTTCTGCTTTAAAATCATAAGAAAATTGAAAACTAGATTGCATCTTGTTATTAGAATTACTTACAAGATATCTTGCTCCAATAGATAAAGAACTTAAATTTTCTACTAAATTAGATCCAGAAAAAATAAACCCAGAGTTTATCTCAAATCTTTCAGATAAACCATATCTAAAATAAGAACTTGGTAAAAAATTTGAGTTTTCATTAGAAAAATCTATACCTGTTTGAATTTGAAAAACATGATTACCAACAACACTTGAAGATAATGCTTGACCAGGTCTATCTGATGATAAAACCTCTTGATTTTGAGCTTTTACAAAAGAAAAATTTAAGAGCAATATTAAGACCAGTAATCTTTTCATTACTTTACCAATTCTATACGATCTTCTTTTAAAACAATTAATTTATTTCTATATAAATTTCCAACAGCTTTCTTAAAAGCTTTTTTACTCATTTGTAATTGAAATTTTATAGATTCTGGAGAGCTTTTATCTGTTAATAGTAAATAACCATCTCTGCTATTTTTAAGCTTTTCAAGAACTTTATCTACATCTTTATCTATGACATTTCGAAACCCTTGAGGTCGTAAAGAAACATCAATCTTACCATCTTCTCTAATGGTTTTAATATAACCATCAATTTCCATATTTTCCTCTACATCTTGAAAAACCTCATTTCTATATAACAATCCTTCAAACTCTTCATTTATAGTAACAATGTAACCTAAAGCTGTTTCAGATTTTATAAATAACTGTACTTTATCTCCTTCTTGAAAATCCATTATTTGATATATTTAAAATAGTCTTTAAGAACACTATCATTCTCTAAACTTGGTGTAAAAATTTCTAATATTTTTGGTTGATTAGATGCTGTATAAAAATCTTTTAATGATTCTGAAACTGTGTTAGTAGAATATGCTTTTTGATACTCAAAACCATACATTTTACTAAAATGTTCTGCAGTTAAACAATGTGGAGTTTCAAAATATTTTAATGCATCTGTAGTTGATGGACCTGGAATAATCTTAAAAATTCCTCCACCAGAATTATTTATTAATATTATTCTAAAATTATNTGGAATATTAGTNTTCCATAATGCATTAGAATCATAGAAAAAACTTAAATCACCAGTTATAAAAACAGTTTGTTTTTCATTGGCAAATGCAGCTCCAATTGCAGTTGATGTACTACCATCTATACCACTTGTACCTCTATTACAAAAGACACTTAATGTGTTTTTTAAGGTAAATAATTGAGCATATCTAATGATTGCACTATTACTAATTTGTAATTGACAATGATTAGGAATACTATGTAAAGCTTGTTCAAAAACTTTAAAGTCAGAATGTTTNATTTGTGATAAATACTCAGCATGTTTTATTCTTCTGTAATCTCTAATTTTTAACCATTTTGGTTGATAATCACTTTCTTTTTTATTGATGATTTTATTAAACTTTGAGAAAAAGTCTACAGGTTTTGTTTGAATAAATTCTGATAAACAGAAAAAAGTGTTTGTTGCTTTTTTCTCATCTATATTCCAATGATGTTTTGGTTGATAATCTCTTAAAAAACGTTTAATTCTTTTTGACACAATCATACCACCAAAAGTGATTAAAATATCTGGTTGTAGAGCTGTAAACTCNTCATCATCTAAAGAAAAAATCAATTGATCTATAGCATTAATAGCTTTATCATGGTAAAGATTAGAAGTGGTTTCTGTAAAAATTAATACTGAGTCATCTTCTGAATACAAATCCATTAAACTATGTAATTCTGCANCTGGATAATTTACACCAATGACCAACATTTTTTTCTCNGCATTATTCCAAATATTAGCTAACTTCTGNTAATCTATATTAGCATTATCTAAAGAACTCATNGATATATTTGGAAAATGAAACTCTTTTAATTCATCTACAGTTTCATACAAAGGCTCATCAAAAGGNACATTAATGTGCACAGGACCTTTTTGAGAAGTTGCTAATTGTAAAGCTTCACCTATTAATTGNGAATTTCTAGTTTTAAATTTTGGATTTTCTATCAAGTTTGCAGAAAACAATATATGTTTTTCAAAAACATTTTCTTGTCTAATGGTTTGTCCATCACCAATATCAATTAAATGTTTAGGTCTATCTGCAGAAATAACCACTAAGGGAATATCACTATAAAAAGCCTCTGCAATAGCAGGATAATAATTTAACAATGCAGAACCAGAAGTACATAAAACTGCCACTGGTTTTTGCTTTTGCTGTGCTATACCTAAGGCAAAAAATGCAGCACATCTTTCATCTACAACACTTAAGGTTTCAATTTCTGGATGGTTAGAAAAACCGATGGTTAAAGGTGCGTTTCTAGAACCAGGAGATATCACAACTGTATCAATATTAAATTGATGGCAAGCTGAAATAACTAATTGTGCAAGTTCTTTTTTTGGGTACATTTTGTGCATTAAAAAATGTCATTCTGAAAGCTCAAAATGACATTGCAAAGATACGAAATCTAATACGTTTAGTTTCCTTTTTTATAATCTGCTAAAAATTTAGCTAAACCAATATCTGTTAAAGGATGTTTTAATAAACCTTCAATAGCACTTAAAGGCCCAGTCATAACATCAGCACCAATTTTAGCACAATCAATCACATGCATTGTATGTCTTACAGATGCTGCTAAAATTTCTGTATCAAAACCATAATTATCATAAATAGTTCTAATTTCTGCAATAAGATTTAAACCGTCTGTAGAAATATCATCTAAACGTCCAATAAAAGGAGATACATAAGTTGCACCTGCTTTTGCAGCTAATAAAGCTTGACCAGCAGAAAATACTAAAGTTACATTTGTTTTAATTCCTTTTGATGAAAAATACTTACAAGCTTTTACACCATCTTTTATCATAGGTAACTTTACCACAATTTGTGGATTTAAAGCAGCCAAAGCTTCACCTTCTTTAACCATTCCATCAAAATCTGTAGAGATTACCTCAGCAGAAACATCACCATCTACTAAATCACAAATGGCTTTGTAATGGTTAATAATATTGTCTTGACCTGTAATGCCTTCTTTTGCCATTAAAGATGGGTTTGTAGTAACTCCGTCTAAAATACCTAATGCTTGTGCTTCTTTAATTTGCTCTAAATTAGCTGTATCTATGAAAAACTTCATGTTTAATTTTATGTTTTAATTTCGACAAAGATAGTTACAAAAGAATCATTTTTAAAAAATTGATTTTAATAGTTTTAAACAAGTTTTAACCAATCGAATATCAATTAAGTTTTAACATATTAAACGCACAAAAAGCTTTAGAAGCCTTTATTTTTGCAAAAACCTTTAGAGTGTATATTAGAAATTTATTTACCTTATTGATTTTAATATTTTTATTAAGCTGTACAAATTCTCAAATTATGGAAGATGAGGAAGTTGTAATTGAAATAATAAAATGTGAAAAATCAGACATTTCTGTAACTAAAGAAGATAATATTATTTTTAACGACCCCACAGATCCTGTTTTATGGGAAGGTAGTTTTACCAATGATCAAGTAAAATTAAGTTATACAGTAGTTGTAGGACAATACAATGAATCTGAAACTTATAATTTTATTTTTAATAAAGTAAATGAATGTTTAAAAATTGATAGAGCTTATAAATATTATGATGGAAAACTTGTTGATGTTTCTGCAATTACAGAAATGCAAGTTTCTGAATTCTATATAAAAGACTGGGAAATAAATAGCCTTTTTTCTGGATTGTTAGTTTATGTAGATCCTCATGATAAAAATACATATTCAAGAAAATTTTGGATAGATAATTTTAAAGATGCATCTAATTTGGTTGAGATTCCTGAGTATTTTGATGATTGTTTTAAAGATAAATTCCCAATAGAAATTGATGTTGATAAAGATGGCATTATCGACTTTAATTTAACTTATGAAGAAAATAACGATATTGGTAATACACCTAAATTTGATTCTTATACCATACAACTAATTCCTGCATCAAATAAAAATAAAATTTTATCTCCAAAAAAGAACTCAAGTCCATACACCATAATTTTTGAACCTCCTTTTACTTCAGAAAATACAAGACAGTATTTTGGTGGTGTAAAAAATACACTCGATATTTTTTACGAATTTGATTCTCCTTATGAAAACTATAATTATTTTTTAAGTAATAATTTAACTTATAAAAATATATTGCAAAATGATCTACCAGATTATTTTGTTATTAGCAAAGATATTGGTGGTATAGAATATTTTGGTTGGATAAAATTTATTTTGGACACCTCAACTTGTCAAGCAGAAGTTTTATTTGCTTATTTAGAAACAAATCCAAATACCCACGTTAACGTAAACTAATTATAATTTATAATGATTCATTAAGAGTTTTTCATAAACTCTATCAGGTAAAATACACTTAAGAACTATAGAGAATTTCTGCATAAAATCACCAACTTTATAATGTAGTTTAGGGTTTTTAGTATTTATTATTTTAAAAACAGATTTTGCCATCACTATAGGGTCAAGTCCACTATCTACATGGGTATCCATTAATTCTAAATTCTCTTTATATATTTTCTTGTAAGCAGAATTTTCAAAAACAGGAGTATGATATCTACCTGAAGCAATATTAGTAGCAAAGTCACCAGGTGCAACATTAACAACATTAATTCCAAAAGATTTTACCTCCATACTTGTAGCTTCAGTAATAATCTCTAAAGCTCCTTTTG
>JGI26079J46598_1000086_pt1 | contig 33725 bp, 33 predicted proteins | sample SaaInl59LU_5_DNA_FD_46598 | JGI IMG/M metagenome (IMG submission 46598) | reverse complement strand
GGAATATCTAGGTAGATTACAATACATTGTTTACGATATTCTTCGGGCAACATATCAAGTCCATCTTTGGACATAATCATTATATCCGAATTATCAAAATCATCTTCAGTTTGTCCATAAAACCAGCCATTGAATTCCATGTATTCAATAAACTCTTTATTTTCAATCATCTTAATGAATTTAGCTCGGTCTACAAAATGGTAATCTACACCATCTACTTCACCAGGTCGACTTGGCCTTGTCGTATGACTTACACCAGCTCTAAAGCCCTTTTCTTCTAATTTACGTTTTATAAAATCTTTACCACTAGCGGCCTTTCCTACTAAGATTATTTTCATGTATGTTATATCTGCAAGTATTTAATTGTTTCTTTTATATTCAGCATATTCAGCAAGATAACCCTCTGCTAATACTTTTTTAATTTCATAGACATCAGCATCATCAATCTCGGCATCTACTTCAGCGATTATTGCATCATGAAAGTGATTGCCGATGACATCATCTAAACGCTCTGCGATTGCTTCTATTTGTTCTTTACTTAAATTTATCATGTTTTGTTTATTTTACATATAAGCTGTTGGACTTGGAAGTCCACTATAGTAATCCCAATCCTTAAGATCGTCTCGGTGGATTGATATATCCCACTTTGGATCGTACCAGAATCTTCTACCTTTAGGATCTATACGCTCGGACATGTTTTTGTTTCCATAACAGAGCATAAACTTCTCAGTTGACTGTTCATTAAACGGATTCTTCCAGTCTTTAATACTTCCACCGCCTCGAGCATAGGCTAGGTTTGCAACATCCTCGCACATTTTTAATATTTTAGGGTACTTTGCAATTTGCTGACCAGCTGGCAAGAATGGGTTAACATCCTCACATCTATAAATAATTTCAGCTCTTAGATAATTACCAATTCCATTAAAATATTTTTGGTCCATTAAGACTTCATAGAGTGGCTTCTTAAATGCTTTCTTTGTAAGGTTCGTCATTATATTCAAAAAGAATTCACGCGACTCTGTCGTAGGATCTGGACCTCTATCGGCTTTCCATGTAATACCCTGCTTCCAATTACCAAATCTTCGAACGTCTACAAAGCTTAGAGTAGTTCCGTCCTTTCGATAGAATTTAAGGTGTGCATGTTTTGGCTCTTGTCCAGTGTTTGTAACCTGGAAATGGCCACTCATGCCCATTGTCATTTGTAAAGTTATGAATTTATCAGAATGTACATCTTTAAGCCATAGTAAGAGCTCCTTGCCTCGACTCTCTGCAACTATCGTAAACTCAGTGAATGATACGTTGACTTCTAAGCCCTTATGCTCAGGACTCTTCTTAATGGCCATGTATTTAATCTTTCCAGAATTGAGATTAATAAAGTCTGCTGTTAATTTAAGTTCTGCTAATTCAGGCATGTGTTTTCTCTTTTATAAGTTCTTCAATTAAGTCTTCAAAGTCTCCGGAGTAGGTCTTACCACCAACATGCCATTTATCCAATTCGGTCATTGAATATTCTGGGTCCCATGTTTTCCAGTCATAAATTGTAAAGATATTACCCTCAAATTCTACAACCCATTCAAAGTTAACTTTACCATCACCTGAGAATTCAGGTCCATATGTTGGTTCTCCTAGGACTGAAACTATATCTTGGAATTTAATTCCTTGTTTAAGATAGCCCTTTAATGAAGTTCCGAACATTCCATTTGGAACCTCACTCTCTTTAAATACTTTAATTGATTTTGTCATATTGTTAAGTTTTAATTACAGTGTAAATATAAACAAAAAAATTGACACTAGAAAACTTTTTGGCAATTATTTTGTAGATTTATTACATCTACACTTTCCAAATTCATCCCAGTCACCGCAACATTCGCTCTTGGGCTTAGTTGGTTTGGGCTCTTCTTTAGGTTTATCATTATCAGGCTGGTTCCACATATCATCCCAAAAAATCATATCGTCTCCCATTTTATTTGTCTGTTCTATTCTTATCTAAATCATGTGAACAAGTTACAGTCCAATAGGGATTTCCCGTGCGATTTGGGTCCCATGTCCGATCAGTATATGGTTGAATTGTTGGTGGATAATGGTTTGGTACTCCAAACGGAATCTCTACAGTATCTGATTCTTTTAATAATGTAATTGATTCGCTCGTAGAAATATTTCCATCTCTATGTAGGTCTTCAATATCTTGGAGATATTCACCCTTATGATTAAGGATTCTATTTGCACATCGAATAACGATATGACCCTGGTCTATTAGCCTCTCTATGATTTTATCCTTCATAATTATATTTGTTTATTATTATACTTAATGTAATATTCTTTGTTTCATAAAAAAGGCAACCATTTCTGGTTGCCTTCATCTACTCTAGCCAAGAGGTTTATTTATTTATTTTTATTTTTTGTTAAGTCTTTAATAGAATGGTATAAACTATCTACAAAGGATGTATTATCATTAAACTTTGCATCCATGTTAGAATATACGTCTGCAATTAGTTTAGCAATATTATCTTTCATTCTCTCCTCCAATTTATCGGTTCGAGAATCAACATATCTCTGTGCAGTATCAAAATTAAGTTCTGTGTTTGATACTAGCTCTTCATAATGCTGGTATAGTTTTGTTTCTAATTCATCTAATAGATTATCGCTTCGATCAATCTCTTGGTCAACTCTACGATCTATCAAATCAAATCTAGATTCGTAATCACGCTCTAGTTCATTAATGAGATTCTGTAAATCTTCAATTTCTTCGTACAAATCCTTGACATGTACGCGAGTCTTAAACATATTGTAAACGCCAGCTAATGCTAACACCGCCAATACACCTAAAACAAATGCAATTGTTTGTTCCATAATTTTATTGTTTTTATTTTTAATTTCCGGCTAGAGAAATATCTTCACTGTGAATTTTCTCAAATTCATAGTTTGGTTTAATAAACTCATTTAGGGCTTTACCCTGAGATTCTGCAAGGTTAAATAGATTCCAATCAGTAGAAGTAACATCCTTATAAAGGTATGATGCATGATTGAAATGGACTAACAAAGTTTTCTCTTTGTAGTTATATGCAGCTGACTTTAAAGTAGAGCTATCATAATGTGAAATAGTTGTTGTAATCATCTTCTTGTTATTTTAAAATTATACAAGAAGATGACTATTTGTTTCAGTGTTAGGTAAATTGAGATTTAACTTTAATACCTTTAGATGTCAATGTACTCTGCAATTGTTTAATTGCACTGACAACTGCACTATTATCTGGAGCTGCCTGTTGTGCTGGAGCTGGTTTATCAGATCCACCTCCAATTCCAACTGACTTACCAAGATCGCTTACAGTATCTCCAATAGAACTTAATATTCCACCTTGGGCTTCATTACCTTCACTAACTGTATTCTTAAACTCACCCAACATTTCTGCTAAGTTTTGTAGTGCTTCTGAAAGAGATTCTCCCATTTGAGCTAATATATCCGAAGGCTCACCACCATTTGAAAGAACACCAAGTGCTTCAAACATTTTTCTGGTTTCAACAAGTTTGTCAAAATCAATAGCATTAATACCCTCAGCAATCTTAGGCATACTTTCACCAGTTTTAGTCATACTATGGCCAATTGAATTCCATAATAGTTTTTGTGCATTATAACTAGCATTTGGTTTTTTAGCATCCACTGGTCCGATAAACATTTGTGTGAATGCTTTACCTTTTTCTGAATCATAACTTCCAATTGCAGTAATAATACTTGGGATTGCAGCTCCCAATTTCTCGAAACTATGACCGATTGCATTAATTAATAATTTTTTAGTATTTAAAATAGCAGAATCTTCAGCATCTGCACCTGCGCTTGTAAATACTCCTATAAATGATTTAATTTTACCGGTCACCTTATCAACATCATGTTTCATTACAGCCTCAGCAATTGTACTAATCGAACTTCCTAGTTTTGAATAAGGCTCTGAAATCAATTCAATAATCTCTTTCCCTTTTTCAAAATTTGTAGATGAGAACCAACCTCCAGTTTTAGATTCACCAGAACCTATTTCCTCAAATACACCAGTTAATGCATTAATAAGCATTTTTGTATTGTCTGCTACTGTAGTCGAAATATCATTAATATCTTCGCCCTCCCAGTATGAAGTAGGCTTACCGTCATCACCCCATGTCTTTGGAAATCTAAGGTTGGCCATATCCTGTACTCCTTTTGCTAAGTTTACCAATGGCTCTCCCATACCTTGTACTAAATCAATACCTTTTTGAATTGTTGATTTACCACCCCAAAAACTACTTTTTGCCTCTGGTTTTGCCCCGATTTCGGTAAATGTACCAGTAAGTGCATCAATTAATAAATGAGTATTAAGAGATACTTTCAAAGCATCCCCTGCATTAAACTTATGATAACCAGTTGCTTTACCATCTTTATCAAACCCTTCTGGCATTTTTAACATTGCCATATCGGAAACACCTTTAGCAATATTTGTTAAAGCACTACCCATACCCTGGACTGCTTCAATACCAGCCGTTACTGGGTTTTTAAAGAATATATTACCAGCAGGTATTAATACTTTAAATTTATTTCCGGTAATTGGGTTTGTTATTTCTACTTCAAATCCTTTTCCAATTTCAGCAAATGGTGCAGACAGTGATGATATTAACATGGCTGTGTTTTCTGCAACCTTTGCCGGTGCATCACTTTGCATTGTTTCATATCCAGTAGCCTTACCATCTTTATCAAATCCGGTTGGGAATTTAAGGTTAGCCATATTCTGCATACCCATTGCAATACCCGTTAGTGCAGTACCCATATTCATTACAGATTCAACACCAACTTTAACCGGATTTGGAGTAAACCAACCACCTTTCGTAAAGGTTATTGGTTCACCATTTATACCTGTTATTGTACCTCCGTTACCAATTACATAGAATGTACCTGCTAAAGTAGCAACCATCTGTGTTACTGTTTCTCCTAGCGCGGGCATGTCTATATCTTTGGCAAGTTGTTTAAATTCTTTTAAACCTTTACCAATTGTAATTAATGCCACACCAGCAACTACCATTGCTCCAGATCCTGTCAGGATTGCAGCTGCGTTCCACGGAGCCCATAAGAATCCTTCGCCAATTGCAGTTAAAAGTCTTACTAATGCAGGAGAGCCATCCTCTAATGCTAACATGGCATTTATCGCGGAGGTGTTCTTGAATACTTTATTCATAATCAATAGACCAGCACCAATTGTAATTAATGCAACACCAGCAACTGTCATTGCTGCCGCTCCTCCTAGAATAAACGGTGTTGCTAAACCTGCAACTCCCATTACAACTCCAAGTCCAGTAATAAACGCTAATGAACCTCCAATAACCGTCCATGGATTTTCCCCTAATGCTTTTGACATCAGCATGAATCCTATAGAGATTACCAATAATGCACCACCAGCAGCTAACATTGCAATAGCTCCCTTTTGAATATGTTTTGCTCCAACACCAATAATACGGAATGTAAGTGCTACTGCTCCTATTGCTAGAAGCGGCGTATAGTTCATAATATCCAATGCAAATTCTGCCGGAATTATCTGATTCATCAATTGGAATGACAATCCAACTACAATAATTGCCAGAGACGCCCACAATAAGGCATGTGCTCCTTCTTTTATCCCTTTAGCACCTCGGCCAATAAGTGCAAATGCTAATGCAACTCCACCGACTACCAACATTGGAGCCATTGCTGTCTCTGGGTTTGGTAGAATTATATTAAACAGAGCTAACGCTATACCTAATGATAATATTGCACCTGCTGCAAATATTAAGCCCATACCTGCATCTTTAATACCACCGTCAATTTGACTAATTAGTGCAAATGCCAAACCTATTAGTAATATTATTTTTGCAGCAGACCACATACCTGCCATTGCATATGGTTCTATAAGTGAGAATAGAGCTAATGAGACTCCTAATGATAAGATAGCTAATCCAGCGAACATTAGTCCCTTTGCAGTCTCCTCAATAGTGTCAGTTAGGCCTGTCATTGCAAGTAATGTAAATACTCCACCAATTAGTAGGATTATTAATGCAGCTCCCAACACGCCTTTTAATGCAAATGGCATTATTAGTGAGGCTAGTGCTAACGAACCAGTAAGTACTAGAATACCCTTACCAACATGTTTAAGGTTTTCTAAAGACTTCATTGCCTCAACATCAATCCATTTTGTAGCTAATCTTATAGCACCGACAATTAAGAATAATGATACTGCAAAAAGCGGAGCAGCGACTACTGCTAACATCAATAATGGCAATGATAACGCCATATAACCAGCAAATGCAAATACTGATTTACCAATATCTGCAATTGATTGTAATACTTTAACAATGGCCTCAAGACCTTTGGCCTTCTCTTCGCCACCCTCTAGTCTATTTAAGGCTGCTATAATAAATTCTAAACCCTTTCCAAGAGGTTTCATTGCAGGTGCCATAATAGACACAGCAATTGAATCCTTTATACTTAGTCCAGTAGGGCTTCCCTTGCCAGTTCCTTTCGCCACACCAGTTAATTCCTCTATTGCGGTTACTAGGTTATCAATTCTAGAATATAAACTACCACCGACTGAAACTGATACCGCAGTAACTTTAGTATTTTCTTGGATCTCTTTTAAAACTGCACCTTGGCCACCTATTTTATCAAAAGCATTCTGGAAGAATTTATTCATGTAGTTGGTAAACTAATTTTTTTCATATATAATGGAGTGCTAAATTAATAGCACTCCATTTAGTATATATCTTTAAAACTTAGGCATCTTCAATGAAGGTGTCTTTAAAGATGGGACCGAGGGCATCTTTGGAGCTTTAGGCGATCTATATGAAGATTGCTGAGACTCCGCATGTTCTTGTTGGTCCATTTGTTGCTTATTCTTAGCCTTTATGTAGTCCTGTAGATTTTTGACATAGTACCAATATTCATAATAGTACATTTCTTCAATCTCCGAGGGCTGCATTCTAAGATGAATGCCCAGGTAGAACTTAGTCTTAAAGTAATTCTCCAGCGAGATCTGAAATAATGAAAAGACTTTTGATGCCACCTGGGAACTCAAGAGGGGCTTTCGCGATCTCCCCGTCGAATTCCATTTCAAGTGTTGTTTGAACACCAATTCTCATCTTTTCTGCAAGTCTATAGATAACCATAAACTTTTTCTCATCCCATCCTTTGTAATCAATCTCAGCTTGGAAGATCTTAGTTAAAGATAGATCTTGCCAGTTTGATTGGATATAAGGTAAGACTTGCACGAATGCTTTATCAAACTCAATATCTTTCTCTTGGCGATCTCTTAAATAAGCTGTAATCTTTTCCATAGCTCCAATTGTTGGTGGCTTCATACGGACCACACCAGCGGATCTAGTCTTAATTACATAAGTTCTTTCTCTTGAGTCATAATATGCTTCAATTTCTTCTGGAACTTCTGTTGGTACTAAATACTTTGTAGAAAGTTCAATATCTACAGTTCTTTTTGTTTTCTCAGTTTTACCTTTAAGCATTAATTTTTGCTCTGGTTCTGGGAATGTTAAATCTCTAATTGCTAATAGAATAATAACTCGATCTTCTTCTAGAATATCTTTATAAGTCATTCTAGTTTTTGATGTTGTTAATTGAGTACAAGACTCTACGATAGAGTTAAGTTTCTCTTCCATGTCGATATAGTTATTCTCATCCATGGTTGAGAAATGTCTAATCTCTTTAGCTCTTGCAGATCTAATTTTAATTACACAATCAGCTGGGTAGAATTTACCTCTTGATGGTAATGTATCTTGGTCTAGGACCATCCACCCTAAGATAGAGTCCGAAGATTCTGCTTTTTGTGGTGCAAAGTTGGCCATGTTTACACTGCCCAATCCTTGTTTTTCAATTACATCTTCTACTGCTTCAACCTCTTCAATATTTGAAGATTCTGCTTGTCCTGATCTAATCGCCTGTTCACGAGCGTCCAGTTCAGCAAGTCTTGCCAATTCTTCTTCTGTAAATTTATTCTGTTCTGACATATTACTTTTCTTTTAAGTTTTTAAGGTTTTGTTTTATATACGACTTCTGTTCAATTGTTTTCGTTTCTAGCTCTCTTTTTATGAGATTTCTAATAAAGGCACTAATTGAAATAGGTCTAGTCTCGCTATCAAGTGCATCATTTAAGATAACTCTATTAATTTGACTAACCTCTGTTTCTGTTAATAGCACCTGGAGCTTTTTTGTAAGCTTTTGGTTCTCCATATTATTTTATTATATTGATATTATATTATGTTTTCTGTGTTAAAAAAAATAAGAAGGCTTTCACCTTCTTATTTTTATAGTAGGTTAGTTTAGTTTAATTCTTCAGACCATACATCTGATCTCCAACCAATTTCTAATGTTGCTGGATCTGCAGATTCGTATGATAATTCAGAAGTAAATCCGATACCAGATGTGATAAAACAGTCATCAAGTGTTACCTTTCTGTAAATGTCTCCTTCTCTGTTAAACTGTACGATAACGATTGTACCAACATAGTTCTTTTTAAGACCCATTTCTCCAGTCTCAGGGTTATACTGAGCTCTGTACCATTGTCTTAAAGACTTATATAAGTAAGCTTGGTTTGCATCGTTTAAGTTTAGCGAAAAGTTAACAGTTACATCAACTGTAGTTTCACCAATCATACCAGCGTATGATCTGCTCGCAAATTTGTATTTCTGAGTTACTGCGTCAACTCCTTTGTGTAGACCATCAAGTCCAGAAATTGAGTTTACGTGCTGTAAAAACAACTCTTGTCCTGCAACTCCTGCTGGAGGTAAAATAGTTACCTCAAACAGGTTAGCCTGAACTGGCTCAAAATTTCTGCCTTTTTTACTTGTTTGATCTTCCGAATAATGTGGTAAAGCCATATCTTTATATTTGTATTTATTTTATATATCTAATTTCTTATGCGAAGTTACCAGTAGCAATTTCACCTGTATTCAAGATTGTTACTCTCGATACTAAGATTTCAAGACCTTTAACCGGCTCAACGTACGTATCTAAGATACCCATGTTGTTGTCAATAACTTCGTTAGTGTTGTTAGTTCCGTCCATGATGTTTCTGTAATCGTAAACACCACCATCTTTCTTAACCGACTCCATAAAGTTGTCTGCTAAAGTTTTAATCTCTAATCTTGTTTGAGCATTATTAAACTCGAATAAGTAGTTCTTTAAGATTTCTGCTAAACCATCTTCAATGTAGATCATTGCCTCTCTCACGTGAGCAGAAGAAAGAGCTGATTGAATTGATTGTTGTGCAGTCTTGTTACCTTTGATTGTTAAACCAACTCCTCTTTCGAAAACGATTGGGTTAATACCAAATGGCTCAAGTACATCTCTGTCGTTCTTATCGAATGCAAATTCAAGTGCTTGAACTCCAGTACCACCTACAACACCTCTTCTAGGTCCTGCGATGATTGACCATGGTAAAGCATCTGTATATTTGTCAATGTAGTTGTTTGATACGTAAGCCGCTGGTGGGATTACTTTAACTCTACCATTCTCTAATACATTAAGTCCAGGTCCGTAGTAGAAACCAAAGTTAGCTCCTTCATTAAGGCTTGGTAATGTATAAAGTGCAGTTGGGTTAAGGTTTAAGTTACCTCCAGTTGCAATATGTCTAGTTTCAAATGCCCCAGTAAGTTCATTTAAGAATGATGGATTTTTTGAAGCTTTAAACTCATGTACCATTGGTGCATTTAAGATTGCAGAAGCATTCTGTCTCTCTTTACAAAGTTGAGTAATCTCTTCTTTGTTTAAGAGTCCGTCATTTTCTAATGAAGCAAATGTATCAATTACATATCTGAATGTGATTGCATCTTTGTCAATTAAAGTATTTGCAAGACCAGTACCTGGTTTTAACATTGCTAATAATTCAGAGATTGATTTCTCATTAATAACAGTTCCTTCAATTGGGAACATTGTATATGTTGTTGTAGCATCTTCATATCTCTTAAGAGCATATTCAGGTTCAGTTGCTAAGTTTCTATGTGTAATAAACTTATAAGTATAAGTAGTTTCGCCTAGTGCAACGTTTGCAACTGGTGCTTCTTTTTGAATCTGTAAGATTCTAGCTAATTTACCACTAGTTGCATCTGGCATATACATACCAACTTTGATGTTAGTGTTAAACGCAGGTTCACCAGCAGAAGTTAAGACTGTTCTAGACCAAGTTGATTGACCAGCACCTAATGATGTAAATGTCCATCCAGTTGGAACTACTTCTACTCTATCATTTTCATTAATTGTAATAACTGGGATTGTAGTTGAATTTGCTCTTTTGTAAGTTTTGATTGTTGTTACACCAGTACCATCGTAGAAGCCAGCATCTGCACCATCAGCAGTTGAGATTACAGTTTTACCAGAACCAGGTAATGCTTCTATGTTAGTAACATTAGTATACTCACCAGCGTTTGCGCTTTTCAAGAATGCGCTTGTTGTTAATATATCAAGTTCAAGTGCTGTTAATTCAGCATCAACAGTTAAGTCTCCGTTTGGAGCAACTGTAATATTAGCTGCAGCAAAAGAAGGCTGACCTACTAGAGGTGCGGAGTACTTCTCGTAAACGTCAGCAATTTTAGAAATACCGAACGTTCCACCAACTGTTACTACAGTATCTGCACTAAATGCAACATTTGTTACTTGTGAATATTCATTATTAACCGCTGATTTTAAGAAGTCTCCTATTACAATATCTGCAGTTACATCAACACCAGTAATAGTCAATTTATTGCCATCAACAATTACTTCAGCGCCTACAGTTACGTCATCTGTTGCAACTCCTTGCTCAATGTTGTGAGATAATAATTGGTAGTCTTGGTAAATATCAAAACCTTCACCGATAAGATCGATATTAGCAATTGCATCTTCATTAACTGCACAGAAAAGTCCAGTTCTTCTTGCTTCTAAGTTAATTAGAGTTTCAATATACAATTGACGTCCTTCATTATCCATAAATTCTGGGATTAAAGAACCTGTATACTGTGCAACTAAAGAAACTTCTCTTAAGTTTGTAAAGCTAGTAAGTTGTGATTTAAGTAAACCTTCGTTAGTAAAGTATTGACCGTAAACTGGGTCGTTGTTTAATTCACTAGCGTTGAATGTACCTTTGTAAACTAATACGTCTACCATGTAATCAGAAACATATTCTAATCCATCGATACCTTCTGGAAGGTTACCTTCACCATACCATTCTCTTGCAGTAACTTCAAAACCAGCAGTATTAGCCGCTTGCTTTACGATAATCGTAATTGGGTCTTGTTTGATGTTTGCAAAAGTAATAGCGTTAGTTGAATTTGCAGTAGTGTTTCCAGCAGCTGCTAAAACTTTACTATCTGAAGGTGTCCAGAATTTATCCGTATCAAATACGTCTGCGTATTCTGTTGTTAATTCAGCGAATGATAAACCTTGTTCACCACCATCTGTTACGGGAGATACCATGCTTACTGTATCGTCAGCATCATTAGATGTTAAGTTAAGTGCTAGGATAGGTCCTCTTGAAAGAGTTTCTAGGGCTGATCTATGGAAGAACATTCCTTTCTTTTCTAAAGACTTATCAACACCACCAAAAATCTGTACGAATTGCTCAGTATCTTCAATGAATACTGGAGTGTTGTAAGGTCCTTTCTTAGAGTAACCTACAACCAATCTGATAGTTTCAGCTGGTATGTTAACCGTTTGTGATTTGTCAAACTCTAGACGATATACGCCTGAGCTCTTGAACTGTTGTAATTGAGGACTTAATGCCATGTTGTTCTATTTGTTTTTTTTTAATTCTTTAATTATATATCTGTCTTAGTTTGTGAATTTATTTAAGAAGGTCATAAATATCATATTGTAAATCTCCTTCAGTATCATTATCTTTAAAAAGTATAGCTTCCATTCTTGTATGGATTTTTTCATCAACGAAATCTAGAGCCTCTTCCACGAAATCTGCATAGTCTGTTGTGTTAAAAAATTCGGTCGCTGTAATCGCAGTCATGATGACGTCATCATGGCCCATTTGAGCTCCATAACTTCCGTTTGGTAAAGTGCCAAAAAGACTGGCTTCGATTACAGTTTCTTCATCTGTGATATCTATCCTATTATCTCCATATAACTTTGAGAAGTTCTGACAAAAGATTGCCTTGTTGTCTGATTTTAGTTTAATACCAGGTTTAAGAGTTCTAGCATCATGTCTATGTTTAAATCTTACAACCATCTCATCATCAAAATCATTCTTTTGTGGAAACACAGTCTTTAAATATTGGAATAATACAGTTCCATAAGTATTGTACTCCACAATCATCTTTACGTTCTCATTATAGAATATATCTACTGCCAATGTATAGAGTATCTTTGCAAAATCTTCAATTACATGTTTATTACTCTTAAATCTGGCCACTTGTGTAAACTTAAAGAAGTCATACATTGCCCCTGGATTCTGAATAGCCTCTAATTCTTTCATATTCATTGGCTGTAGTTCAAAGATATTAATTACTGAAGCATCACCACCGTTACCTTCTGCAATATCTACAGAGAATAGCCAAAACTTTTCTGGGTCTCTGCATGAATCAATATCAAAATCTTTATCCCATGCTAGACAATCTTTAACGTCGATGTTAATATAGTCAAATTCATCTAGCTCATGATAGACATATTTATGTGCTCGCTTTCTCATCTTCTTAATTGAGATTGGATCTAATAAGAGATTAGATGAGCTTACAAACTCATTTCCATACTGTCTATTAAATGCTTCAATAGTCCCTAGGTTACCTAATTCTCTTTCATACCAAGCATCATCTCTATCTGGATGTTCCCACCAATCAATTCTTTGTGCTTTATACACATTATCACCTCTTTCGGCTGCTGCGTAGATTTGGTAGAACTTATTAAATCCATTTGGAGTTGACGTAATTGTTATACGTGAGACCTTAGATGCTGAAAGTGTTGGATAAACATTCTCATAGAATACATCCACAATAGAAGGGTGGATATGTGCAAACTCATCCAAGTATAGATTATGAATTGTAAATCCAATACCAGCCTTTGCTGTGGTTGATTGACCAATAAGTCTACAACCATTATCACATCTAACATTCATTACGTCATACTTGATAATACCTGGCTTCATAAAGAAGGGCAAGTTCTCAATTACTACCTTTGCCTTATCAATAATTTCTTTTGTTGAATCTGATTTATTGGCAAGTAGTAGAGTATTTTTATCTGTATTAAAGACTAGGTACCATGCATTAAAAATAGAGGCTGTTACGGTTTTACCCATCTGTCTAGATGCAAGTACAATATTGAATCTATTATCTTGGAAGTTACGCAACATTGTCTTTTGGTAACCCCTAAGCTTTACCTTTTGAATACCATTATCTGTCATTACAACAGCATACTTCTCTGCAAAATAAACAATATCGCTTGCACATCTAGCAAGTTCAGCTATCTCTTCGTCAGTATACTCAAATACAACATTACCTTTACGGAGATATTGTCGCCCTTCATAAAAAGGCAACTTAATCTTAGGTCGATAACCCTGGTCAAGTGCTAAGATAAGATCGTTGATCTGTTTAGTTGACCAAACGATTCTTTCCGCAGCTACATCAGATTCACCTTTCGGGATCCATTTATTATCTCCTACGTAACCTTCGCTCATTTATTATTCTTCTATATTTTCTTCTACATCCTCAATATCCTCAATGTCCGCACTCTTAATACCAGCTTGAATTGCTGCCATTAGATCTTTTGTACCTCTTTGTACATTTCGGTCACTTGAGTCTCCACCAGCCTCTTCAATCTCTCTAACATCATCTCTCTTACGATAGATTTCGATATCCCTTGCAATACGTTTAGTGGACTCCTCAGCTGCCATTAGATACATTGTCTGAGATTTAATAATATCTAACATTGATTTCTGTAGGGTTGCCAGTACTTCAAACATTCTTGGTGCTAATTCACCNCTGTCTATTGTTTCCAATAAGGTTGTAAGNGCTCTCTCACCTGCTTGTAATTGATAGATCAGAGAGGACATTGTCATCTCATCCATTTTCTTTTTGGCTGCAATATATTCGTCCTTCTCAATTATATCTGCATCAAGATAGAACTTCATTAAACTAGTAATAGTTCTTTTGGCCTTTTTAGTTGCACCGGCTTTAAGTTCTGTATAGTTTACTTGTGGTACTANGGGCTTTGATTCTAAAGCTGGCAAGTCACTTGGGTCACTTTCCACATCTAATGTTTCCTCATCACCAATTAAGAAATCTAATTCTTCTCTAATTTTATCTGCTTGCTCTGAAATACTGGGTTTCTTTTCGCTCATATTATTATATTATAATTTATATATCTAACTTTGTTAGCATATATTAGTAGTTTGGAATTATCTACTTTGGTTATATCTCCTCAATCCAATAGAAGGGATTGCATTATCGATAATATGTGCTAGTTGATTATCTCTTACAACATATTGCTGTAGTACATTCATATGTTGGTCTAGACCGATTGTCTTTTTAAAGAGTCTAATATTGGTAACATCTAATTTAGCCGGCATCAATTGGTATTTCTTTGGAGTTACCCATCCATATGGGTTTCCAAAGTTTTTAACAGCATGGTTAGCCTGTATAAATGTTTTAGTAGCTACATTAGTTTTTTGGAAGTTACTTAAAGGATCTAGCCTATATGTAGAAACTGAGATTGTCTTAAATTTATTATTTAAGTTAAAGACGAAACCATACCATATATTATTTTCTAGAGCTAAGTCGTGTAAAAATGTATGAGTATCTCCATTAATTTTTACAATGGTCGATGCAGCAGAAACTAGAATCTGAAGTCCCTTTCCATTTTCCCAACCATCAAAAAGAATCTGGTGATCTGTATTGTCAAACTTTGGTCTAATCCATGTTGTAAATGCAACATTATCTGAAGTTGCCAACTCTGATTTTTTATTATAGACTAGAGCTTCAATATTACTATCTAGAGTTGAAGTTAAATCATAGTGGTTTTTAGAGATAACAGTCCATCTATTTCTAATCTCAGCATCTGTGATTAAAAGTTTATTATGAATTCTATATCTAGTACCGTCTCCAACTTCAGTATATGTGGTTTTGTATTGTTCTGGTTTTGTTGTTTGTACATATTCTTCTTGAATCTCTTCTCCGAATATTTCTTCTATTCCAACCGTTAAGTCGTCAAGCTCTTGCTCAATTGCAGTATCGTTAATAATACTTGAAGTTCTCTCTTCAAACTTCTTAAGCATAACTTTCCAATAAGTCATATTTAGATTAAATTCATCAGCATAAGAAACAGCANTAACCTCATACATTCTATTNATTAATGGAAAGTATAAATAGTCTCNCATCTTTGGACTTGGTCCAATTCCAAANGCAGATTCAAATTGACCTTTGGTAATATGAACTTCAAAATCATCAAATCCCATACCAAATATGTCATAACTAAATTGCTGTGTTGGCATTTCATTATCTGGAACCATTATCTTAAATTCACCTTGCTCAACTACATTATAGAGAGAATATTCCATTAAGATAACATCTTTACTTCTCTGGTCTGGTTCTACTCTAAAGTATTTTACTTGGTGTCCCCATATATTACTAGATAGCTCTGTAAGATCTCTATACATCGCACTCGGCTGTGTTAAATTATAAGGATTGTAAAGATTATCATCACATTCAGCAATAATATTTGCACAACCATCCATTGCAACTGGATCTGTACATTCTCCACAGAAATCAGGACAAACAATTATTATTCCTTCAGCAGTTTGAAGTGTAAATGTATGTGAAAGTAGACTTATTGTATTAACATCACCTAGCGTATTTACAGTAAGCCTTAATTTAATCCATAAAGGTTTAGTACTGTCAAATGTTAAAGCTAATAGACTTGGGCCAAGTGGTAAATATTCTGACATCTGACCACCTGANCTTTCTACAGGTTCTTGTGACCAGCTATACTCATAAGTAAATTGGTTATTTGCATCTGGTAATAAGTAGAATGTAAGACCATCTGCTGTAAAATCTGGAGCAGTGACNACNGTAAATGTATTANCATCTACAATAGTATCAACTTGGTATGTTGTNTTACCAACAATAAACTCTAGGCCTGGTGTAAATGGATTTGAAATTCCAGTATGTGTTACTGTAGTAACTGCATCTACAAAGTTAAGTTTGCCTTGAGTAAGAGGTGTTGTAACACCGGCTATAATTTCATATGCAAGTATTTGTTCAACGCCTGAATAAGGCTCTATCATTGCTGTATAGAAAACATCTCCTATCTGATCTGCTGTAAAATTATTTACCATTTAAGTATAGTGGCGAGCTGCCTTTGTTTTCTTTATATATCTGATTCAATATCTGTGATTAAAAGCACCTCTGGGTTATCAAACTCAAANGCTTCTAATTTCAGAATAATCGGATTTAATAAAGACATCACATCAGAGGTNTTGTTATCTCCTATGTAATTATCTAATCTATCTAATAGATCCTTTAACCTAACTACTTTAAAGTGTTCACCGGTTCTAAGAATACCAGCTCTTATTAAGAGTCTATTTACAGATGGTAATTCACCAGGCCTAAAGACATCAAATAATCTAAAGGTACCTCTTATTGTTTTAATACTAAACTTAATCGTCTTGATTTCATCAACTTCAGCAATTCTCTTATATGCAGAATTTTTATTAAGTGAAACCTTTACCCAACCAAGATTAGTCATATTATTAAAGATTTGATTTATGAAATAAACAGAGGTTGCCTCTTTATGCAACATAGTATCTCCAACTGCATCAATTCTATTCAATTCATCTCTAAAGCCAGATCTTATGATACCACGAAGAGATTCAACTCTAATAAGGACTGAATCATGTGAAAGTATTTTGTGGCCCGGATTTCTTTTTATAAGACCCCAAACNTTTAAGTCAATTGAGTTATATTTATACAATACAATGTCAACAACTTCAGTAAAATTATCTTTATTTTGAATATACATCTATTTGTGTCTCAATTTTTTTAAGGTCGGAATAAAGATCGTCCTTAGCAAATGTTTTTAATTCGTTGAATTCTCTCATTCCTATTTCNTTCTTCTTTAGGAATAGATCTACTGCNNCATCACTTGGTNTATATTTATCAGCCTTTTTTGCAGCAGCAGACTTCTTTGTCTTTGTATACCACCAACCTGGAACTGATTTAAACCTTTTAGCAACAATACCCCANCTTTCAACAACATTACCGCCATTAATACCATTAACATTAAATTGATTAGCGTTTGATGGGTACTTAATAGCAAAGAAGCGATTAATCATAAAATGATGGCGCTTCTTTGTGTGGTTCTTTATATTTTCAAATTGAGTTGGCTTTGTAAACATTATCTTTACAAAGTCGAATAGTTTAGTTTCGTCTAGCATGTTTATTATACGTTAGATAGGAGGATTGTTTGTCTATATGCAAGTGTATATGCATCTAATAGCGTAAGACTCTCATCTTGTTCAGCTAGCTCTNTTGCTAATTTCTGAACCTCTTCCCTTAAACCATATGCATTAGCTTCAATTAGGATAAGNTCAATATCGATATGTTCAGTTAATGTCATTAAAATAATTTTTTAGTAGCTTCTTTGTTTNGAGCNGGTTTTGTTTTTTTACCTACAAGTTTCATAGGCTCTGGCTTCTTAGGCTCATCTGGAATATCCATACCCGCGAATGCATCTGGCGCATAACTATTACCACCATCTAACCAGTTAGTACCTTCAAGGATCTTATCCATGTCCTGGACCACTTCAATGTTATCTAACGCACCTTCCCAATCTTTTTCAATTGCACTATAGATTGCTTTTTGAATTGAATCTGGGATAGTCCTTGTATGTAATAGCATTAAGGCTATATTATTAGAGAGGCTACTCTTAATAAGATTAATACTTGTGCGCCCAACAACTCTATAAATTATATCTACTAATCTATCTTTTTGTTCACTAGAGAATAAATAGTCGATTTTAAAGTCTTCACCCTCTTTAATAAATTGATCGTAGATTTTCTCTGCCATTTTATCTGTAATCGAGTAACTTCTTAATTTACCATCTTTCATCTCTTTTTGCCATGTTACAACTGACGGGATATTATCTGATTTATCTCCAGTTAAAATCTTAATAAAGATAAACTTTTCACAGTCAACTTCCGTAACTTCTACTTTATTTGCAACTGTCCAGTCTAGGATCTGTTTTTGATAGCGATCNCGCATCATATGTTGACCGCCCATGTTGAATAGCATATCATCTTCTGACATTTCTGCAGCAGCAGACTCTTCCATATCTTTTACAAAACCTTCATAAGCATAAAGTGACTTCTTAGTGTTATAGTACCAGATTGTGTGTGCATCGTTAGGTTTTGAGTAGTTAACTAACTGGATAAGATCTCTATCGCCAGTCCAAACCAGACAAGATTTACCACGATTGTTAAGCATAGTAGACCAACCAAAAAGAACATCATCTGCTTCAGCACCTTGGATTTGATGTACAGTAACACCTTTTCCGGCTAAGATTTCTTGAAAGGCTTCATAGACAGCATAGACAGCAGTCCAATCTACATTGCTACTCTGCTTACGAGTACCTTTATAGTCAGCTTCTGGATAGAGGTCTTTACGCCAAGATTTAGAATCTACCGTTAAGACCACATCATCTACAAATCCTTTAAGTTTGCGCATTTCTGATGCAAAGTCAATTGCAAGTTTGCGCATAAATTGTTTCTTTTGTTTATCATCACCTAACAGCTTACCTGTTTTTGGTTTTGGTAAAACAAATAATCGACTAAAAACAAAATAGTTACCGTCAATTAATAATGTGTGTTTTCCCACTTTCATTTTATTCTTATTAAGAAAGGCTATGCCTTTGTGTTTCTATAGTGTAATATAATAAAAAAGATTGACATAAAAAAATTAAATGGCAACTTTTTTAAGAATTTATGATACTTTGTATCTCATAAATACAACTTAGCATTGTTATTACCGGATCGATTACATGTACCCTCTGGGCTTGGTGTTTAGCCACGGTAATAATAATCTGAGGTATGAACTTTACGTGAGTTGTTCGTTCTTGTTGTATATATTCTATAAATTCTTCACCTAGTGTTTGTAGAATATCATCAACTTTATTTGCATAATTACTTACCAATAATTGATAGTTCTTAGCTGGGTCAGTTTCATTAAATACTAACTCAAATACATCTTTATAGACTGAGTTGAATTTCTTTACATCTTCTGCTGTAATATTTGTATTGCCCTGTGTTTTATAACCTTGTAGCTTATTAAGAGTACTTCTAAGATCTGGAAAGTTTCTACGAACAAATTCAACTAGNGCTGGTTTTTCAATTGTCATGCCCTCTTTACCACAGATTTCATAAACTCTTTTAATATATTTCTTTGTCAACTCAGTCTCTTCATCTTTGTCAAAGTCAAAGTTAATCACTTCAAATCTTGAAAGAATTGGATCTGGTAGTTTATTTATATAATTACAGGTTGCAATAAATCTACTATTAGAAGCAAACTGCTCCATGGTTGCACGAAGTGCTTTAAAGAATTGGTCAGATACACCATCGACCTCATCAAGGATTACAACTTTAAACATTCCAGCCTTGTCAATAATAGAAACCGTGGAACAGAAATCTATAATCTTAGTTCTAATTACATCAACTGACGTATCTGTGGACGCATTAATATAAAGGTAAGGTAATTCGAACTGATTCACTAGGGCTTTAGCAGTGGACGTCTTACCTGTCCCTGGTGAGCCAGCAAATAACATATTTTGAACCAGTCCATCCTTGAACTTATTCATTACTCGTTCTGGTAAGATTAGCTCTTCTAAATTCTTAGGTCTGTACTTCTCTGTAAAAAGTTGATTTATCGATTGCATATAATTATTTTAAAAATTATATAGAGCTATAGCCAATTGTTTCAGATAAATATCTATATGGCAAAATCATATTTTAATATAGAAATCAAGCGTACTAATGGTCCTTATCCAAAAAACCGCTATGGAATCATTCTGAAGCCACTGATGAAGCTATACCGTAAATTCCTAGTGGAACATCGCCATATTAAAGAATGGTCAGAGAATGACCAGTTTATACATTGTGTACTACGTATGCAGAAGCCTGCTGTTAAAAATAGCAGTGCACTTAAAACTTATTTTGACTGGGAGAGTCTTACTCCAGTCTCTAAAGAAGAGTTAGAACAAAAATCCAATGAGATTGATTGGCAATGTGCAATCAGCAAAAAACCAATTAGGGCTAAGTTTATGAACTTTGATCTTAAGAACTTCTTACATGAAGAATATTATGACATTCTAGATAGCCCAATGGTTGACAGTAGAATACTTAAGTCTTCGATTGACTTTCGCCATAAATGTAAGAAACTCCTACTCGAAGAACGAGAGGAGTTTCTAAAACTTGCTAAAAAGAGCGCTGGACGCTCTCTTTAAATTATTTATTTCCAAGACCAAAGTCTATTATCTGGATGGTCATGCATTACAATTGTATTTGGTCCAATTTCAATGTCATAAAATGGTTCGTAATTAAAAAGACACACATCAGGTCCCATACTTTTCCACATTTGACTAGATAAAGCCCTACCGCCCCATGCCCAATCAACATCCTTGTATATTGATAAACATTCATTAATAATTCTAGAACCTGGAGTTGCACCCATAACCGTGCAATCTATAAGAGCACCATTATTACCATCTTGGCCCTCATACCTAACTCCACCGAAAAAAGTAGTCTTATTATGTAATTGGCTTAGGATATTATTGAATGATTTAATTGGATTTGCATCAGCATCAATATAGACTCCACCAAAATCTCTTAATAACAAGAGTCTAGCTCTATCTGCTATATGTGCAGGCTTAAAGACTGTTCCTATGTCCTTTCTATAGTTCTGTATATAAATATCATCTTTATATAATTCATCAAAGATTTCTTTATTACGCCATAGTTTATATTCCCAACCCGGATGCATCGCCTTTACTCTTTGCATAAAAGTTTTACATTTGTCAGGAATAGGTTGATCGCCGATCCAAATTTGATGTATTATTTTAGGAATTGCCATATTTTTTTAGAATAAAGAGCCCCCATTTCTGAGAGCTCTTTTATATTATTTTTTGATTACATCAATGTTTTAAATCTTTCAGCAATTGACATGCCTTCGTATAATTTAGGCTTAGTAGCCTCTTCTTTAACATCTTCTATAGCCTCTTCTTTAACATCTTCTATAGCCTCTTCTTTAGCATCTTCTATAGCATCTTCATTAACTAACGGTGCACGTCTACCTGAACCATCTAATTCTACGTTTTCATTATAGCCATCGTTAGAGTTCCCACCAATAGTACTTTTAATTTCGATATATTTATCTTGCAAATCTTTTTCTCTTTCGGTAAAATCCATTAGTGCAGAATCTGCATCTTGGTCATCTTCATAACCAAATGCATCTTTCATAGTTTTCTTGCTTAATCTGTCCTGTGCATCTCCTAATTTTGTAGCAGCATCTTGTGCAGCTTTCTTTTCTTCAGGTGTTGATTCTTCAGTTAAATTTAAGGTTGAATTTAATTCAGTATATGCTTTATTCCAATTGTTAAGTTTTTCTAATGCTTCTTTTTCAGCACCAGTTGCATTTTGAATATCAGCATCTAATTTTTCTTGCGCTATTCTTGCTCTTTCTATTGATTTTTTTAATTGTTCATCCTTTTCAGCTGCCTCTTTTTTAGAACGTTCTTTTGCTGCTTTTTCTAATTTTGCAATTCTTTCAGGATCTTCAATAAAGTCATCCCATGATTTTCTATCAATGGCAATATACTTATCTTCTATTTTTCTATCCATTTGTAGTTTCATACCATCCCATTTAGCTGATAAAATAGTAGAGTCCATTTTATTATCACCTGTTAATTTACCAATAGCAGAAGTAGCATCAGCGATATCTCTATCAAATTTCTTATCTTTATCTTCTTTAGTTCTATCAATCTTAGCTGTAATTTGTGTTTTGAGAGCCTCTAATTTTGTATCTCTCATTTCTCTTTGTTGTTTCTTTTGTGCTGGATCATCAAGAGCGTCAATTTTAGCATTCATTGCTTCTTTAGCTTTATCCATTTGCTGAGCAATTAGTTCTTGCTTTTTCTCTGCAAATTTTAAACCAAAAATTTTCTTATCACTTTCTAGTTTAGCTTTATTATCTGCCATTTTTGGATATGTTGATGATAATTTAGCTAGACTAGCCATAGAATTAAACATTTTCAGTAAAGCTTCACCTGCATTCTCATTAATTAATATAGTTTCATTATATTCATTAATAAAGCTTTCAGTAATCTGAGCTGATAAAGTTTCTAAGTTGGTTAGGATTGCATCCACATCTGCAATTACTTCTGTTCTGATATTTTCACCAGATTTAGTTTCAGCTGCAACTTCAGTTGCTTTGTTTTTAGCCGGAGCCGTAGTTGTTTGAGTTGTTTGAGTTTCAAAATCCTCTAGCAACATTAGTTTCTTTTTAAGTTTCATATTGTTTACTTTTTTGTTTAATATAAGTATTATTAGATTATATATCTAATTTATTTTCAGCTTTTTTACAAACTAAAAAAGCCCCCCAAAATTGGGAGGCTTTCTTATATAAAATATTCTAATTACTAGAGTATTACTATTATCTAATTAAAGATTATAGAGCTACACCAGCAACAAAGAATCTTTGGTATTGAGTTTCTGGGTGGAAACCAGCTTCAACTAGAGCGTATCTAGATTTAACAGCTACTTTAGGAGCCATAGTTCCTTCAGCAATTGTTTGAACTGATTCAGCCATTAAGTAAGGCATGAATACTAATCCAGCACCGTTACCATCACCTTTTCTACCAACTAATATTTCGTGACCAGTTTTAGTTTCTAATACTTCATCTGCTGGGATAGCTACACCTTCAAACGCCATGTTAGGATCAGTGTAAACATTGATACCTGCGATAGAACCTAATGGGTAGATAGCACCTGCAACTTGGTTGAATGTGTTAGCTAGTGGGTTTGGTACGAATCCAGCAACTGCTTGTAAAGCTGAAGCAACTTTTGCATCAACTACAGCGAAGTTACCAGCTCCTCTACGACCTCTGTTTGCGATTAAGTTCGCAGCAGCAAGGATGTGAGTAAGGATTCTTCTGTTAACATCACCATAAGTGTTACCACCTAAATCATAGTCTAACTCGAAGTTAGTGATACCTCTTTCAGCGATAGCTCTCATCTTACCTAAGATGTGCTTGTTAATAGATTGAGTTAATTCGTTAGTTAAAACTGCTTCTACTTGAGCAACAGCATCAACACCGAATTGTTTTAAATCTTGTACTTGCTCTCTAGTAACTGCAGCAGCAACTTGGAAAGTTTCAGCAGCAACTGATTTAGAGAATAAAGATAGACCCATTACTTTGTCTGGAGTAGATTCACCTACGTTTCTTGACATTGGTTCGTAAGCTTCTTTACCAGATTCAACACCACCACCAGTGAAACCAACGATGTGATCTTCTAATGCAGCAACTAATGCAATACCGTTATCTGCAGCAGTTCCAGCTTCGAATGCAGCTAACATAGTAGCAGTTCCGTCTCCGTTACCTGTTACACGATAGATAGTATGTCCATCAATTCTTGATTTTTGGTCTAAAGCAGTGAACGTATATCCGTTTGCAGTTCCTTCACCGTCAGCAGATTTAGATTTGATGTAAGTTGGAGCAGTACCATTGATACCACTGTCTAATCTACCACCTTCGTATACGAAATCTAGGTAAGATAAAAGACCCATTGGTCCAGCCATAGGAATAACTGGTACTAAGTCTAAACCGATAGTTTGTGCAGCAACTTGCATTGCTAATGGTAATAATGTTGGAGATTTGTCTCCAGAACCGTTACCACCTTGTCCGTTACCGTTAACACCAGAACCGTTAGAGATTGCTGATGGGAAAGATACAGCACCCATACCTGCTAAGTTCATTGGTCCAACGTTACCAACAGACATGATGTTTGCATCTTCGTAAAGTTTATGGTTGTGACAGTAAGTCGACATCCATGCTAATTTTTCTGATTCATTAATACCAGTAGCTTCCGAGATAATCGGTGCCCATGTATTCTTGATCTCAGCTTCGTTTAATAAATTTGCCATTTTTAATGATCGTTTTTTTTGTTTATTTATATTCGACATTTAATGGGCTTTCTGCTTCTTTCGCCCTAATCGTCGATGTAGTTATATGTTTATATATCTAATTATTTATTGAATCTTTTCTTGAATGCATCTGCATAACCAGAAACATCATATCCAATTGTTTTTGCTTCAGCTTGAGCTGCTTTTGATTCTGCAACCATTCCAACTTGTTCCATAGCAACTGGTGCTTCTCTTAAGTCTCTTGTTTGCCAGAAGTTTGCAACTTGATATTCAGTATTTAATGTATGATACTTAGCTTGAGCTGTAATTTGATTCTTTTTTGATTCAGATAAGTTTTCCCATGCTGTTGCGTATTCTGCAGGCATTGCACTAATAAAGAAAGGTGCTGATCCAGCGCTTTCTACGATTAATTCTGCGTTGTTCATTAAAGATACAATCTCAGACTCAGTCATAAATCCTCTTTTAGCAACTGTAGCTCTTACTTCAGTTTTTGCAGATTCAGTTAACGTGTTGTATTTCTCTCTTGTTGTAGAAGATACTACTTTAAAGAAAGAAGGATTCTCGTTGTTTTTGATAGTTGCATTTTCAACTAACTTATCTAATTTAGAAGAGATTTCATTTTTGTAAGCTTCTAATGGGTCTAACATTCCGTCTTCACCTTCAGCTTCTTCTTCACCTTCACCAGCCTCAGCTTCTTCAGTTCCAGGCTCGATTTCAGAATCAGACTTTACAGTCTCATCTTTTAAATCTTCAGCTTCAGTAGAATCACCAGTTTCTTCTTCAACATCACCTTCTGGTGCATTGTCTCCGATTTCTTCTAATTCTTCTTCATCTTTAGTGATAACCTCTTCAGCTGGAATTCCATTTTCTTCACCTTCAACATCACCTTCTTCAGCGTTGTCTCCAATTTTTTCAATTTCTTCAGTTTCGTCAGCTTCATCAAATTCTTTAGCTACTTCTTCACCTTCAACTTCTTCTTCAACTAAACTTTCGTTAATTGATTCAGCAATATACTCAGTATATTCAGAAACTGCTTGTAAGTTTTCTTTTAAGTATTCTACGTAAGCAACTAGGTTCTCTTTAGTATCAATACCCTCGTTGTGTGCTTCAGCTAAATAGTTAGCGAAATCTTTTACTTTAGATACTGCTTCAGAAACGTGCTCAGTATAAGAGATACTAGCATCTAATTTCTCAGCAACATGCTCACTATAAGCAATACCTTGATCTAATTTCTCAGCAACATGCTCACTATAAGCAATACCTTGGTCTGCTTTCTCAGCAACATGCTCTGTATAAGAGATGCTTTCGTCTAATTTAGTTGCAACATAATTTACATATTCAGCTAATGAGTTAACATTTTCTGCAATATGGTCATTATGCGCTGTAACTGTTTTTAAATCAACTCCTTCGTTACTTTCTTTTGAGTTAATAGATTCCTTGAGTGACTTGATTTCGTTCGCTAAATACTCAGAGTACTTGTTGAAGTCTTCAGCCTTTACAAATTCTGCCATGTTTTTATTTTCTTTTATTTGTATATTTGTGTTTTCGATTTTTTCAACGTTGTTTGAGTTACTCTTATTCATTTCATAGATAAAAAGACTTTCATCATTTGCGAAACCATAAGATTCATTAACTCTAGTAAGCTCTGCGTTTTCAAAGCCCGGATCTGCAACTAGGTCATAAGTAAATAGTTGCTTAATTTTAACTTGACCGTTAGATTCAACAGCTCCAGCTGCTCTACTTGAAATCTGTAAAGGTACTCCAGCATCTACAAGAGCTTTAGCCTGTCTTCCAGCATCAGTATCTAATAATCTGATTTTACCTCTTACCTCTTTAGTGTCTTTATCATAGAATAATTCTTCTATAACGTGTGATACATTTTTAAGAGAAGTATCAAATTGTGTTGGGTGGTCTAGTTCCCCTAAAAGTTTAGATGACTTAATTTTAGCCTGAAGAGCCTCAATCTGAGGTACATATTCTGACTCAGTATAGATTCTATTGTTTCTGTTTTTTTGATCGATTTGACCAAAAACACCCTCTAAAACATAGTCTTTGTTTTCAGAAGCTACAGCAGTTAATGCAGAAGTAGACTTCTCAACAATCAACAAGTTGTGTTTATTTTCCATATTTGGTGTTTATTATATTTTTAATATATATCATTATTTATTTTGTAAAATTCAATGGATTATAAACCTGCTAGCGGATCGTCTTCTTCTCCCCCGCCTTCAGCATCTTTTTCTTCTTCTTTTTCTGCTTCGGCTTGCTCAGCTTGATAGTCATTATATAACTTTACAAGTTGGTCAATCTCACCTTCTGCAAACGCTCCTTCACCGTAGTTATCATAAAAGTATTGCTTAAATTCTTTCTCTGTTGGCGTTGCAGTAACGGCTCCTAAGATTTCAGCAGACTTAATAGTCTCACCAGAATCTAGCGTCATATCATCAAAGTATAGATCTGATTCTTCACCTGCCTTTAGTGCTCCTTCTTTAAGGCTTAAAGAGACAAACTCTTCAAATGTTTTAATAATCTTCATGTTTTATATATTTCTTTTTATTTAGCTAGTCTTTTAGAATCCCATTCCATCATCTTCCGGTTCTGGAGCTTCAGCATCTATTTTTTTCTGTTTAGCTTTAGCAGCCTCATTAGCTCTAATCTCATCATCAGAAAGCTTAAGATATTTCTTAACTAAGTATTCCTGATCGAAGTAGTATTCTTCCTCCATAGTCTCTTGGTTTGTTGTCATTAGAGAGTCTCTCATACTACCAATGAATTCTAATCTCTTCTCCATGATTTCCATGGTCTTTAATTCAGCAAAGACATTCTCTTCATTAAATCTAAGAGCTACTTGAGTTCTAAACTGTGCATCTTCAGTAAATTCTGGGTATTTAAGACACATTTGAATAAATAGAGGCTTCACTAGGATTTCTTGGAATGTAGATCTTAAACGCTTAATAAATTTACCAAACTTAATCTCATCTCTAATCATACCATCAGCAGCAAGATTGAAATCACCACCACCATCTTCATACATAAATCTTGAGTAAGGAATTTTAGAAACGTGTTTCAATTTATCCGAGAAGTATTTAAGTGCTTCAGTATCATTTAATTCTGGTCCTTCACCACCAAGAGTTTCAATCTCTGGAGATTCACCCTCTTTACTTGGTAACCAGTACTCTTTACTAAATTGTAGCATTGGTTTTCCATCAGTTGTTAAAGATGCAGAATCCCAATCAAAATCAACAACTTCTTTATATGAATTCATAAGTTGAGAAAGCGATTGTCTTGCTCTTGTTTTAGATTTACCACCAACTGGAATAATAAACTTCATTCTAAATGAAGAGTTAGTCACAGCCCAGATAACTCTAGTATGTTCCATGATTCTTAATAGGTTAAATGACCTAACTAGTCTTTCAACATAAGAAACTCTACTTGCAGTTGTAATAGACGAATAAGAGATATAAATGATCTGTGAGTCATATAGCTTTCTCTCTTTAACTGGATCGTCTTTATATTGTACCCAAACTTTTTTACCATCATCGTGGTTATAACCTGGAATAATTGTTGTTGGATCTAATTCCTTAAATCCAATAATCTCTTTCATATCTGGCGAGTAAATAATCTCAAATGCCAAATAACCATCTACCAAGAATTTTCTATAGTAGTACCAAGCTGATTGGTCTGTGTTAAATCCAAAATAGTGATAGATTTGTCTAAAGTATTTGTTAAGGTCCTTTTCAACCTGTTCTGAAATATCAAGTCCTAAAATTTCTGGCTGACAGAAGAAGTTTTTCTCATCATATACAATTGTCTCATCACAAAGTATATCTAAAATATCTTCAATCTCATCGTTCTGTGCAAAGTTTCTAAGGTCGTCTCTTTTCGCGCTATATGCCTGGTCAAAGAACGGAATGTTCTTCTTAAGGTTAATATCGGTCATTGACATTGCAGCAAACGCACCATAGATATCATCATTATCTAAACCAAGCGGGTTCATTTGACCATAACCTATCTCAGCCTCCATTGGCCCAATTGCCTGAGACTGTCTTAGGACTAGGTCATCATAACGCATACCAAACGAAGAAAGTGTCTTCAGAGCATTTGAAATGCTGAAGGGTCTACTATTGGTACTNAGTGGTCCGTTTCTATTTTCTGTGAATCCTGCCATAATATCTTATTATTGTGTTCTAATTATATATCTTTATTCTTTAAATGGTTTCTAAATTGTGCTTTAAGTTCACTTATTGTAATACCTTCTAGCTCTAAGAAGTCACAAAGTGCTATTCTAGCCCAATTTTCATATGAAACCACCTTTTGGTTTGATTTAAGTTGTGGGATATATTGTCTTATTGCAAAATCAAATCCNTATTGCTTTAAAAACTTTTTAGCTCCCTTATATTCTAATCTAANGCCCCTTTGTATAATTGCATTATCTGCAGCAGGACCTTTAGTCTGAGCTTTAATCATCGCTCTCATTCTTTCATAGACCATGTCTAATAGATCTTCTTTAATATCTGGTGGTAATAGGTTTAAATTAATTCCTAGGTCATTACCATTTTCAGTTGGGTCCAGTGCTAGTACTACTGGATTCTTATCCCACCATGGAAGAGTTTCTATATGTTTTGGCTTTTCATACCTAAAGACGTAAATCATACCGGTCTTAAACTGCTCGCGACTTTTAGCAACTGCAGATTCTCTAACTGACTTTGCACCCTTATCATACCACTGCCTAGCAGCAGTAGCAGCTCTAGATTTGCTGCCTGCATCTTTACTAAGAGTCTTTATGTCGTCTTTAATTTTACCCATTTATTTTAATGTCTTTTCAGTCAAGACTATAAATCTCCAGCCTCGATTCTCTGCCCATTGTTTAGCATATGCATATTTATCACGATTTTTTATGAACTGCTCTGCTAAGAATTTATAGGATGCTAATGCTTTTTTAGATTTTTTAGTAGGTGGCTTAGGCTTTTTAATTTGTGCCGAAGGCTTAATTTCTACTAAGAACTCCTCAAAGCCCTCTTCGGTTTTAGTTTTCATATAGAAGTCTGGATAGTACTTATGCTCTCTTTTGTCATATGAGTAGATGTATTTAATCTCTACTGGCTCGCTGGACCATTTTACTACATTATCTTTAGTATCACACATAATCATGAACTTGCGCTCCCATGAGCTTCTATATATGATTGGCGTTGGTCCTATATATCGATCTGGATTCTTTGGTGTAAAATAACCTTGTATAAATCCAGAGTTGCCATTAGGTTTTAAATTCTTTATTGACATTTAGATATTAAACATGCCACCTTCGTTATCATACCCACCGGTATTAACTCGATCCATTGACATTGTGTTTTTATATTTTACTGGGTGGATTTTATTCCAACCCTTAGCATAACCTCTCTTTGCAATCTCTGTAAAGTATGCAAAGGCATTAGGGTACTTTGGATTAAAGTTTCTCCAGTACTTAAGTAAATCTAATAGTGCAAATTGAAGGCAGTCATTTCTGTCATCCTCACTTACATAAGTTAATTTATTTATTGTACGCTCTGCTAAAAGAATAAACATTTTCTCTGCAGTTGGTGTTAACTTATCCTGTTCTTTAGATTTTACAAGTTCATTATAAAGATCTTTATTATTTAAGTAATTTTTCTTTTTAGCCACGTTACGTAGATTTTTATTTATTATTATATGCAAAAAAACCCACTTGTTTCCAAGTGGGTTTTTCTTCTATTTTGAACAGTTTAGTTTAGATAGCCTCACCGCTAGGCAATTCAATTCTGTTTTTCTCAATTCTTAAAGGTTCATCATTAACAAATACTGTTAATAGATCTTCCTTTCCAGCTGATGTAAACTCTACAGCATCTACCTTTATCTCAGTGCCTGGCTGTATGTTTTCATATTCTCTTTTAACAGTAGCTGTAATATAACCATCTCCTCTATTTAGGATTGATTCTGATTCTAAGGTTGCAATCTCTTCTTGGATTCTAGCAATCTCAGAATTTAATAGTTGATCTGCTTCTTTGATTTCAGGAATGTTTCTATCTGCTTCATCAAGTCTAGCCTTTTGATCTTTTAAGAATGCAATCATTTCATGCATAGTTTGAATCTTTGCATCTTTAGCAGCCTTTCTCTCTTTAAATGATTCAAGGATATCCTCAACCATAAACGTAATATCAGCTCCTGTATTTTCTACAACGAATTCAACTGCAGCATCTGCTAACATTCTTTGAAACTTAACTAATTTAGTAGCTTCATTAATTCTGCAAGTATAAATATTTTTATCAGCTCTAATCGCAAGTACTTTAACATCACCATCAATTGATTCAGTTACAAATTCTAAAATCTTATAGCTATTAAAGTTATTAGCAGCAAATTCAAATAGATTTAAAATAGATTTATCTTCGTATTTAATATGTCCGCCTGCAAATGCATGTTCCGTTAAAGATTCAGCTAGAATCTCAGAAGAGTTCATATAGAACTTGTTCTCGTTAACATCATATCTAAAATAGATTCCAATAGGTCCTCTTTTGATTTCAGTTAAATTTGATTCTACTAAAGAGATTTCAGTATCAATAGATTCAATTGCAGATTCTCCTTTATTTAATTTTAACTCTTTTCTAGACTCTTTTAAAAAGCTAAGCTTTTCGTTTAGTTCTAACATTTTATTAAAATTAGAAAGAGACTTCTCATCTAACTTAGAAACTTTACTTTTTGCATTCCAGTCGTAGTAGAATTCAATACCAGACTCATTTATTGTAAAAAGTTTAGTAGCTGTAACTAGGCTGTTAAATTCAGCACTTGGTGCGTTAAACATTTCAACAACATTTCCAGTCATTTTAAAATTTTGGCCAGATGCATGGAAGACATAACCATGGCCATGTTCCATTACCGGAGAGATTGTACTTTTATTTAATTTTGTCATCTTTGTTAAGATTTTTATTTTTATATATATCTTTATTATTATTCCTTAAATGGAAGGTCTCTACCAATCACCTTGTAATTATCACCTAATAACGGTTTTTCTTGTTCAGTATTAGTTGGTTCCTCATCCAATGAATTACCAATAGTAAACATTCTATTATCTGCTGGCCTTCTTCTAGTTGTCTTAATAAGAGTAGTATTCTGTTCAAATGGTTCAACTAAATCTAGATCNGTAGGAGTNTAACCTTCTTGTGTTTTAATCCAAAGACCTTCACCGTTACATTCCCAAACACTACCAGATTCATCATAATATAATGTACCAGCAACTGAACATGTAATATAACCATTTGGATCTCCATAGTTGCCAAATATAGCTCCATTGGAATAATCCTTTCTGGTAAACTTGGTATAGAGGTCCTCTTCAAAATCAAAGCTTGGTATGAATGAGTTAATCTCTAAACTAAAGGTAACCTTATGATTTGACTTATCATCAAATCCATATTCAATTGGGCGTTCTTGTCCAAAGTCATCTGGCATCATATATTCAGAACTAATTCTATAAGTACCTTCATCTAAATGCCCAGCATCTACATGGTAGAAATTAGCCTTATACATTTTCTTAATAATAGCTTCAGTAACCTTAAACATGTCTAATTGGCTTGATAATACAATTTCAATATCAACACCAATTACAACTGGAATCATCTCAAATTCAGCCACAAAGCTTTTGAATTCTCCAGTTTGAGTTAGCATATTATATTGACCTAGGTTTCTTTTGTTAACCAATTTAGAAGGGTCAACTGCAATACTTGTTAAATTAACAATACCTCTTGGAACCTTATCGTAATTACCATCAGCAGCCGTAGGATCAGGGTCACAATTAACACCATTTAAAGTGTTGAATAAAAAAGCATCTCTTAGGAAATTCTCATCTCCAGAAACTGCATAATAAAAAGGCACATCTACGATAACCCTCTCGTCTTGGCTNATCTGTCTCCAAAAGCTTAGTTTTGAATTNAGATCTGCAAGAAGGCCAACAATTACATGTCTTACAACGCTGTCGTCTTTGTTAAATTTAAGGTTATANGATGCCATTTATTATAAGTATCTTTCTGCCATTCTCTTCCAGTTTGGAAGACCTGCCATTTTAAATCCAGCAGCTTTAACAAAAGTTCTCATTGAGATATCTTTTGCACTTTGCATGAATTCATATATTTCTTCTTTTTCTTTAAGAGGCATACTTACCGGTTCTAAGTGTGGTAGTAGCTTTTTCATTCTTTCCATTAGAGTTGCATCATCAGGATTAACATCAATTAAGATTGATCTTGATCTGATTGCCCCGTCTGGATCTGCTTTATCTTTTGGCAAGTTAGATATAAAGATAACTCTACCTGCAAATTCAAATGAGTTAGGTACTAGACCTGCCTCAATTGCATTAAATTCTCCTTCTGGATCGTTTTCAAAATCTTTAGGATCAAAAACTGCAGAGGTTTTCTTTAAGTAAGATATTTTTCTAATAGCTTTAGTATCTAGGGCTGCCTTTAAAAGGTTTCTACCATTCTCATCTCTAAATACTGCATCACAGTCATCAAAAACAAGAGTCTTAGTTCTATATTGATAGAATTTTTTATACATCATAATAACCGATGCAGCACCAGCTACCATTACGTAATCTTCATCATCTACTAGACCTTCATCTTTTAATGCTTTCTCAACATTATAAGTTTTACCAGTACCAGCTCTACCTGAAATAAATAGAGAGTTAAAAGCACCAGCTGCAACTCTTCTAGATATTTGGTAAATATCTTCCATAGTCTCTTCTAAGAACTTTACATTATCTGATAGAGTATTCTCATTTGCAGATTCAACTGCTGGTTTTACTTCTATAGATTTTAAATTTCTTTTAAGTTTAATTAGAGATCTGTATGGAACTCCCATCATCTCGGCTATTTTAGTAGCTGGAGTTCCAGCAGCTAAATGACCTTCAACTTCTTTAATCTGCTTGCTAGTAAACTTAAAGTTTGATTTTTCTTCAATCACTTCCATTGCTTCAGAAACAGCATCCACATAAGATGAGTCTTTTATTAATAGAGCAAACTCATGTAATAGTTTTATGATTGGAAATTTATCAGAGCTTAAACTGAAATCTACATTTCCACTAGCGTGATCTGATGAATACTCTAATGAGCCAATAACACCTGGTGAATTATTAGTAGGTCCAACAACTCTAAACATTGAATCATCTGCTGCTGAATAGAATGCAACACCTGGTGATGTAACACCATCAACCTTGCTAATTACTATAAATGGGTATTTATGATATCTATTACCTGTTTTCTTGTTTATAAAAGCAGCAATAATATCTGCAGCTTTATCTAATTTTGGATTGTAAGGGCCTACCGACTGTACGTTTTTTGCCTCATTTACAAATTGATTAAAATTAAAAAATTTCATTAAAGTGTATATTTGTTTTCTTTATATATCAAAGAATATATTACTCTATATTTTCAATACTGAATTTAGAGAAACCATTCTCACGATAGATCTGTATCTTCTTATCAAAAATCTCATGTGGTAGCACAGTATGATTGATAACAAATGTATTTATCTTATTTTCTTTAATGACCTGGNTTAAGATCTTTAGAATATTATAG
>JGI26079J46598_1000060_pt1 | contig 40855 bp, 30 predicted proteins | sample SaaInl59LU_5_DNA_FD_46598 | JGI IMG/M metagenome (IMG submission 46598) | reverse complement strand
GGTCTAGTTCTTAAATAATACATTCCCGTTTTTAATCCTTTTTCCCAACTATGGATATGAGCTGCCGTTAGTTTAGCGGCGTTTACATCCTCCATAAATAAGTTCATAGATTGAGATTGGTCAATGAACATACCTCTATCGGCCGCCATATCAATTAATCTCTTTTGTGAAATTTCCCAAACTGTTTTGTAACGGTCTTTAACTTCTTGAGGTATTTCCTCAATNTGTTGTACCGAACCATTACCCGCAAACATTTTTAGTCTCACNGTCTCATTCCAAATACCTAAGTTTACCAAATCTCTAACNAAGTGTTTGTTAATCATAACATACTCACCCGATAAAGTGTTTCTNTTATAGATATTAGCCGTNAATGGTTCAAAACACTCGTTGTTACCTAAAATCTGTGCCGTAGATGCCGTTGGCATTGGTGCNAATAATAGTGAATTTCTAACACCGTGCTCCATAACCTCAGTTCTTAGTGAATCCCAATCCCATCTTCCTGATAGTTCATTTGAAGAAACTCCCCACATGTCAAATTGGAATTTACCTTCTGACATTGGTGAACCTTTAAATGTTTGGTAGTGACCATCTCTCTTAGCAATATCATTAGATGCCTTAACACCCGCAAAATATATTGTCTCAAAGATATCTTGGTTTAGTTGTTTCGCTTCGTCTGAATCAAAAGGTAGTCCTAATAACGCAAATACATCCGCTAACCCCTGAATACCAATACCGATTGGTCTGTGTCTAAAGTTTGAGTTTCTAGTTTCAGGTGTCGGGTAAAAGTTAATATCAATTACCTGATTTAAGTTCACCGTTGTCTGATAAGAAATATCATATAACTTTTGGAAATCAAAGTTTCTCAACTTCTTATCCTGTGAACGTACCTTACCTGTTGGTATTTCAACCATTTTAGGTAATGCAATAGACGCTAGGTTACAAACCGCAGTCTCATCTTTATCTGTATACTCTAAGATTTCAGTACATAAGTTCGATGACTTAATTGTCCCTAAATTCTTTTGATTAGACTTAGCGTTAGCCGCGTCTTTATACAACATATAAGGTGTTCCCGTCTCAATCTGAGACTCTAAGATTCTACTCCATAATTCTCTCGCTTGGATTGTTTTACCTTTACCTTCATTCTCGTATTGTTCGTATAAGTTGGTGAACGCTTTGTTCTCTCCGTCATCATACGCATCAATAAGACCAGGTACCTCATCAGGTGAGAATAATGTCCACTTACCGTTCTCTTTAACTCTTTTCATAAATAAATCAGCGGTCCATAGAGCTAAGAACAAATCTCTTGCTCTCATTTCTTCCTTACCGTGATTCTTTCTTAAATCTAAGAAGTCGTAGATGTCAGCGTGCCATGGCTCCAAGTAAACGGCGATTGACCCTTTTCTTTTACCACCACCTTGGTCCACGTAACGAGCAGTCTCATTAAAGACCTTTAACATCGGTACGATACCATTTGATGTTCCATTAGTACCCTTAATATACGCACCTTTTGCACGAATCTTATGAATATTAATACCAATACCACCCGCTGATTGTGAAATTGCCGCACAATCCGCTAATGTTTTGTAAATACCTTTGATTGAATCATCATCAATATCTAATAGGAAACAAGACGATAATTGTGGTCTTTTTGTTCCCGCATTGAATAGTGTTGGTGTTGCGTGAGTCATAACACCCGTTGATAACATCTCATAGGTTTTTTCAACCATCTCAAGATTATCACCCCAAATACCGACAGAGACTCTCATATATAATTGTTGAGGTGTTTCTGCAATCTTACCATTCACTTTAAGTAAGTAAGACTTCTCTAACGTTTTAAACCCAAAGTAGTCAAAATTAAAGTCACGGTCGTGTACAATCATTTTGTCCAACTCATTACCGTACTTTTCAATTACTGAATATGTTTCATCAGAAATCATACCTGCCGGTAACCCTGTTTTAGGTTCCACATAGTTGTAAAGTCTCTTAGCTACAGATGTGAAATTCTTATCAATGTTTTTATATAATGCCGTGATAGATAAACGAGCCGCCAAGATAGAGTAGTCAGGGTGGGTTGTCGTCATAGACGCTGCCGTTTCCGCTGCCAAATTATCTAACTCCTCAGTAGTTACACCGTCATAAAGACCTGTAATTACTTTAATCGCTACCGCATTATAGTCAACATAATCCATGTTTAGACCATAAGTCTGTTTTTTAATTCTAAGAGTGATTTTATCCAAACGTACTACGTCTGTTGAACCATCTCTTTTTAATACCTTCATATTACTCATATACCAAATAATTTTTAAAATTCTCCGTCAAACGCAAATGGGTCAGAACTATCACTCTCCTTATCACCAACACCACTTTTAGAATATTCCGCAACTCTCTTCTCGAAGAAATTTGTTTTATTCTGTAATGCGATGTTTTGCATAAAGTCAAAAGGATTTGATGAATCAAATTCTTTACCACAGTTTAATGACGTTAATAAACGGTCAGTAACATACTCTAAGTATTGTTTCATTAAATCTGAATTCATACCAATTAGAGACACAGGTAGTGACTCAGTGATAAATTCTTTTTCAATTTCTAATGCTGAAAGGATAATCTCCTTAATTCTGTCTGTTGGTACCTTTTCAATTAAGTGGTTGTTGTGTAGGTGTACTGCGAAGTCACAGTGTAGTGCTTCATCACGAGAGATTAACTCGTTTGAGAAACTTAGACCCGGCATTAAACCTCTTTTCTTTAACCAAAAGATTGATGCGAATGACCCTGAGAAGAAAATCCCCTCTACCGCAGCAAATGCGATTAATCTCTCTGCAAATGATGGTGAATCAATCCATCTTAACGCCCACTCAGCCTTTTTCTTAACTGCAGGTACCGTTTCAATTGCATTGAATAGTTTATTCTGTTCTTCCTTATTTTTAATGTATGTGTCAATCAATAGTGAATACGTTTCTGAGTGAATATTCTCCATCATGATTTGGAATCCGTAGAAGAATTTCGCTTCAGTGTATTGAACCTCACTTACGAAGTTCTCTGCTAAATTTTCATTAACAATACCATCAGACGCCGCGAAGAACGCTAATACATTTTTTACGAAGTGTTGTTCACCTTCGTTTAATTTATCCCAATCATTTAAGTCTGCAGATAAATCAATTTCTTCTGCCGTCCAAAAAGACGACTCCGATTTTTTATACCAATCCCAAATGTCATGGTGCTCTATTGGAAATAAAACGAATCGGTTACTATTTTCCCTTAATAGGGGTTCATTACTTTGTTCCATAATAGTTTTTTGTTTGTTTTTAGGAATTATTATTCCCTAAAGTTTGTTCCCTTCTTTTTAACGCTTGGACAACTCTGTCTCTACGTTTTTCTTCTTTGTTCTCTTCGAAACCTAAGAATGTATTCGTCTGTTCTGTACTGATTTCTAAAAGTTCGTTATCGAACTTACAATTTTCAAATACAATACCATCTTGACCTAATCTACTCTTAGTGATTGCAATCGTTGCCAACCCTAACTCTTTTTGTTGTAGTGATTTTGCCACAGAGATAATAACGTGACCAATCTGAGCCTTCTTAATAGACCCACCCATTTGGTCAGTGGTAACCACCTCTGAAGAAATTGATGAACGATTCCCCTGTGTTGCCGTCCAAGCAGCAATGTCAAATTCATAACACATAGCCTCGAACTGTCTCATAACAGAACCTTCACTTTTCCACTCATCACCACCAAAACTCTTTTCAGGTGCGACACAGTCAATGTAGTCAAACGTAATCAAATCGATTTTTGTCCCTTCTGCGATAATCTTACGTATTTGATTTTTTATCTGATGTATTGTTAACGTATCTGACGGTAACTTCTTAAGGATTAACTTACCCTTATTATTCGCCTTAATCTCATTAACCTTATCAAAAACAGTATCTCTGTTCTCAGATAAATCTTTTGGAGCCACTCCCGTCCATAATGTAAAATGTTTACGTTGAATAATCTTTGGGTTATCCTCAAAGAAAATCTGTAACACATTATACCCCATATTGTACGCGGTATTCGCAATCTTAGTAAGTACCGTTGTTTTACCAACCCCCGTAGGTGCTAATATAACCCCTAACTCACCTTTTGCTAACCCACCGTTAAGTAAGTTATCAATACCTTCAATACCCATCGGAATCGGGTGTCTGTAATCATCCTCTAAAACAGTACTTAAGTGGTCAAAAACATCTTGTGTCCCTAAATCTTTTTCACCCACCTGTAAAGCTTCTCTGATGAATTGCTCCGCACGTTCATAGTTTTCGAAATCACCTTTGTCCATGATTTCTTTTACCTTAGTCATTGCCTTACCTAACTCCTGTTGTTTACAGAATTTAGTAGCCTTTTCTTGAGTAAACAAAGTGTCTAAAACTTCGTGAGACTTGATTTGACCTATCATATCCATGATATTTCTTTGAGCCATTTCTTGAGTTACCTCTAATCTCGCGATTTGTTCTAAAGCTTCGTATGAAGGAGATGTTTCGTATTTTTTGTGGTACTCTTTGACCATCTGAGCAATCAGTTTAAAATACTGATTGTCAAAATACTTTGGGTCAATCACATCGATAATCGTAGTCGCAAATCTTTTGTCTTCTACCAAAAGATTCAGCAACGATATCTGAAATGTATGTCCTAAGTATCCGAAATTTTTATCCTTCATTGTTCTAAGTTTTCCTTTTAACGTGTTTTAATAAATACTACTTAAGGTCGTATGTTAAGTAGTTTGTAGTAGGATTTTTTGAAGATAATACTTCAGTAAACCCTTTTAAAATTCTACGTAATGATGGTCTAATATCTACCGTGTACCTAACTTTTGGTGGGTAAATAAACGCATCAAAATAACGGTTGATTAAAGTTTTTTCATCTTTTAGTATCGTAATGGTGAAAAAATCTTCACTACCTACTTCACCCTCATCCTCTCGACCAGCATAAAATTGTGAAATATTCGCAGCCATATAATCATGTGTCTTACTCACTAATTGAGCTTGAATGTCACTAGAAACTGATGAAATTTCTTCATACAATTCCATAGAATTAATCATCTTTGGATTATGACCTTTAACATTGAAGTATCTTTGACATACAATGTTATCGTTCAACTTTAAAAGGAATTCAAATTTTGTTGAATTTTCGTCTCTTTTTTGTTTCATTTTCGTCTTCTTTTGTTTTTTAATTTACTAAATTTTTGTTTTTCGTTTCTTGCTAACTTCAGTAGTGGAGTGAAGAACTCCGTCCATCCGTCATCTCTTTTTGGTAGGAACTGAAATAATCCATCTTCATGCATCATTTTAATTAAATTTTGCCACCCCCTACCTGATGGGTCCATTGGTTGTTCTACTAAATCAATAATATCACTTTTTGCCTCGTCGGTCAACAAAGGTACGGATAAATCTACAATTTGTTTGTTAATAGTTAAGAATTCTTCTCCGAATACTCCCCTCTTAGTTTTACCTGTTAAAAGATTACCTAAAACACGATTATCTTTATCCTCTTTGAATTTAGATTCCGCCATCTCCATTATCTCCTCAGTCGTAACCTTTCTTTCTAATACTTCAGGAAATAAAGTAACAAAAGTTTTCTCACCTAAGAAATGTATCCCATCAATATTGTCACTCTTATCACCAACAAAAACCTTTGTTAGTACCACATTATCAATTGGGAAGTATACCTTATTTAACTCAACTTTATCACCAACACCATACATATAACCATCTAACGGAGAATAAACCTTAACATCGTCTTTAATGAGTTGTGTTAAGTCTTTATCCGAAGAAAAGATAACCTTATTTTCGTTTGGTGAGTTTTGACAGTAATATGCCGCCGCGTCATCAGTTTCACATAACTGAAACTCTGCGTGTCTTACAAAAAGTTCTTCTAAATATTGTTTTACTCGATTTCTTTGGTAGTCGTATGACTCCTGTTGTTCTTCAGATAAATTACGAGACTTACGATTGTCCTTATAATGTAAAAATATCTTTTTTCTGAAAGAAGAGTTTTCAGACCCATCCCAAAAAACAACAATTTTGTCGTAGTTATGGGTCTGAAGATGTCTCTTAATTGTATTTAAAAAATGGTATATAGCACCTACGTGTCGTCCTTTAGTGTAAAAGTTTTTTACACCGTAATATCCGATTCTAAATAAGTTATCTCCATCGACAACTAATGTATTTATCATAACTCAATAACATATAGGTTAAACATTTTTTTTTACTACTCTGATTTAAAGTCAAGGTCGAAATCACTCTCAACACCTAACTGATTTTTCCAAAAAGATGCATGTTCACTTTTGTACTGTTCTACTGACTTCTTTTCCTCAGCAGAATCTTTACCCGCTAAGAATCCGTGAGCCGTAACCATAATCTTTCCGTCTTCATAACCTAAACCATTTACGTGGTTTTTCATAATAGAGACTTTTGTACGTGTCGCAAACTTAATCTTTCTTTTGTCTTTCACTGCAGAAATTTTTGTGGTTCCTGCGTTTTTCTGATTACCAAATAAGAATACCAATGTTGAGTTTAACCATAGTGATTCACCCCCCTTAGCCTTAATCTTTGGTTGTCCGAATGGATTGTCAGGTAACTCAACCCACGGTTGGTTTACTACTAACAATGTATTTGTAAACTTATTATCCGTTCTACGTGAACCTGAAATTCTTTGATTGATACCCATACCAATCTTATCCGCTAACGTAGACGCGTTATGTTGTTTACCTCCTTTACCTTCCCATGTCATCTTACACGGTACTGAACCTACTGAATCCCATAGAAATAGTAAATCATATTCTAACTCACCCTTTTTCTGTGCGTCTAAAAGTTCGTTAATGTAGTCAGTAATCTGTTCGATGTACTCGAAGTTATTATTGAATAGGAAGAATCCATCATATTCAATTTCTCCTGTTTCTTCGTCTACCACCTCTTCAACTTCTAAACCCATAAGTTTAGCGTGTGGGAAATCCCACTTCTGTTCGGTGATAATAAACACTGGTAATATACCCTTTCTCTGAGCATCAACCGCACTTTTTACCAATGCAGTAGTTTTACCTGTATCTGAATGACCAAGAAACATATTAATATGACCCATAGCAGGTCCCGGAAGTCCTGTTGCGTCCAAGAACGCTGAGCCTAAATCAAAGAACTTATCAGACTTAAACTTCGCCTGTTTTGAGAACTTTGATTTTATACTACTAAAATCTTTTTTCTTTAATGCCATATGTTGTTTTGAATAATAATGGTAACGACACGAATGTCGTTACCATTAAATTTAGTGTTTTTAGATTAGAACGGTAAGTCCTCGTCTACTTGTGCTCCCGCTTGTGTATCTTTAATTTCAACAGTTGTTGGCTTTTCAGCTTGTACCGTTGCCGTTGTTGATGTATTTCCTGAGATTTCGATTGTTTGTGAACCGTCACCATATACATACTTACCTACATTACTATCCCATCTTGGTTCGTGACCCTGTGCGATTGCGTCTAAGTACTCTAATGGTTTTTTAGAATATACATTCTCCCAAGTCATATCGTCTGACAAAAATTCTTCCATCTTTGATTTGTCTTCTGAAATTGGTGTTGGGTCATCATACATGATTGAACCTACATTAGTATATTCTTTTCCATTTGGCGCCTTTACTAAAGACAATGAAAGGATTAAGTCACGACCTTTTTCAGCGTCGGTTACATCACCTTTGTTTTTCCAAATTGGAATGATTTTATCTAAGATACCATCACCTTTATAGTTGTGTTTGAATCTCCAAAACTTAACACCATCTTCTGGTTTGTCTTGGTCAACTACCTTTACGATGTAGAATTTCTTAGGTTTATACTGACGAGCCAATACTTTGTCTTGCTCCGTACCTGTCATCATAAGTGCTTCGTTCACTTCATTAAGTGGTGAACGCTCCCCTGCGTTTTTACCTGGGTCATAGATTTTCATCCATCTTCCACCTACCTGTACTTCGTGGAACCATACTTCTTTGAATGGTGAAGTACCATCATTTGTTGGTAGAATACGAACTCGTTTCTGACCTTCTCTTTCACCACCCTGTAAGATTGTAGTGAAATACTTTTTTAATCTTTCATCCTGAGACATCTTGCCTGACGATGATGATGAGTCTACTTTGTTTGACTCATACTGTTGTAATACTGCGTCTAAAATGTTTGACATACTTTAATTGTTTATATTAATAAAATTATTGTTTGGTTACCGAACCTTATCGTTTGTTTGGTTATTTAACCCACTACAAATGTAAGTCTTTTTTTTGAATAGTCAAACTATTTTAATCGGTGTATACGATTTTTAAACTCTCGTTTTTCATTACAGTAGTTACTCGATGGAGCAAGTTTTGGGAGTATAGAAATAGGGTATTCGTTGTTGTCTTTATACTTACAATCAGACCCGATTGGTTTGTTTACCTCTTCAACCCCGTTTCTTATTTTTATCTCTCGACCATTTAATTCAGCCCTAAAATAGTACTTCCTATCAATTTCATCGACTCCATCAGTTTCAGGATAACAGAAAGATAAGTCGTCGTACCAAAAAATATCGATAAACATACGATACTTATTCAACGCCATATCTCGACCTACGGTTATTAACCTACCAATTTCATCTAACGAGTCTGGTCTACCTGTGAACAACACATCAGCATCCCACGTATTTTTTATGTCTATTAACATACCACCGACTAAATGAAACTCATATTTGTCAACTCCGTCAATCTTTTTAAAGTCTTCCCACCATTGTTCTAATACTTCCCAACTAGGTCTTTTCCACGGTTTTGTGGTCTCGACTGGTCCATAGACATATTTAAAATTTGACATAAAAAAAAGGTTTACCGTAATGATAAACCTTTTTTTTTATATTATAAAATATTATTTTATTTTTTTCCTTTACAGAATGTTCCTGAACATTTCTTATTACCACTTAAGTCAGGCATATCTCCTTTACACACTTGAACCGCATAACCGTTAGCGTATGCCGATGGATATACATCATACTTTGCTTTCGCAGCTGACTTACCTCTTGCACATAATTTGTTTTTAGATTTTTTCTTTTTTGCTTTACTACCTTCTGATAAGTCCATCATATCGTTTGAGTCAATATAATCATACTCCTTATCATCACCAACAACACCTAAAGAATCTAAAACATCTGACGGTACTAACCCATACTCGTCAAAAAACCCTTTTTGTAGTTTATGGTCCCAATGAGCTAAGTACTCATTATCACGGTCTACCGCCACTCTATATCTTTTAGTGTCGTCAACATATTTGAAATCGTCACCCGAAACTTTAGACAATGTATTTGACCAATCAGCGATATCACTAACCGTATCATACTTTGAATACTTATTTTCTTTTTCTTTTAGAACTGTTTCAACAATCCTATATAATTCCTTTTCTGTTAACTTAATCTTTTTCATACTACTCAGTTTCTATATCGTCCTCAACTTTAAATGAGTCCTTTACTTCTTTGTCTGACATTGAACTAACGTCATCCGTTGTAAGTACGTATTCGTTTTTACCTGTTACCTCCATTTCAGTTTCTTTCTCATCGAAAAAGTCTGTTAGTTTTTGGTTGAATGGGTAAGAATCTAATGAACGTAATTCTAATTTCTCTTCNGGTGATTTAGGTTTTGCGTTGTCAATCTTATTACCTAAGTTNTCAATCGCACCNTAAAGTTTGTTTAAGTCTTCAATCTTAGCTTCTAAGTCATCTAACTTTGTAAACGCACCTTCAACTTTTTCTACTGACTGTGAAATCTTATCTTCCGTATCTTTGAATTTACCTTCTAATTCTTTTTGTCCATTTACTAAATCAGTAACATCAACCTCTTCTGTATCTTCAGTTTCTACTTCAGTATCTGATTCAATTTCTGTCTCATCCTCCACAGGTAGTTCTTCACCCATTTCAGTATCTTCGGTATCACCACCTAAAGCACCTTCAAGACCTTCAACCTCTTCTGATTCACCACCTTCTGCTGGTAATTCTTCATCGCCTAATTCTAACTCGTCCTCAACAGGTAATTCCTCTTCCTGTTCTCTTAAGTTAATAACGTACTTACCAATAGACATAAATCTATTTAACTCTTCGTTTAAAAGTGTTTCGTTTGTTTTTTTCATATTCTTTTAGATTAACCTCTAAGTAAAGACCTACCGTCTTCTGTAATGAATTTTTTATCAATTCTTTCAATTAAACCATCTTTAGTTCTGATTGTGTAACAGTCTCCTGTTTGCATATCACAAACCTCTTGGTAATCACCTTTGTCTTCAACAACGATGTTTTTACCTAAAAACTGATTTAACGCGTTTTGTAATTTAGTATTTTCCATAATTTGGTTTATATATAAATATAACCGAACATCAAAATGTTACTAGTCATATAGTTTATCAAACGTATTCATAAAGTTTTGGAAACTTTTTATCGATGAGCCGTATTCTTTAATAAGACCATTTGTATAATTAACCCTACCATTATCATAATCAGATATTAACTTTCCTTTACCCTCACCACCTTTAACTGCCTTATATGAAGTATTCCAATTGAATGCCCATAATGATGCTAATGCGTCAGAACTTAATGGTCCATTAATAACCACTACAGGTTCATTCCAATAGTTACTATTGTTATAGTAGTTCTCTCCTCTACTCTTAAATTTAATTGCAAATGCCTCTAAAGACCTAACAAGTCCAACATCTACGGTTTCCGTATCTGGGTCGTGGAATAGTGCCGTCGACCTTTTATAACCATCACTGGTGTTTATACAGAAATAACCTTTAACCCTACTCTTAAATGCTGATTTGCACCACCATCTACGTGATACCCGAATGGGTTATCCATCCAAAACTCTGCCCCGTTACCTCTTCCTTGCTCTCTCTTCATAACGGCAAACATAAACCTACCTAAGTTTTCTTGTGTAAGTGAACTATAACCTAAGTTACTCATCGCAGTCTTAATTATACCAACGAGTTTAGCGTCAGTAACTTTTGTCCATATTCTACCACCCTCGTAAGCTGGTAAGTCTTTCCAATTTTTACCCAATGTACAACTACTAGTAACCGTAAAACCGTTAGTTCCGTCTTTTGACGAATTACCCTTAAATTCTGTATTACCTGAATATTGTTGTGCAAGTTTTTCTTCTTTTAACTTACGTTGTCTAACATTTAATTTTTTAATTAAATTATCTAATAGATTTTTACTCGCCTTTACCATCGCCACCTCTAACTTACCTGTACCGGCATTAGACACCCTTACCCCTGTAAAACTAGTTATTATACCAGTATCAGGAGACATACTATGTTCAACAGACAAAATCAAATAAGTACCTGAGTAAATAGGGATGTATCTAAGATTAAAGTACATAAACGGTTGTATCATAACATTNCCCATTGATTGTATAGTACAACCATANACCCTTGTCTTCATCAACTCTAATAAGTTAGTAGCAATTGTTGTTGTAGGTGCTCCNTTATTCTGATTAGCAACCGCCTCCGCAACCTTTAACTGGTCACTAGACTTTGTTCCTTCATAAGACGTAATCGCAAAATTGTTAAACATATTTTGGTTTTGGACACCGAAGTCNACATTAAAAGANACCGCTCTATTACCTTCTCTAATAATTTTTTGTTGTTCACTATCTGTTAGAGAACGACTTANTCCATTCTTTTTGTTACCCGCNGCATATAAACCATCGTCTTTATATCCGTAATCACTCTTTACAATGTTTAAATACTCTGAGGTATGTGACCTAAAATAAACCACAAANCCAGGTAAGGATTTTGAAAAGACATTGGTGTGTACACCAAATATGGTATTTGCAACCTCAACGGCATCTTGTATGTTATCACTACTACTAACTAAATTACCGAAGTAATTTGTACTCGCACCTAAACTAATCGGTTCAGACAATGAGTTCTTTTGAAGTAATAACGAAATAAAACTACCAATACTCTTTGGTTTGTTTTCAGAATTATAGTAATCCTTCAATACCGAAGTGTCCATAATAAATTCATCACCTATTGGGTTGTTATGGAAATCTAAATACTTAAATAATTTTGCGATATTATTATTCTTCCAACTTATACGACCACCAATCCACGTATCGTTTAAGTTTTTTAGTGACCTATATGTCGCACCATAAACCGCGTAATTATCACCTAACATCGTATTAGACTCAGTATTCTGAGTTATTTCATCATCTTTTACTAAACTCCCAAACTCTGTAAACATTGAGTCGATATAAGTATCTAACTTACTCTCAACACCACCTAAAGCAATACCACCAATAAAACTCTTAAAGTTATCCATATCACCCGATGGGTTATTCTTTAACCACTGACAATAAACACTTATAATCCCTTTGAATTTTTTCATGTTTATTTCATTCGCAGAAATATTATTAATCTCAAAGAACTTTCTCCTTTCAACCTCTAAGAAAGAATCCGTTAATGGACCATTAATCCTATCAAACTCATTATTATCAATAGAAGTGAATGTTCCATATTTTTGTGATAATTCATCAGAGGTTAGACTAGTCAATGCCGTTAATAACTCATAACTCACATTAATCGCTTTATTGAAAATAATTCTATCTACCCCGTTTAACCCTGATGACGATAATACACTTAATGTACCACCCTCTGTTAAATGTGATGATAAGTCCTCACTAAGATTATTAAACTCAGTTAATGTTATTAATCCTTCATATAATGACTCAACACAATAATCACCGTTATCATCGTTTACATCATATTTAGATTTTGTAAACTCTAAAAACTGTGTCTTAAATTTTTCTAAAACTTCATAACTAAATAATGAAGTTAATGACTCTATGGATTCTGAGATTAATTCCCCCTTCCCATTAAATGGGTTTTCAGTTGGTAGTGGTTTTGTTAACTCATTAAAGTCATAATCAAATTGACTATCTCTATACCAATCCTGAGAGAACGAACGATTAATAATAAAATCAATATCCTCCTCTTTAATATTATCTAATGGATTTTCTCCTTCAATGTATGAAGGTAACTTAATAATCTGACCCTCAAAATTATAATAAGACTTCCACGTTCTAATCGTTTTTACTGTCTGATTTTCATCAACCCCATTTACNGTAATATTCCCCGGTGAAAAAACAATTAGACTACCATTATCAATCTCATCCTGTATATTTATATCTTTGTTTGTTACATCTTTAACAATTCTCGTTATCAATTCAGGGTAGAAACCAACNTCAAATCTACTCGATGTTTTATCATANNTTAAANNATATGACTCNCCATTANTAACAATGGTNCTNGGNNTATANNNACTAATATCNGCNTTACCCCAAACTGAGTCTATAACATCAACTCCATTATCTAACCAATTAGTNTATCTATACCACGAAGACCCCCATTTAAGAATTTGTAGTCGGTCTATCTCTTTGATATCNCCACCTAAAAATCTTGCGAAGTAATTTTCACTNGTATCACTATTNTATTCNTCTAATAACGACTTAGTNATTTGTGTCTGTAATAACCAATATGACTTAGCAAATAAATCATCACCACTTACAAATTTTGGTGTTTGTAATGGNTTGATACTATTNTCTATATACGATGAGTATGTCGCATCACCAGGTGATNCCGAATACGCATACTGTAATGAGTTATCTTTATTAAATGATGCCGTCCTNTTAAAAGGGTTCGACTTATATTTAAGGTTATCACTTACCCACTGACTATCAGTAAATGGATACGGTTCCAAACCTGTCTCTTCGTATTTTTTAAATTCTGCAGTAAATACCTTTTCAAAATTATCAATTACCTTTGAATCATCATCTGTCGAATAAACCTGATATGAGTTATCTTCTTCTAATTCTTTTTCTACAGAATCTGTTAGTATGTTGTCATTTGCAGTATAAATTAACTGCGTATCTTTTGGTAAAAACTGTTCGTTATATAATTGTCTAAATACCTGAGTCTCTAACCTAAAAAACGCTTTACCATTACTTAATCTATTAATTCTATTCGCCGCGTTAATAGCGTCTTTCTTAGCCAACTCTTTTATTGTCGACTCTTTAAAACCAGTACCAAAAACAGAGTATATCGCTCTATTATAAATGGAGTATACTATCTTCGTATATTCAGTCTCTGAATATATGTCGTCATTATATACAGTATCCGACGCAAAAATATTAAACTTATCGACCTCCTTAGTATTCTCTGAAATAATATCATTAGGATTACCACTACAAACATTACCAACCTTACCGTCAGTATCATTTATAATTGTATTAACATATTCATTCGTTAACTTAACCTCAGGCCAAGTATCAAACTGAGCCCCGTTAGTTAAATGTTTAATCTTAGGGTCTCCTGGGTAAACCTGTTCAACCGCACCTGTTTTNGCNTCTCTACCATAAACCGTAGGGAATGGATAAACCACATCTCTACCCAATGAACTTGTATTATCAGGGTTTTGGTCATCATCGTTAACAGTTTTTAACCTGTCTTTGTTTGTCCTTTGTTTGTAAGCCTGTTCGTGAATATCTTCCATAACTCTAAGGAAACAGTCCATATTCGCAAATATAACCCCCATAACATTCTTAAGTGTTGGTTTNAAACCTAACTCCNTTTCCTGTATTTTATTTAGTATTTTACTAACTTGGTCCTTTATACTTTGGTATTGTGCGTTGTATTCATTGACCACCTTTTCCATCTCAGACTCAAAAACGGAATTAACCATTTTAAATCCCTTAGTATTCCCTTGATAGAATAAATTATTAAAGTTATTTATACCACTGATTTTAGGTTTGGTATATTCTATAGGAGTTTTTTTAGTTTTATCTCCACCTGCAGTTACCTCCACCTTTTTATTTTTACCAAAATACTTAAACTCCGATAACTCTTTAGTAAGGTTTTCAATAATACTTTTAAGTGATTCATCAACACCTCCTTTTATGATATCAATTTGTTTGTTTTTTTTGTTCCCTGAACTATCAGTAACACTTTTTGTTTTAATCCCCCCTTCAAACTCTTTTTTAAGGAACATATAGACCTCATTCGTTTTTGGGTCTGTAACAGGGTTATTAATATTTACGTACTTTTCAAACCAATCTTTTACTGCNGCACTAAGTTGTTTTAACTTTTCACCATATTTTGCAATNTCTGAGAAAAAAGAAATATCCGCATCATCAAATAAGTTTTTTTCAACCTTTATGTCGTACGAATTTATATACTCAATTAACTGAGGTAATGTCAATGGTTTTTCACCTAAGTTCTCACTTATTAAACCTTCCTCAGCATATTCACGATATATTTCAGTTAGTATGTCAAACCCCTTNGTGTTTTTACATACCTGTACGTCACCCTCAACATTTGAATTTATCTTTTTAGTTTCAAATAAGTAAGGAGCCACAATGGCATCTTGTAATCTGATATCATTAAGTAACTTTTGATTTGTCGCCATAAAAGTGGCGGTTAGATAGTAATCTCCATCATTTTGGAAATCTACCTTTACTGAGTCTGTTAATACCAAACTATACGTTACCGCTTGACCATAAAACCCTTTTACTGTTAATGTAAATAATGGGTATGGTAAATGAAAGAAATTAGAATATATTGACCCCGCACCTTTCTCAAATAACGCTCTCCCTCTTATGTCTACCATTCTTATGGTAACAACTGAGGTTTTTAAGTTATCAGGTTTTGCAACAATCTTTACNTCCTTAATCCCTAATAATTGACTATTATATTTATTATCTAATTTGTAGTCGAAGTTTTGGTATCCAACAGAATTCTTTTCATCGATACCTACAACAGTCTTTTTGTTTACTGGACTATCGTCACTATTCTTCATTTTAGAAGCAGTAAAGTCTTCTGTCCATCTCGTAGTAAGTGGTTGACCGTCATTCGGTCCTAAATAATTTACTTTACCTGTAGCTACAGTCTTCCCAACACTATTAGGATTAATTTCACCACCTAAATCTAAAATACTTCTAGGGGTTACATCAGCCTCTAAATTAACAAAGTAAACTAACTCTTCTTGAGCAACATATCTTTCCTCACCATCGACCGTTTTGTTTGGGTCTATGACAAGTAAATTACCCTCCTCTTTTACGACTTGAATACCCTGTTTTTTTTTACCTTTACTGTTTTCCATAATAATATTGATAATCATCCACCTTAGCCTTATACTCCTCTAATGTAGTTAGAAGTGGGAATGGGATAATTATAGTAGCATTGTCAGGAATATTCCACTCTAAACCACCATATTGTGGGTTTGCTTGTTGAATTAACCATCCAAAGAATGGTGTCCCGTAATATTGTTGTGAAAACTTATCTAATCTAGACACGTTTTTTTTATACGTAACTATAATATCACTACTCTTTTTAGTTAGTGTAATATGAGGAACAACTCTGTGCTCTCCGTCACTCTGAAATTGATTATATCTGTCGTAGTATTCCATAGTTTAAGCTAAATATTGGTTTGTTTCATCAGGTACATAGTTCACAGTCCATTTATCTAAAGCCGCAATCTCATCTCTCGTATCTTCTATTTTCCAAGTAAACTCAGAATTATCACTCCCCCTTTGATTACCATCCGTATATAGTGGGTTATAGAATTCATCTATTATTTCTTTATTTGCTGGATTAACAGTGTCAGTTAAAACAAACTCATATATACCATTTGCATCATTAATATTTTCCCACACAATACTATCACTAATAAATGACCCTCCGACATTTAAATTTGTTAGATATTCGTAAACTCCATGTCTAACTTTCCTATTATCAAATTCTGGTGAATTGTTTTTAATCGTATCATCAAAATCAACGATATTCGACTTTAAGAAGTAGTAAAGTATGACCTCATAGAAGTAGTCTTTAGATAAATTAGATTCGTTACCAATGTCTTTTATANTCTTAAAGAATGATNAANCGTCTCCCCTAACAATTTCAGTATAATCCTCTATNAAATTATTTAATTTTGTTAGTGAGTCTTTAACTTCCGATTTTAAATCACCATTATCCACAGTTAAATTGTTTAAGAACTTAACGATTGTTTCATTACCCTCTTCTTTACTTTGGTACCCATCTATTTCATCACCTAATATAATATCAAAGATATCGAGTTTTTTCTGTAGTGTTCTTTGTGTTTTTCTAATCTTAATTAACGAGTCATTTATATCTGTACCAAGTGTATTAAACCTACTATTAACCTCATCTATTAAATAATCAATGATATCTTTTAATACATCCTTTTTCTTGTTATTAAAGTTTAACTTTTTATTTAATTCCTCGTATATCGGGTTGTTTGTAACATCAGATTCATTAAGTTCTCTAACGTTACTAATAATCTTAGTAAAATACTCATTATAATCTTCAGTAGTTATACCAATAAACTTAAGGTCAACACTATCGGTGGTCCCAACTCTAACGTTAGTTTTAAACCAAGACTTATCATCCAAATCAAACAATGTGATTAAAGCAACAGTACCGTGTTTATCGGTTAATGTTTTAACTTCACTAGTTAATGTGTTCACATATTCGTTAATATCACTTATCAACTCATTATAAAGTTGGTTGTATTGAATATAGTCCGTCTCTTCGGGACTATCGATTAAGTTACCCCAATATTGGTCATTGTCTTCAGAAATTTCAGGATTATTTAATTGGTCCACAAACTTATCTAAAGCCCTATCATCAATGCCGTCTGACATTTTTCCCGCTTCTTCTTTTAACTTTTCTGTATTCCTACCACCTTCTGTTTTTGTTGCCATCCCATCATAAACTTCTGTATTTGCATAGTAGTTAAATGACAGTGCATTTTGTAGTTCATTTATTACGTTAGAAATTCCCTGTCCACCAATAAACTTAACCCCCATATTAACCGAAGCAATCATTGGTTGCATTCCAATACCTTCAGGGTTCATATCCCATAAATTCTCATCGTAAGATATGTTAACATTGTTTACTATAATCTTACTATGGTAAAAGTCACCAATCCTTAAAACACATACCGGTGGTCTACCAAATGAAGTGTTTGATGAAATATCAGTAATCTCGTTTTTATCATCATCATAAACCTTAATTGTCTCACCAGGTCTTAAACACTGTTGTAAGAAGGTTAATCTTTTATTTAATCCCTCAGGTGTTGTTGAGTGGAATGATGGGTGAAAATATTGTAACTTATCCACTAAGTTATCAAACACAACAGGGTCGGTTTCTTTTAACTCTTTGAAGTAATCACACTCACTATGCATTGTTTTTAATAGAATACCAACTAATTCATCTGTATTGTCTCTTTGTGTCTTTACTGNGTCCCTATCTATAGGGTATTTTTGGTCAATGGTTGTGTTTCCTCTAATAATCTCTTCTTCTATTGGATTACCCGTAACCGTTATAGATGCCCTTGCGGTTCTACAATAAGTTGCAGACCTAGAGTATATTCTCTCATCAACATCAGAATTAACTCTTATTTGGTCTTCCTGACAATTAATACCTGAAAAATCAGGATTCTCACCTGTTGTTGTAACCGTAACCTTAATTCTTTTTTCATCATATTTGCCGTCTAACAAATACTTTTTAAGTGACTCCGCCCTTCTTTTCGCTAACGCATCGTTATACGACTGACTAGCAACTGCTGAGGTTGTCGATGTAATATTAATTTGGAATACAAATTCGTCACTTTGTTTTAATGTCTTTGTAACGTCATCCTTAATTTTCTTTATTTCCTTTTCGATTGATTCTAAAATACCCTTAAACTCATCTAACTCATTATTCTCCCATTTAAGGTTAGGTTGTGAGTCGGTTGTATTCGGTATTATATCATTAGTGATTTTATTCGCATTATCTTGGTATTCGCCGTTAAACATATTCTTATATGTCGTATAGTCATCATTGAATTCACTATCTGGCTCTGTCGAAGTAGAATTTCCAGGTCCAGGAATATCATTAAACCAATATAACTGTATTTCTTTAGGTTCTCTTCCAAATACAGGTTCGATTTCTATTTTATTAACAGTGTCATCCTCTATATTTGTAGTTGTTACTAACTTATCACTTTTTAACTTACCGTCTTGGTTTTCACCTATAAAATCAGTTAACGTTCTTAAATCTTTGTAATCTAATGTTGCGAATCTTGTTGCTAATTCATAGATGTCAAAATGACTACATCCGGCAATAAAAGAATCCAATAGTTCTTGCTTCTTCACACCGGTACCGTCCTTTCCAAAGTCTTCCAAACCTTTTTTTCTCAAAAGATTAAAAATCGTCGGGTGGTCAACAACCACTTTAAAACTTAACGTACCTGTCCTTTCAGTATTATTATACGTATATATCGGCTCAGGTCTTCCTAAGAATGTATGTGTTGTCCAATTTGCACTATTATCATCCGTATACTTCATATCGTACGGAGGAAACCACATAATTCTACCATCATTTGGTCCTTGTTCGCAAATTGGTCTTTGCTTTAATTTTTCTGAACCTGACCATGCTAAGTTCTCAATAGAGAACATATACTTGGATAAGTTCTGACCATCATCATTTAAAAAGTTAATTGGATTACCATCATCGTCTCTTGTTGGACCTATATTCAGCATCATCTGTGACTTGATAACAGAACCTGTTATACGTCTTTGAGTGTCTTGTATCCCCTTATATCTAACTAACCTACCGTATCTATCATAACCATAGTCTTTTGTCCATACACGACAAAAATCATCATCCTCACCTCTAACGGCATTACCCTTAGAAATAACCTTATAACCATCGTGGTATTTATACGCCACATTACTGATGATATGACCAGGATGTTTTAATCTATCTTCACCTTTTAACTCACCCGCCTCTTGTACTATTTGTTGTGTCTTACCTAATAATCCATTTTCAGGTAATGTTTTTTCGTTTGATTGTACAGACACCCCATCAATAGTTCCTCTAACCACATCGTCATCACCTAACCATATGAACTGTGTTTCAACATTTTTAGAACTTGTACCAACTAAGTAATTTCTATCGTTCTCTGGATATGTATTTAAAGGAGTTACTCCCTCAAATAATTTAACCATAGTAGAGGGTCCTGAGACCATATATCCTTTTTCTGTTGTCGTACTACCATCAAAACTAAATAAGGTTGCTGGGTCGTTCGTACCACTCCCTAAGTAGAACGCTCCGTCCTGTGGATTAAGTCCAATTAATCCTTGCACCGCATCAATAGCATTATTAATAAAACCACCACCCTCTTTAGGTGTGTAATCAAAATTTGGTTGGTATTTGTTATAGTTTACACTCTTAAATAATCGAGACTTTTGTCCCCCTGAAGTATATTGTAATAACTTCTGACTATAACTTTTTTTACCACTACTAAAATCTAAGTTTAGTATTTTACCCGTTAACTCTTTTGCTTTGTCAATGAATCTCTCAGTATTACCCTTATCCACATTACCCTCAAAGAACTCACCAGGTATGTAAGATACCGGAAGTTCACCTCCCGATACTCTACCTAAATATTCTGCTGCTCTCGTAATTGGATTGCCTGGTACTGTAATTTGGTAGTCTCTTTCAATTAGAGGTTCTCTACCCGTTAATAACCCTGTAGCGGTATCTGAATTTGTAAATGCATCTAATATATTAATCCTACCTAATGTAGAATTTTTTAACTTAACCCCCATGGTTTCTAATGATAACCCTTGTAGTTGTGTTCTGGCAATTCTTACCATTTCACTATCATCACTAGATTCTGAAGCTCCGTTGTTTATAATTGAAATAAGTCCCCCACCGTTTGTTGGTGTAAAACTCTCTAAATAATTTAATGTTGTTCCTAATCCATTAAGTACCGAACTAACACTATGTAAATAATACTCGTCAGGACCATATTCGTTTAAATTCGATATTGTCGACTGTACATTTTGTCCAACTTCTAAAACATCCTGTAAGTCACTAACACTATAATCACTTGTGTTTTGTTGCGCAAATGACGAACTAGTNAAGTCTTTAGGCAGTGTTGCCTGTGACCCATATGGACTACCTAAATTCCTCAACAACAATTGTTGTCTAAGTATTTCTGTATTTGTAAAATTTAAGTTTGACATATTTTATTATATTATTATACACCACCAGTTTCGGTTTCTTTATTATTTGGTGTTGTAGACTCTTTTGTTAATTTCTCTAATGTCTTATACATATCTCTTGTTAACTTTTGTGTAACACCGTCAACGGTGATATAAATATCTTTAAAGATTTCTGTATGTGTAGAATTATCTTTAATAATTTTAGTGGTTTGTTGTTTTGACATCGCTTGAGCACCTTTATTAAGACCAAAATTTGTTGCTCCTGTTTTAACGAATGTTCCATACTCTGCAGACGCCTTACTTAATGTCGTTTTCAACTCAGTAGCAAATTCTTCACTTAACTCACCGAATTTACCACTATCAACACCGTTCAGTGCCGCAACAGTTCCCTCATTTTTTATAGTACTAAACAGTTTACCTCTTTGTGCCTCATCTAGTGCTCCGTAAACCATATCGTTAAGGTCATCACCTAATGTGGAAATTAAACCTCCCGAATTACCAAAAGCACCAACCTGTAAGGCTATTTGTTCTAAGTATCTATTCGCCGCAGTACCAATGGTCATTTGTTCCCTAAGAATATCATCGGTACTCATCTTCCCTTTCTTATTTTCCTGTCTTAGAGCATTTAAAGCACCGTCCCTTTCTTTCTCACTCATATCAGAAAGTAACTTACCTTGAACAGTAACATTACCCTCTTTATTTAACTGACCTAATGATGCGATTAGTTCTCTATCATTTTCGTCCATTCCTGGCATAAAAGATATTTTGTTCTTAATCATATCCCTACGAGCCGCTGATTTAGCTTCCTCCATAACGGTATTAACGTCTTTACCCATAATTTTGGCAAATTCTTTTGCCCTTCTTAGGTCTAAAGGAGATGATTGGAATTCTTGTGTTGCAGAGTTAAAGGAAACGAACTGTTTTTGAGCTTCCATTATTGAGTCGGTAAACCCTTCCATATCATTTGTCGGCATAAACATAAGGTCAATCGCATTTCCTAATCTGCCATATTCACCACCCAACACATTTAATTGTGCCGCCATTTCAATCGCATTATCCGCTTCAAACAACTCAGAAGCTTTAGTTGCTGCTGAGGTCAAGTCAAATTTAATTAATGATGCTTTAGCCGCTATTTTAGTGAAACCATCAACTCCTTCTTTGAACCCTAACGTATTAATTAGTTTTAAGTTACTCGTAGCAGTCTCAATAAACTGAGAAGTATTTAATCCCATACTTCTAGCGGTATCACTCATACTTTCAAGTATCTTAGGTGCCCTAATAATACTAACACCCATTCGTTCTAGTTGACCCGCAAACTGACCCGCGTTTCTTGATGATACCCCTGATGCTTTAGCTTGTTTTAATAAGTTAGCAGTAAATTCATTACTTAATGGTACTGACCTTCCTAAAGTATTAAGTATGCCGGTATACCCCTCCAAAACATCCCTAACATCAATACCATACATTTTTGTTTGTTTGGCAGTATTAAGTACTTCGTTTCGAATATTTCGGGATAACTGACCTGTTATACCCATCTCTTTGTTTATGTCATCACGTAGTGCTTGGTCTAAGTCCATAAATGGCTTGACTAAATTACTAATCGCCGCAAACATATCTTTAAATTTCTTAGTACTATCACCTATTGCCAAAAATGCGGTACCAAATTTATCCCCTAAGTCAAGGATATTCTCACTCCATCTAGCCGTAGCACTTGAACCATTATCTAAACTTTTAACAATACTATTAGTCGCACTTATAAAGCCCCCGGTACTATTAGACCCAGTATTCGATGTTGTAGAAGTGCTTTTTGATTGGTTGTTAAGTAATTCGAGCGTATCTTGTAAAGACTTGTTATCAAATTTATTATCATTACCAATCTTCTCAGCCCATAGTTTCTTAAAAAAATTTAAATCTTTTTCTTTCATATATTAGTGCGTTGAGTATTATACCTTTTTAAACTCTACATTACATAAATATCTTAAGTTGGATTTTTAAATGGTATTAGTCGTTTTTGTTTTTACTCTTTTCCCATTCGTTGTTTTCCTTTTCTTTTTCTTCAACCAACATATTCAGTAAAAACTTACGTTCAAACACAGGCATACTCATATAGTCCATATACGTAAAGTGTAGGAACTTAGATAAATAATAAATTTCTTGAAGTAGTGTGGACTTATAGTCCGTAGAAAGGACGAAAAAACTCTGTGTCAAGTCCAAAAAACGTCTGTATTTTTTTCCCTGAAGGTAGAATTAACTCTACCTCCTTATCAAGACCCGGCGTATTTTCAGAAACAAACTTCCTGAACCGTTGTGATTCCTTGATAGGTAAAAATTGAATAAAGTGCGATAACTTCATTGGGTCTCTCTCTCCGTCAACCTCAACAATCATTTTCTCTAATCTTTTAGTTACAGTCGGTTTAACCACCATATCTTTATAGACCTCATCAATTTTTGCTAATTCTTCCTCATCCTTAGGTGTAAGGAATCTAAACTTAATAACTTGATTAGTCTCAGTAGTATATGAAAATAATCCCTCACTATCAGACTCTAAATTGAATTCTTTAAACTTCACGTTCTGTAAGTCATATTCAATTTCAACCTTCTGATTAGTATCAGGGTCAGTAACCACCAAATTAATCATTGAACCATACGCAGTGTTTCTTAAGAATAATAATACCGCCTCTTTATCAGAGTCGTGTAGGTCATCAACACTAATGTCTTTATCTAAGATTTTCGCCTTTAATAATTCATCAATTACAGTACCTTTTTGTATTAAGTTTTGAGATGTTAGTATGTTTTCATCAGACGCAGTTAGGTAAGAAACTTTAAGTGAGTCTCTCCCATCATTATAAAATACCCCTTTAGATGGTAATGGTATTACATCAAATGCGGTGTTTAATCTATAGTTATCGTCATTCATACTAATTCTTTTGTTTTAAATATAAATCCCATAACCTAAATGTAAAGCATAAAAAACCCGAACTAATTATAATTCGGGTCTTTATCCCATATTTGGGTAAATCTATTTGGCTATTTATTTAGTATACTAAAATACATCTGTCAGGTCTTAGTGTAACTGAGATATCAGCTAAACCTTCATCAGAGTATGATAAGTCATTAAAGTTTAAATCTGTAATGAACGTTCCTTGGATAATCCATTTTTCTACCACAACACCTGTTGGGTCTAACATATCTAACTCAATGTCTTTCTTATACCCTGCAGCGTAACCCATTCTACCTGTAACAGACTCTGCGTGTAGTCTAAACCACTCCATAAGTGCTTGTGCCGCTGATGGACCGATTGGGTCTTTGAACGTCACGTTTAAGGTATTCCAGTTGAATCTACCCGCTACGAATGTAGAAGTATTTAAAAAGGGAATCTCTACTGACCCTATATTAGCTGAGGGTCTAGATGTTGTACTTACATACCACTCGTTAATTCCTAACGAAGATGGAAATCTCAAAATAAACCTGTTCTTTTTCTTTGGTTCGTAAGGAACGGGCATTTTCATTAATAAATCAGCCATTTGTATTTCTTTTAATTAATTTTTTTATTTACTTATAAATATCAAGTTTCTTAAAAATATTCTCTAAGTTGTTTGACATTGTCATTTTTTATCTACATATTACTAGTAACCAGTATATAATATAAATATAACCAGTATAAATAATAACTAGTATAACTAGTTTATATATAATACTAGTATAATACTAGTAAGGTAAATTACATCTTTACCTTATCATCTTTGGTGTAGTATACATTTACGTTACTCTCACCGTCTTTATCATCTAAGTACTTCATTACATTGTCCACATTTGATTTGTCATCATCTGAGAACCCTATCTTTGGTACGAAGTTATTTTGGATGTCATTTTCTAACTCCATAGTTACCTTTAATTCTTCAGATAATCTATTGACGTGTTCTATGAATCCTTCTAATGCGATAATCTTATCCTTTTCAGGATTAGCTGCACTACCTTTTCCGAATGATACAGGATGGAATTTACACATATCTAAATACTCGCTAAACATCTCATCAGGGTTACCTTCAATAACTCCCTTATATCTTTTTAGTGACTCAACACAAGACTCTATAGATAATCCTGCCTTACCAGCTCTAACTATCTCCTCTACACCTTGTCTTAAAGCTTCAGGGTTGTGTCCTCTTGCCGTTATAATAGCAAATATAGAACCACCATTAATACACTCTACAAAATCATCCCACGATGGTCCTGTTGATGCAACTAATGAATCTTTTACAAACTGTTCGTTACCCGCAGGTCCAAAGTTAATAAATGGTTCATCAGCAAATCCTGTTACTGTATGTCCTTTGTAATCAAAATCATTCTTACCGATTTGACTTCTGTATTCTGCAAAATCAGCAGTACCCATTCCTATTTCTTGGTCTCCGAATGTTTTAACCATAATCTCTGTTGGCATAAACATTATGTTATCGTCCCAATCAAAAGCATAATATTTAAAATCAGGATTACCTTCATCGTCAAACCCTTCGGTTACTTCGATGTCCATAATCTCCATTAGTCTTTTAATATTTTCTTCTAATAAAATTTTTTCCATTTCTATTTTTTTAAAAAAGGGGAAGAACTAACTTCCCCTCTTATATTTTTTTATTAAATGTTCTCGAAAGATGCTCCTGTTGGTGTAACTAAGAACTCAATATCGATAAATTCAAGTGCTCTTGTTGGTTTGATATAAATCTTACCTGACAATTGATTTCTGTCCATATCTTCAGGTGATGAAGAAACCTCAACTTTAAATTCTGTTAAACCTCTTTCTTTTTTGATATTCTCTAAAATTGGGTTTACTAAACTTAAGAATTCATTTCTTACAACATCATCGTTTTGTTCGAATAACAATCTTACCGCTACGTTTGAAATTAATTTTCTCGCTTGTAGTAATAATCTTCTTACGTTAATTCTATCTAACGCTGACTCTCTAACCTGTAGTGTTTTGTTACCGAAAATGATTGTACCTACATCCGCAAATGTTGCGATTGGGTTAATTCTATTCACGTATAACGCATCTCTCTCATCTAAAGTTAATTTCTTTTTAGCTTTGATTGAATTTACTAAACCTCTTTGGTAACCCGCTGACGCGAACCATGGGAAAGCAATGTTATCAGTTAATGCGATGTTTCTTAAAACTTCACCTGTTGGTGATACATATACCTGTACTGAATTTTCAGTATCTCTAACTTGAATCCACGGCCAGTAAGTTGCTGAGTAGTTTGAATCAAAACCTATATCTTCTAAGTCTCCTACTATCTCGTCAACACTATCTCTGTTTGGTGAATCAATAATGTATAATGAATCCGCTCTTTCTGTCTCTACCATATCAATAGCTTCACCTACTAACGATGAGTGGTCGAAGAAGTTGATACCAGGTGTTGAGAATAAGTTAATGTCAATCGCTTCAGGATTTCTGAATGTCATAATACCATCTAAGAAAGCGTAGTAATCTGACTCACCGATATTACTATCAAATCCTGAGTTAATGTATGAATTTTTACCAATCATATATTGGTCAGTATTTGTTCTTTCTTTTCTGAAGATATCAAAACCATCAAATCCACCTACAGGTGCTAATGTAAATTTACATGCCGATGCCTTTTCAAAGTTACCTTCACTAATTTCGAAATTTTCAGGTGTAGTATCAAACTCAGTAGAGTCAGCTTGTGACGATAAGTGGAAACCTTTAGTTGTTTCACCTGAGATTGATTTTCCTGAGAATTCAAAGAATGATGGGTCAAATCCAACTGTGTCAGAAACACCCATAAATACTTTTCTTATTTTATCAGCATTAACCTGAATTGGGTTACCGTTAACATCAACACCAATTTGGTCACCTGCCTTATAATATTCTGTTTTATAATTAATATCGTGATTAGATGAGGTAGCAAAACCGTAGTCTTTAACTTCATAACCTCTGAAACCTGCTGGTACAGAATCTGAAGGTGCTTCTAAACCTAATTCTAATATAACGTATCTTGATTTTAATTCGTACTCACCATCTGATGTACCTACTTTACGTGCTACGTATCCTGGTACTTCAGGGTTCATTGAACATCTTGAGAATTTCTCTAATACGATAGGATTTGCATCCGTATCGAAGAAGTCTCTTACGATGATATCGAATTCTTGTTTTTCGATGTTAATATTAACAATCGATATTTTTACTTCTTTCGCCGATGAATCACCATCAGAAATTGTGATGAATCTAAATAAGTCCGAAACAAATCCACCTCTTACTTCTGATACCACATATGGTGTAACAGATGAAGTATATGATTCTTGGAAGTCGTCACCGTCTTGTACTGACTCAATATCTAATGAAAGACCTTGAACTTTACCTGTTAATGATAACCAAGTTAAATAACTATCAAATACTTTATCAACGTATATTGGGTATAAGTCAGCGTTCTTATCAAAAGCAGACTCACCAATTACCTTAGTGATAAACTTTTTAGACGATGAACTTAAGTTACACGTATATGAGAAAGATTGAGTACCTGAACTCATAGATAATTTGAAATCACCCATACTGTTAGTCTCAACAGTTGAGCTAGTCATTGTGATTGGTGATGTTAATTTATGATTTAATGTATCACCTGTATATTCAGCTCTTGAACGTAAAATTGCGATAGTCTTACCGTGAGACTCCTCGTGTCTTTGAACACCAATTCTTTGTACTATCACTTTAAATTTGTCAGTACCTGCGTCATCCCACTTAATACCATAGAAAGACAATCCTGAGTCATTTAATGAATCACCACAAGATTGTAAAGCCCATAATGAATCACTCATATTATACATTGTAAGACCAACAGTTGTTACTCCTAATGTTGTCCAATCGAACGTAGTATCATAAGGACCTACAACTATAGGTTCTGTAGTATTGATAGCTCCATTGAAGAAGTCTTCAACTGAAGACATTGAACCGTCATTAGCTTCAAGTACTGTTGATAAAAATGCTTGTTGTGCTGATGTTACAGACGATAAGTCTAACAACCCACCAGCTAACTCAACATCAAAGATATCTTCTTGAGTGCTAGACGTTTTGAATTTATCAACTGAACCGATAGTTTTGATTGCATGTGCATCACCTGCGTTATATCCTGAATATCCTAACACTCTAGTTACGAATAACTGAGATGATTGGTTTAAGAATGATTTAGCGTAATACGGTAATTGGTATTTTAAAGTTTCACCTAATTTTTCAGGTGATTGTCCTCCAAATAATGTTTTAAATTCATTATAACCTGATACTAATACAGGTTCGAATGCTGGACCTTTTTTTGTTTCACCTACTAACCCTAAAGTAGATACACCTACGCTTTGAGATACAAAACTCAAATCTTTTTCTGATGTATAAACCCCTGGTGAGACGAAAACTCTGTTAGAATTTGCCATTATTGTTTAATTTTATATTATGTAATTTATTTCTTTACTACTATAAATATTTATTTTTTTAGTAAAAGACTTTTATAAATCCATTATATTTATTGGTAGTATGTTTTTTTTCATACTTTTTTCATACAACGACAAATGGACAAGGAAATAGTCAAAAACTTAAAGATTAGTGAACATCACCATTCAATGCTAAAAAACCATTGCAAAAGTGAAGGTCTAAAAATGTTTAAATACATAGAAAAACTAATAGAAGAAAACTGTAAACCTAAGACAGATATCTACGGGGAACTTTAAGATTTTGTTAGATATACCACACTCATCTTAACTGGTGGGGTACTTAATGGTGGTATTTCATTAACCGTCAATTTTTTATTATCAACATTAAAAGTATAATAATCATTCTCTAATTGTATCATACCTCCAACATCAACTAATATAATGTCGTGGATAGGCTTAGATAAATCATACTCATAAACACCATCTTCAAATTCTATAATATCCTTACTTAAAGATAGACGTGACCCATCAATATCAACAAAATTATTATCAAAAGAATATGAAATACGTATTTTACTATCTAATGGTGGTGGGGTTGAGAATATAATATTAGAACTATTCCCATTGTGGAAGTAGTCCTCTCCCTGAACCAAAATAATTCCGTTTAACTCGACAAAGAATAAGTTATTGACTTTTCTCTGAACCTTAAATGTGGTGGTTACTGAATCACCCGTAAATACCTCAGCATTTATCTCCACATTATGTTTAATAGTTTTAAATGTGTTTACCGATGAATTACCCTTAACGTCAGCACCTAATTCCATCATAATTAACTCTCGATTAATCGCTGGTACTATTTCAAATTCTTCATCGTCAATTAAGAATCCTTGCATTTGAAAAGAGTAAACCTGTTGATAGAACCTTCTACCCTCGATTGAGTCTATTTGTGATTGGTCAGATATCGATTCTAAAACCAAAGGGATATAGTGACCTTTAACGACTGTGTATGATTGTCTAGATGAGAATTTCTGCATCACTTTTGTATTAAAACCATTTAGTTCTCTCATACGATTACAAACCACAACAACATCAAAAGAAATGTCGACAGGTATTGGTTGAGGTATTTTATATACATCAGCNCCTAATCTATTACCATCCCATGTAGATANCCTTCTATAAAAGAAACTTTGTCTATCGGGAATTGTATATTGTAGTGCCGGATTAGAACCATAAGGGACCTCAGGTTTACGAACTACAGTAATAAAAGGTAATTGCATTTTTTCATCTTTATTGATGAAGTCAAAGGTATTTGATAACTCAGCCCATCTTTGTAAAGAAAGTATCTTTTCAATAAAATTAACGTACTTACCGTCACTTTTGAAACGTAGGTGTTCTTTTACAAACTCCAACATTCCTAAATCTAAGTCTTCGTGCATTACAGATTCAGGTAGATTAGTGTCTTGGTTGGTAATTTCTTCCAACATCTGCTCTCTCCTTTCTAATAATGTTTTCGACGGATAAACGTTAATATCCTTTTTTACTTTCTTTGGTAATGGCATAATTACATTCCTTTAAATTGGTCTTCACTAACAGGTGTACAAAGTATTGTTCTATAGAACGCCTTAAATCCTCCGTATGTGTGTTTATTATCTGATGTTACTTTACCATCATTTGCGACCTCATAATATCTTACTCTATCTTCAGTTTCATAGTAACCAATATAATCACCATAGGAAATTTCAATGTCTTTCTCTTCCATATGATGTTTATATAAAGAAACGGTCATATTACCTGGCTCCAAATAACGACCTAAACCATTAGAATAGGTTTTGTTATCAGGTCCTGCAATCTGAACATACCCTTTGAACTCAACAGGGGAAAAGAATTTAATCTCACCCTTACCCGATTCACCATATACGTCATCAACACTCTTACTTCTGTCCACTCTAAATAAAACTAAAGTGAAATTCATATCTCCGTGTAACCACTCTTCGCCCATCGATAATTCTAAATTAAAATCATCGTAACCAAAGAACTTACCCATTCTATTTATTGGTTGTTTCTTTTTACTCATACTAATAAATATCTATTGATTCTTTTTAATTATATGTTTATCTTATATAATACAATATGCGTTTATGATTCCTGAGCAAAAGGCTATAGAAATATTAAAAACTTATGAAGGTGGTAACAACTACATTTTATCCTGTAAAGAAAAACTTTTTTTTACTAAAGGATACAAACCTTCACGCTCACAAGCAGAATATATCATAAAGAACAATGGTGAAACACCTAAGGTGGCCCGTAAGTGGGTAGATATTGACCCTTACTTCGGTGAGAAATTAAGAGAAGAGAGGCTACTACCAACATCACCAAAATCAATCTATATTGAGAAACTATTGACTCAGACTGATAAGGCTTACCACATATATGGTAAAATTATCGATAAAAGTCCTTTAGAGTTTATATGGGTTCCAAAGTCTCACATACTATCGAGTAATGAAAGAAAAGTTGAGGTTGATTGGGAACCATATTCTCATAGACCACCAATGGAACATCAAAAAGAGGCTATTGTAAAATTATTGGCAAACGATAAATACATACTTGCGGATGATATGGGGTTAGGTAAAACCACATCGGCGGTAATCGCATCAATCGAAAGTGGAGCACAAAAAGTATTGGTCATATGTCCAGCATCTTTAAAACTGAATTGGAAAAGAGAAATTGAAAACTACACTGACGAATCTGTTGGTATTGTCGAGGGTAAAAAATGGGATGATGGTAAGTTTGTAATCATCAACTACGACATTATTAAGAATTTTCACGAGATACCAAAAAGAGGTGATGACGATTTTAAATCTAAATTTTTAGATGAAGGATTTGATTTAGTTCTAATAGATGAGGCACACTATATCTCAAACAAACAAGCAAAGAGAACGCAATTAGTTAACCACTTAGTTTCTCAGGTTGGAAAGGTTTGGTTATTAACAGGAACCCCAATGACCTCAAGACCGATTAACTATTTTAACTTACTACATTTAGTAGGTTCTCCATTAACCATTAATTGGGCAGGATTTGTTAAAAGATATTGTGACGCATATCAATTTATGGCGGGTAGACGTAAGGTATGGAACGTAAACGGAGCATCAAATTTAGAAGAACTTAGAGATAGAGTTAAACCTCACGTACTTAGAAGGATGAAAGAAGATATATTAGATTTACCCGATAAAATTATAAGTCCCGTATATCTGAATTTAAAATCTAAAGAGTATGAAAAAGAAATTGGTGATTACTTAGAGTGGGAACAGGATTCAAATGAGAAAAAATCACTATCTGTGAAACTTTCAAAGTTAATGATGGCTCGACAAATTATTGCAGAATCAAAATTACCTTCAACTTACGAATTAATAGACAATGCGTTGGAGCAAGGAAAAAAGGTAATTGTTTTTACAAACTTTACGGCAACGTTAGAAGAAATTGCGTGGAAATACAATAAGAGGTCTGTTATGTTAAACGGAAGAATGACAAAACAAAGTCGACAGGAGTCTGTCGATAAATTTCAAAATGATGATAAAATAGATGTCTTTGTCGGGAATATCAAAGCTGCGGGGGTAGGTATCACCTTAACATCCGCTGAGGTTGTAATCTTTAATGACCTATCATTTGTACCTTCTGACCATTCACAAGCCGAAGATAGAGCCTATAGATACGGACAAAAATCTAATGTTTCGGTATTTTACCCTATTTTTGAAAACACTATCGAAATGATAATCTACGACATACTACAAAGAAAGAAAAACGTTATCGATACCGTTATGGGGGATAATGAAAACGAAATGGGAACTTCAGTTATGGAAGATTTACTATCTATTCTTAAAAAATAACTATTTATAAACTATGAATAGTCTTAGACGTAAAATATTATCTGAAATCAATGACCTTCAATACGACAAAGTCATTCCTTACCTATCTAAAGTTTTTAGTAGTATGGGGATTTCTAAATATGATGGTGACAACTCTAAACATTTTGAGGTAATCACTAAAACGTTAAAGATGTTTGGGATTAACACCAATAGTGTTGGATTTGACAGGTACCACGAAATTAGAGATAAGATTGAAGCGTCTTTCCTACAGTCACCAACAGTAAACCATACCGATAGTACTTTTATTAAGGACCCTAAACTTTTTACATTTGAGGTAGAGTTAAATGCGGGTTACAATGAATCGGGAACATACCTATATCGTGGTGAAGTTGAAGGATATAGTAGTAATTCCGTTGAAGATAGATTATTGGGTGAGGGCACATACCACGATGAGTTAGAACTAGTCAAAGAAAAGGTTTGGGATAGTGAAATTGTGGATACTGACATTACCATCAAAAAAATAGAATCATCACTTAACGAATCGGAAGAGGAAGATACGACAATGGACGAAGATGAAAAAGTCGACTATTATAAAGAGTACTATGAAAATTTATCACCCCCTAATTTCAAAGTGAAAAAAGAAGGTGACCAAATAATCATCACTATTAAGAGTTAACGTAAGTTTGAAACTGACTGTTAACTGCTAACTTATACACCCCATCCCATTCTGAAACCTGAGACTTAGGAACCCAAAAGTCAAATACACCAACCTCATCAACTTTTTTCTGTAGGTCTTCTTTAAATCTATCAACATCAGATTGATTCTTTGCGTATTCAACACCCATATTTTTAGAACACGTTTTACCCATTCCCGTTGCGATTGACATCTCGTCTTTCAATCCTCTACCACAACAACGACACTCAGTAGTTACTTCAGTAGACATTTTACCTCTTAGGTGTAGTGCCTTTCTAGACGCTCCAATTAGGTGAGAAACCTCAATCTGAATTGGTAAGAAGTTTAAATCCTTATCCTCTTTAATTTGTTTTGCAATGTACTGACGGATTCTGATTGTTTGGTTTTTAGGTAGCTTCATCGGTTCTTTAACCGTGTTCTGTGGTTTACGATTAATAGACTTAAGACCTGCATCGATTTGCTTCTCAGTTAACTTACCATACTTTTCGTATTTTTCCTGTAAGTCTTTGATGAACTTATTATTTCCTTTGTACTCCATAATCTGTTCGATATTCTTACGAACTTCAATCGGAGCCATAGACTTAACTTTTTCTTTCATTGACTTAACTATTTTGATAACCGCCGCAGATTGAGCTGGTGTAAGACGACCATACTTACTGTAACCACTTTTAACTGAGTTAAGAAATGAGTTGCTTCCGTTGTATTCCGATATAAATTCTGTTGCTGATGTCATAATAGTTGTCTTTTTTTGTTCACTACAAATATACAATAAATCTTCATTACTACAAACTTAAACCTGTATTTTTTCTAAAAATCGTTTATCATTTACAAAGTATTTATTATAAAGAGACGGAATGAAAAAATTAAGTATGTTATTGACGGAAAGTAGTTACAAAGACAGTTATCGTGATACTGCTCAGTCTATTATGAAAACCTACGGAAGTGGTTATAATAGTGATTGGAGAGTGTTTATTAACAAAGTGTTAGAACACGTATATACACCAACAAACCAATGGAAAACAGACAAAGACTCTGAGGGTAAAGTAAAAACGGGGGTGTGGACAACTGACGGAGTTTGGCACCCTGTACTTAATAGGATTAATACAAACTTTGTTTTGATGTCTAAATTATTAAAATATTCAGGAATTAACGTTAACCAACCGTTACCTTTAATATATTCAACATTCATTCAGTTTTTTAGACAAAATTACCGTTCAATCGTTTCTGAGGATGGTGAAATTTATATGTCAATCGTATTACCAACAATAGACAGGACATCAGTTAAAGGTGAAAAAACCGAAGAGGAGAGTATTAACCTACTAAAAGATTGTCCCCTATTTAATGGTTTAAATGTTGTTAAAGTAGGGGGTTCAGGTGTTGTCGATGATATGATTAATGGTGTTGACGCAGTAGTCTACAAAGATGTTGTTACAATACCAACGTATACAATTCAAATTAAACCATTTACGGATATCAAAGAATCTGACTATGGTCACTTCATTAACGGTGTCGGTGCAGCAAAACAATATAAAACAGATTTCATCGCCTTTGTAAAACAAAACTCATTAATCTTAGTAGATTCTAAATCGGCTAAACCACTTAAAGGGTCTTACTTTATTTCTAAATTAGGAATCAAATATCAAAAAGGGGTAGATTCATTAAATGAAAACTTTGACATTATTAAGAACATTCTAAAGTTTATTTAAAACAAAGATATTTATATTAAAAAGATACCATGGTTATAAATTCCAAAAACAAAAGTAAATTATACAAACAGGTCCTACACTTATTAGGTGCACCAATCAGACAAATTGAATTGGATGACGACCAAATGGATTCTTTACTAGAACTTTCACTATCAGAATACGAACAATACATACAGGATTGGTTAATAGAGTCTCAATGGACTTCATTAAACGGTCTTAATGTTGATGAGCAATCATTAACGAGAGCGTTCACTACGAGAAGTATGGATTATGAAACACAATTCACATACGCATACTCTAAAATCGTTGGTTTACAGACTGGTGGTGATTGGGTATTAGAGAAAGCCTTTATCGAATTAAAAACAAATCAACAGATATACGAAATACCTAAAGGTCGCGAGTTAAACGAACTTTTATGGTTTACCCGTGCAGAACTTAATGAATCATTAGTTGACCCATTTATGGGTGGATTCGGTGGTTTAGGTGGTGCAGGTATCGGTGGTGGTGGTGGATTCGCCCAAATGGGTATCCAAGGAAGTTACCATATGATGCCAGCGTTTGACATTCTTTTAAGAATGCAAGACAGAAACCTTAAGAATAGAATTATCGGTGGGGATTTAACATATCGTGTAACTGCCGCTCCGAGTGGTGGTAAATACATCCACCTTATGAACGTACCTGGTGGTAGGTTCGATTTTGGTTCTAAATCAATCAACCAATCTAAAGTTTGGTATTGGTACTATAACACAGAAGATAGAGAGAAATGTATGGAAGAAAATCCTGACGTTATCAAATTACCTTCAGATGTGGAGACTCAAGATTTATCGTGGGAAGAGATTAATAAACCAGCACAAAACTGGGTTAGAAAATACTTCATCGCAATATGTAAAGAATCTTTAGGACGTGTTAGAGGTAAGTTTGGTGGAAACTTAAAAACCCCTGACTCTGAACTTTCATTAGAATATGATTCTTTATTAACTGAAGGTAAAGATGAAAAAATGAAACTAGTCGAAGAACTACAAACTCGTTTAGAAAGACTGAGACCTGACAAAATGTTAGAAAGAAGAGCTTCTGAAGCAGAAAACTTAAATAAGACATTACAGTACAGACCATTCCAAGGTCCGTTTACTGCGATTTAATAACCACATATATAATAAAAAAAGGGGTCTTAATGACCCCTTTTTTTGTGTTTACTAATTAAACTTAAGTGATTGTTGTGGTGTAGGTTTTTCCTGTTTCTTAATACGTTCCTGAATCATTCGTTGTTTAATAAATTCTTGACCACTATTGTATTCCTTAGGTTTTGGTAACACATAGTCTGTGAGTAGTTTCTTATTATCACTAACCACTTTATTATCCACCATATCTAAAGTACCGTCAACATACATATAGTAAGGGTCGATACCCACACTATTCCAAAACTTTAGTTCTGTGTCAGATAATGTTAATACCTCCTCTAACGTATCTTGGTCACCTTCTTTTCTAGGGAACCCTCTAACGAGTTCGGTTTGTGTTCGTGTAAAGTATGGTCTATCACTTGGGTTCTCAACTAACACTTCAGGTCTGATATCTTCAGGGAAGACAACTAATAACGGTTCAATACGTTTATTAAACGCAGCAATATATCTCGGTACGTTGTACTCACCTAATTTGTCTGGGGTCTTAAGGATATCCGCTTCAGGAATAAAGTAACAGTTAAGTTTAACCACATCACCCTTTTTCTGAACATCTCCATGAGACTTTCTTTGTCCGTTATTAACATAGTAAATGGTATCACCTAATCCCGCGTTAATATCGTGTTGTAGTATTAATTCCATATGTGCTTGTCGGGACATTAAGGAACCTGATTTTGTTCTTTTTAAGATGTGTTTCTTATAATCATCGACCGATTGCTTAACACGCGCCTTATTTGATATCTTAGACAACGGTATTTGTCTTTTGTATATGATGTCCAAATACTCATAGTAATACTCTAAGAAACCATGTCCGTCACCATCTAATAACATTCTAAGTCCTTTATCTAAGAACTCGGCAATGTATGTCGGTAATTTTTTAGATTTAATAGAATTACCTGTTAGTTTAACCTTACCTGTGTCCGTTAGTAGTGCGTAGTTCTTACGAGCCAAATTGATAGTTGCTGGCCATTGGCCATCAGTATCTAACCCCATCTCATCTCTCATAAAGATATCGTTATACTCAGCAACATCAGCTTCTGACCCTGAATATTCGTTACCCTCTTTAACCAAACCATTTAATCCCTTACCCACATATTTGTGTTCGTCACGACCTTCAGGTACTGCGAAGTTAACCCCATCCGTATCCATTACTAATGGCTCATAACCTCTATCCATAAACCACATAATCATTTGTCTTAGGTATTGTCGACCCGTACAGGTGATTTGTTCTCCCATATCCATATCTCCCCACGGAAATACGTGAGGTGCTGATAATGAACCGAAGAATGCATTAATGAAAATCTTAATCGGTAATTGTTTACGGTTATACTGAGACGATAGTTTTGGGTCCGTCTTATAGTGTTCTGCCGCCAAATGTTTATACATAATACGAGTATCACGGAAATACTTTAACATTACTTTCATTACCCCCGTAACATCACATTTAGGGAATACATCGTGAACCAACTGAATAGAAGGGTATAGTGACGAGTAATCCAATTTAAGTACATCGGTAGAATACCCAACCTGTAATAGTCGAGACAACCCACCAGTAAACGGTCTCTTCTCCCCTTTAGATGGAATCGCCAAACCGTGTTTGTATGACCACGACTGCATAATCATCTTCCATAATGTTGCAGTTCCCATAGTCGATAGTCTTTCATATGTAGTTGGTACCAGCTTAGAAAGAAGGAAGTTTGCTTGGTTAAACTCNTCATCGACAACCATAGTTTCATATAAATCGTCATCTAAGTACATNTCAATAATGTTCTTACCTGTTTTTATTTCAAACTTACCAGGGAATCTCTGTAATAGATTTTCAGTTCCTGGGTCACCAATTAATTTATAACCACCACTAGTAGGGTTATAGTAATATTGTTCGTTATCAAAGTATATTTTACCAATCTTATCACCGGGTACATATACACGGTTTGGTTTTTCAGCCTTAATAAACTGAGTGATGTATTTCAGTGACCAACTCTTAATGTCTGAGTTAATTGCTTGAGTTCTTCGTACCGCGTGTGCAATATCAATGATATTATACCCCCACATCATAGTTTGAGTATAGTCCTCCATTTCATTTGCCAACTTAAGCATACCATCTTTCTGACGTAATGGTTTCTGAGGGTTTAAGGTTTTACTAATCTCCTTAATATCTAATCCTAATATCTCCGCTCTACGTAATATGAATGGAAAATCGAAAAATGCTGAGTTGTATCCACCAATAAGTGTTGGTTTAATTTTATCGATTGTATCAAAGAAGTCTATAATCATCTTTCTTTCTTCGTCCTCATTCTCAGCGGCCAATGATTCCTGAAACCCTTTGTTATCTTTCATTCCGATAAGGAAAATCTTACTATCCTCAGGTGAAAGTCCTGTGGTCTCAATATCGAATACGAAACGATGTAGTTCGTCATATTCTTCAAATCCTTTAAATAGTCGTTTTTGTTTTTGTACTAAGTACATCTCCACAGGTGGTAGAATAGAAATTGAGTCTGAGTTATCTCGAGACCACGGGTCTAAACCTCCCTGCTTGAAAAAGTTTACTAAATTAGAATAGGTCTTTGTGGATTTAACCATATACCTAAGTCCTTGTTCCATTCTGACATCACCTTTCGTATCCAACACTTCAATGGTGATACCATTCTTTGTCATTGCCTCTTTCTGACGTGCTTTTGACCCTCCGTAAAATTTCTTTGCTCGTAAATCTCCAACCCAAGCAAATGGGATGAAACTGTCAACTTTAATGACTTTACCCTCAACAGGGTCTTGGATGATTTTGTAGATTTTATTTGTTCTGTAGTCGTACTCTAACGCTACAATGTACTTTTCAGGGTCCTCACCTAGTAAGAACTCTTCGATTTGTTCTGTAGTTACCATATTTTGTATTTTTTTCCGTTTGGGACATTTTCACTACACTTAGTTGTGTAGGTTACCCTTAACATTCAAATACAAAAATAATAAAATTTAGATTAAAATCAAATAATATTAATTAATAAATCTTCCTTGATTGGTAAAATAGTTTGAGACATCACATCGTAATCGTCTCCTAAGAACTGTATTGTGAAGTTACCATTGAATACCCCTTTAGTCTTAGTATCCTTCATAGTCCACTTATATACGATGTCGTAATCTTCCCCATTTTTAATTAAATAACAAGGGGCGTTTAATATTTTAAACGCACCCTTATCGTCTTGCATTGTGAAAGATATTACGGAGTTTTCAATTCTATCTTGAAAGGGCTCCTTAAAGTATTTTTCATCGTTATATATTGTAACAACCAGTAATGGTTCTGTCGAATTCTGTTTAATATAATGTTCCATAACTATTTTTAGTTTATATATTGGTTATCCCGGATTAGTTGTTGTGGTTGTCGTTGTTGGTACAGGACAGTCACTACCTATCCATCCGTATGCCCCATAACCTTTAGCTCCGGTTGTTGAGTAATTTTGAATTCTTATTTTCTTTATGTAAACCCCTGGAGAAACCGATGTGGTATCCACAGAACTAACTGGTTCGTTATGTAATTGTGGTGATAAATCAACTCTAGCGATTACCACCCAATAATTAACATTGTCAGTTGGTAAGTAATAATTACTACCATCCATATTTTTTATACTACCCGTATTCCAGTTGTTACCATCGGCAGACATATGTTTAACCTCTAAGTTAAAAGATTTATCACAAAGTTCCGATTCAGTCAATACCGGCTCGGACATAAAGAATTCATATAAACCATCGTCAGTTGTCGTAGTTGTCGTTGTCGGAGCTGCAGTTGTTGTAGTTGTCGTAGTATCACATGAAGGTAATGATGAAAAACTATCCATAGAAACTATCGTCCCATTTTCAATCTTTATTGCCCAATTATCGGAATTTCCCAAATAACCATTCGCATCCCAATATGAGTAATAACCATCATCGACAGGGTTAATAGTACCGACATAGTTCATAGTATCTCCAATACTGATATAATCACCATCATTCATAGTCTCTACCATATATTCAGACGTATAACCACCAGTACCTAAACTGTTGAAATGGTCCCAAGCACATTTAACTTCTAAAGGTGCCGTCATAATTGAAAAGTCATAATTGGTATAACCATAAGTCATATTTCCCGTATTAATACTATTATATACTTGATATACAATACTACTCGAATTTATGGTTGTCGTAGTTGTAGTTGTCGGAGCCGCAGTTGTTGTAGTTGTCGTAGTATCACATGAAGGTAATGATGAAAAACTATCCATAGAGACTATCACCCCATTTTCAATCTTTATCGCCCATACATCAGGATTCCCCAAATAACCATTCGCATCCCAATATGAGTAATAACCATCACCAGTGGGGTTACTAGTACTGGCATAGTTCATAGTATCTCCAATACTGATATAATCACCATCATTCATAGATTCTTGTGTGGTATTAGACGAAACACTACCACCTACACCATTTGGATTATTCTGAAAGTGGTCCCAAGCACATTTAACCTCTAAAGGTGTCGTCATAGTTGAAAAGTTATATGTGGTATTGCTATTTGCAGGGGTAACACTATTATATAATTGATATACAATACTGCTCGAATCTATGGTTGTCGTAGTTGTCGTTGTCGGAGCCGCAGTTGTCGTAGTCGTTGTAGTGGTTGGTAAATTACACCCTGATACGTCACCGATACTTTCAAATGACACTATAGAGACAACTTCACCATCAACAATATTAATGATATATTTATCAATAATATTATTAAATCTTGTTTCGGTATCAATGTAATAACCTCTAGCTGAATGGTTAAATTCTTCAAGTATTTCAGTAGTATTAGCGGAAAACCTAACTAATTCACTATCCCCAACAGATAAAAACTCGTCAGAATTGTTTTCAACACCAATGGTCCATGCACCATACCCCCCTGTAGGGAT
>JGI26079J46598_1000052_pt1 | contig 43735 bp, 42 predicted proteins | sample SaaInl59LU_5_DNA_FD_46598 | JGI IMG/M metagenome (IMG submission 46598) | reverse complement strand
GCCGTCCCCACGATCATCAGTCACCTGCTGCATGGAGCGGCAGAGCCAAGTGCCGATTTGAAATCCCGCCTGCGTTTTGCGCGCTCTGCATCCTCGGCGCTNGCGGTTGAAACACAGCGTGCCTTTCAGGACCGCTTTGGCTTGGGTATTGTNGAATCTTTGGGCCTGACGGAAACGGCAGCACAATGTTTGGTTAACCCATTGGATCCCCNCCTGCATAAAATTGGGTCTGCGGGNAAAGCAATCAGCAATCANGCGCGTATTGCTGATGGGAATGGCATTGAATGTGCCTGTGGGGTTGAGGGTGAAATTCAAATCCAAGGTCCCAATGTGATGAAAGAATACTTANGCAATCCNGATGCCACTGCGGCCACCTTTCATGGTGATTGGCTGCGCACGGGGGATTTGGGACGTATGGATGAAGATGGCTATGTCTTTGTAACGGGGCGTTTGAAAGAGTTGATTATCAAGGGCGGTGAAAACATCGCGCCGCGAGAAATCGACGAGGTTCTATACGAACATCCCGATGTGGTTGAGGCCGCCGCATTCGCCCGGCCCTGTGCGCAATATGGGGAACGCGTAGAGGCGGCAGTGCGTTTAAACGAGACATCGAACGCCACTCCCGAGCAGTTACGTGCATTGTGTGAGGCAAAGGTGGGAATATTTAAATCGCCAGAAAAGGTACATATTCTGCCAGAGTTGCCCAAAGGAGCATCCGGTAAAATCCAGCGCCTATATTTGAACAAAATGTTATATGGTTCCTAGGTAATGCCGTTGATGATCAGGCGCAGACCCATGAAGAAAAACGCAATCAAAACGGCTTTGCGAAATAATTTTTGGCTGACACGTTGGCGCAGTAGTTCACCAATGCGAAATCCAATTAGGACGACGATCAACGCAAGGCTTGATTTGATCAATGCAGGGCCTGTTAGGATTCCGGCAACCAATTGACCTGCACCCAAAGGCAAGACACCTGCTAAGAACAAGAATCCTGTCGCCCCGATAAATCGTTCCTTNCTGACATCACGTGCCACCAAATACATTGCGACAGTGGGTGACCAGATTGAACTNATCCCGCCCAATACTCCTGACAGCACCCCAAATCCCAAATGCCATCCACGCCCTGGGCCGATGTTCAATTTAACACCCAACAGCAGGTTTAAAGAAAACAGCATCATCGCAATGCCGATCGCCACTGTAAGCAGAGCTGTCGGATAGGCCGTAATGAACATGGATGTGACGAAAATCGACACCATAATCGCCAAAGCGAACAGCCAATATTCCCGCGCGATGTCCAATTTGTTTGGTGCTTGGGCAAACTGCAATGTGTTGGTAGCTAAAATGGACAACCATAATAGCGGTATTGCTTCTGTTGGGGACATCACAAGCGTTAAGAACGCCATTGAAGCGGCAGGTAAACCGATGCCTAAAAAGCCTTTTACGATGGCTGCGAACAAAAATATCCCGATTAGGATCAATGTTTGTAGCGGGTCAAAATTAGATATTAAATTAATAATTTGTGACATGATCTTGAAGTGCCTTATCCATTAGAAGGGCAAGGTTCATCGCCTTACGTTCTGTTACATCCTTGATCTGACAGCGACAGGAAAACCCGTCTGCTAAAACAATTGTATCCGTGGGGGCCGCGCGCACTGTTGGGGCCAGCGATAATTCAGCCATTTGGCGCGACACCTCGGCGGTTTCGATCTGATAGCCGAAGGATCCGGCCATTCCGCAACAGGAACTGTCGATCATCTGCGCATTGGCACCCAGTACACTTTTCACCGCATCAACAGTGTATTGGGCGACACCCATCGCCTTCTGGTGGCAGTGTCCATGTACCAAAACATCCAGTNCCGACATATCCAAGCCCGNGGGTGGNTTTTGCATAATATATTCGGCAAAGGTCANGATTTGTGCGCCATGTGCCTCTGTCCACTCGCGGATTAGGTTTACGGCCTCATCACGAAACATCAATGTGCAAGATGGTTCCAAACCGACAATTGTTTTGCCAGCATCTAGTGCNGCACGAAATGCATCTGTTGTGCGTTGNAATTCCTGTTTTGCGCGATCGGTCTGACCCGTGCTTAGGTGTGTGCGTCCACAACAAAGGGGACGACCAGGCGCCGATATAACGCCTACGGTTTTACCTGTGGCGCNAATAACCCGTTCCGCGGCGNNTAATGTTTCAGGATCGAAATGGCGGTTGAACGTATCTGCGAATAACAAAACATCACCGCCNTCAGGCCCTGAATACGGTTTTTGAAAATCTGGCAGGCGGCGGGTTTTGTCAAATCCGAAGAGATNGCCAAATTTGAGCGCAAAGTTCGAGAGAGGTGAAAAGGCGGACGCAATTGGCGCCATGCGGGGCAGGGCCGCNATCAGTTTTTCGCGCATTGGCACGCCATATTTTGCGGCGCGNGCGCTTTGCACCTCGGTTTTCATTTTGGCCATGTCGATGGACATGGGGCATTCTGATTTGCANGCCTTGCATCCCACACACAGTGCCATGGCATCTGCCATGTCATCGGATGCAAAGGCATCATCCCCCAATTGGCCCGTTAATGCCAAACGCAACACATTGGCCCGTCCACGCGTCAGGTCCTTTTCCGCACCAGTGACGCGGAAGGATGGACACATCACACCCCCAACGCTTTTGCGGCAGGCACCGTTGTTGTTACACATTTCTACCGCACCTGCCAAACCACCGGGCCAAGCATTCCAGTCGAACACTGTATCTGGCGTTTGTGGGNAATAATTTTTGGGCCAGCGGGTAATCGCCCGTTCGTCCATTTTTGGGGATCGGGTGATTTTACCAGGGTTCAATACCGCGTTTGGATCAAAGCGGTCTTTCACTGTTTCAAAGATACGGATCATTTTTGACCCGTACATCCGTTCGTGGAACTCCGAACGCACGATGCCGTCCCCGTGTTCGCCTGAATGCGAGCCTTTGAATTTTGATACAAGATCAAAGGCCTCTTCCGCGATGGCCCGCATCTGACGTAGTCCCAAATCCTGTCGCAGGTTCAAAACAGGACGCACATGCAACAACCCGACCGAGGCATGTGCATACCACGTGCCGTCCGTGCCGTGTTTGTGAAAGACGTCTGTCAGCTGGCCGGTGAAATCGGCCAGATGTTCCAGAGGAACGGCGCAATCCTCGACAAAGGACACGGGCTTTCCTTCGCTGCGCATAGACATCATGATGTTTAACCCTTGCGTGCGCACACCCCAAATGCGTGCTTGGAATGTGGGGTCCTCAACCTTCAACACACCACCTGTGGCTTTATTTTTGTCCGTCCATGAAAAACCCAGATCACCCATCAATTCGACCAGCGCATTGAGGCGTTTTTTGTTTTCCTCGGGCGTTTCGGCAAATTCAACCAAGAGAAGGGCGGCTGGATTTCCTTGGACGAAACTTTCAACGATGGGTCGAAACTGTGGGATATCACGCCCCAACTGGATCATATTGTTATCAACCAATTCCACAGCAATGGGGCCCAATTTAACGATGTGTTGTGCGGCGTCCATTGCCGCGTAAAATGTGGGGAAATGGCACACGCCCAATGTTTTTGTTCCCAACACAGGGGATAATTTCAAATCCACGCTTTTCGTCAGGGCCAGTGTCCCTTCGGATCCAACCAAAAGGTGGCCGATATGTGGCGTATCGCCCAAAAGGGCATCAATGTTGTACCCGCCCACGCGCCGCTGAACCTTGGGAAAGCGTGTGGTGATTTCATCCTGTTCCTGTAAGGCAAGCGTGCGCATATCCGCATCTAATGACTGTGTTGTGTCCGCATATTCAAACCGCCGTGTTGTGCCATCAACGGTCATCGCGGTCAGAGCGCGCACATTATCCTGCATCTTGCCATATCGGATCGAACGCGATCCACAGGAATTGTTGGCCGCCATCCCGCCAAGGGTTGCGCGCGACGCAGTCGACACATCAACAGGGTACCACCATCCATCGGATTTTAATTGACGATTTAGGTTATCTAGAACCAACCCAGGTTGCACCGTGGCTGTTCCCGCATCAGCATCATAATCTAGTATGTTGTTTAAATGTTTGGTGAAATCAATGACCAAGGCATTATTCACGGTTTGCCCTGATTGTGAGGTTCCCCCACCTCGTGGCAACAGTGAAATGCCCTCAGCCTTGGCAAAATCCAGCGCGGCTTCTACGTCCTGCCATGTTTTTGGGACCATGACCGCCTCCGGCATGATCTGATAGATCGAGGCATCGGTCGCATAGCGTCCGCGATCAAAAGAGGAATTCAGAATATCGCCTTCGATTTGTTTTTTCAAACGATCATAGTCTGCCATTNCACTTGACCTTTCCTGTCATCACATTCACTTTTGTAACGGTGTAGTGCAACTNTTTTCGGTTAACAGTATGAGATCAGGACGTCACTTTCTTCAAATTCCCGGACCCACCAATACACCCGAACGTATTTTGCGTGCGATGCATCGGTCGGTTATTGATCACCGTGGGCCAGAGTTCGCAGAATTAGGCTTGGGTTTGCTGCGTGATTTAAAGCCGGTTTTCCAAACAGAAGGTCGTGTTGTTATCTATCCCGCCTCTGGTACCGGCGCATGGGAGGCCGCATTAGTCAATGTGTTGCAACCGGGTGATCAGGTGTTGATGTATGAAACGGGTCAGTTTTCGACATTGTGGAAAAACATGGCGACCAAGTTGGGGTATGATCCCATCTTTATCGCGGGTGACTGGCGGCGCGGCGTAGACGCGAATTTGATTGCAGATGCATTAGCCAAAGACACAGATCACAAGATTAAGGCAGTCTGCGTTGTTCACAACGATACCGCAACGGGTATTACATCCGATATCGGTGCCGTACGCGTTGCGATTGATGGTGCAGCGCATCCCGCGCTTATGATGGTGGATACCATTTCATCTCTTGGCTCTATTGATTTCAAAACAGACGCGTGGGGTGTCGATGTGGTCGTTGCAGGATCACAAAAGGGATTGATGTTGCCCCCTGGATTGTCGTTCAATGCCATTTCGGAAAAAGCTTGGGCCGCTTGTCAGGCGGGCGGGGATCGCCGTTCTTATTGGGATTGGCGCGATATGATGACGCCGAATGATGCGGGCTATTTCCCATACACACCCGCCACGACGCTTCTTTATGGATTGCGTGAGGCGTTGGATATGTTGGCGGGAGAAGGATTGGAGCAGGTATTTGCACGCCATGAGCGGCACGCATCAGCGACCCGCGCAGCAGTTGAGTCATGGGGGTTAGAGATTTTGGCGGTAAATCCAGACGAACGATCAAACAGCCTGACCGCTGTATTAATGCCTGATGGACAGGGGGGTGATGCGTTGCGCGCCGAAATATTGGACGGATTTGATATGTCCCTTGGAACGGGGTTAAATAAAGTTGCTGATAAAATTTTCCGCATTGGTCATTTGGGCGACTTCAATGATTTGATGCTTATGGGAACGCTAAGTGGTGTGGAAATGGGCATGATACGGGCAGGCGTGCCTCATCAGTCAGGTGGTGCACAAAGTGCGTTGAAATATCTTGCCGATCACCGCATTTGATTTAACAACAGTCGAAATCATTACGATTTTTGCAGCCTACCTTTTTGCCGCCACTGCAAAGGGCATCACGGGTTTGGGTTTTTCAACGACCTGCCTACCAATTTTGGTGTTCGCGATTGGCTTAAAGGACGCGCTTTCGTTGGTGTTGATCCCATCGATCTGTTCAAATCTTGTGGTAATGCGCCAAGTGGGTCAGTTTAAATCCACGATCCTGCGGTTTTGGCCAATGCTACTTGCAACCATTCCCAGTCTGTTATTGGGTCTGTGGGTTCTTTCAGGAACTGATGGGGCCACGGCTAAGATTATCTTAGGTCTTGTTTTGCTCATGTGGTGTAGTTTTTCATTTCTTAAACCAGACCTTCGATTGCCAAGTGGACTAGAAGACAGGCTTGCTCCTATCTCTGGCATCTGCACTGGTTTTTTAAACGGGCTAACTGGTTCACAGGTTATGCCAGTAGTTCCATTTTTGATGTCGTTGCACCTAGGCCGGAATGCGTTTATTCAGGCCGCGAATTGTTCGTTTACAATTTCAAGTCTGATCATGATGGTTGGGTTGGGATATTTGGGGCTGTTCACAGGGTCGGATGTTGTGATTTCTACCTTGGGTGTTTTATGCGTATTCATCGGCGTAAAAGTAGGGGCGGCAATCCGTGAAAGATTGTCTGAAAAAACTTTTCAAAAAATGATTTTATCGATCCTAACAACAGTTAGTATTGGTTTACTAATGTCATAATTTGTCTTGTCAGCACGGTAAAATTAAACGTGCATGAGATTGTCAGGTTTAATTTATCGCGTCCTTGAATAATAAAAAAGTTTCCATTCCGCTACTTCAAAACAAGCCCAAGCGTCTATCAATGTATGGTTAAGCAGTACAATCACCTCCGCCATCACCAAGCTCCAAACATGAGATCCCAGTTCCAGAAGTTCTCTTGAAAAAAGGCACATAATTTGGGGGCTGGAAGGGGGGCAATTTATGCCACATTTCAGCGCGGGTTGCGGGTGCTAGAAGATTTATCCGTTTTGGGGATAGGGGATTTCAAGGGCAGTAAGGAGATGGAGCCGGCGCTGACCACGATCCGTTTTCCTGCCGAAGAAATCGGCGGTTTGGCGGGGCGCGAAATGTGTGGTTTGATCGCTCAGTCCGAAGGGGTGAAAGCCACAGGGCAGCTGGTGCGCCGGAAATGTCAGATCAGCTTGGCTGAGCGCGCGACCTGCTTGCCGGCCCGGGACTGCGCCCCTCTGATCCTTGAAAGATTCTGCGAAATAAAATGGAATTTTGCAAAAAAGTCCTACTCTCCCCTTCCAATGGGTGCCTATTGCGCTATCGTCTCCCGGAAGCCAAATTAAGTTTGGCTTAATATCTGGGAGGATACTATGAAAAATCTAGGAATGAAGACGGCCATTGCTGCATTGACAGTTGCCTTCGCTGGCGAGGCCATCGCTACAGAGTGGAATGTTCTGTATGGGGCAAGCGTCGGGCGTTTACCGAGCATGTTGAGAAATTGGCAGAATTGGTCTCGGCGAAAACCAATGGCGAATTCACGATGAATGTTAGCTACGGCGGTCTGTCAAAGAACCGCGAAAACCTCGATGGGATTTCCATTGGGGCCTTTGAAATGGCGCAATTCTGTGCCGGCTATCATCCAGACAAAAACCGTGTGGTGACTGTTTTAGAACTGCCGTTCTTAGGCGTTGCAAATTTGGCAGAAGAAGTTGCAGTTAGTCATGCAGTCTATGCCCATCCGGCAGCGACCGAAGAAATGGCACAATGGAATGCGCGTTTGCTTATGACCTCACCGATGCCTCAATATAACATAGTTGGCACTGGTGATCCGCGTTCTACCCTAGCGGATTTCGAAGGTATGCGCGTGCGGGCCACAGGTGGTCTGGGCAAAGCATTCGCAGCGGTTGGCAGTGTGCCCACATCCGTGACAGCAACCGAAGCCTATCAAGCGATGGAATCGGGTGTTGTGGACACCGTGGCCTTTGCGCAGCATGCGCATTTGTCCTATGGCACAATCAATCGTGCGGATTGGTGGACGGAGAATCTGAACCCAGGCACTGTGAACTGTCCGGTTGTCGTCAACATCGATGCCTATGAAAGCCTGTCTGATGCGCACCGCGCTGTGTTGGATGAATCCGTTGACGAGTCGATTGAATATTATCTCGAAAACTACGCCAAATTGCTGCAGCGCTGGGATGACGTTCTGGCCGAAAAAGGTGTTGAAAAAGTCACCATCAGCGATGCCGAATTGTCAGCGTTCCGCGCACAAGCCGCCGATCCAATCCGTGCGGCTTGGATCGCCGATATGGAAGCGCAGGGCATTCCTGGTCAAGAATTGTTTGACCTTGTCATGACCACTTTGGAAAACACCCGTAAGGGCAATTAATCCAATCGCACCTGCCCCTTTTCGCGAGGGGCAGGTGTTTTGATATTTTACGCGCTGTCAATTTAACCCGAAAGGGACGCTATGGCTTCCTCCTCATCTGTTCTGCAAGACGAGTCCTGGCTCAGCCGCGCTGATCGCGCGCTTTTGCCCGTTGAGCGCATCTTTGCATTATTCAGCGGATTGGCCGTATTTTCACTCATGTTTCTCGCGGCGTACTCTGTTTCAGGCCGCAAATTTTTCAACCAGCCCTTGAATGGTTATGTCGACTATATCGAGGCGGCCATGCCGGTGATTGCCTTTATGGGAGTGTCCTATGTGCAACGTTTCGGGGGTCATATTCGTATGGATATGATCATCGGCAAGATGCGAGGCCGGGTGCTCTGGGCGTTGGAGCTGCTGACTGTGACGCTGGTTTTGGTCGTTATTTTGGCGCTGATCTGGGGCTCTTGGGCGCATTTTGACCGCAGTTTTGATTTTGCCAAACCTCTTTGGAGCCGTGACAGCTCGATCGACATCGGCATTCCGATGTGGCCGGCCAAACTTCTGGTTCCCGTCGCCTTCTCCCTTTTGGCGGTGCGGCTCGTCTTGCAGATTATTGGCTATGGTCGTGCATTGGTCCTCGGACTGGAGCGCCCGGTGGCTGTGCCCTTGATCTTAACAATCGAAGAACAGGCCATGGCAGAAACGGCCCATTTGGCGGAGCAAGAGTGATGGATCCTATTTCAATAGGTCTATGGACCACCGGCGGCATGCTGGTTTTGGTTTTTATCGGTATGCGGGTGGCTTTTGCCGCGGGTCTTGCGGGCTTTATTGGCTTGTTTTGGTTGCGCTGGAACGGCTTTGACTATGACCCGGCAAAATTTGGCAAAGCCCTGACCATTAGCGTAAAAATTGCCGGCCAAGTGCCGCATTCAAAAATAGCTGCGCAGGCCTTGAGCCTTATTCCGACGTTTATTTTGATCGGCTATTTGGCCTATTATGCCAAGTTGACCACGGCCCTTTTTGAGGCCGCGAAACGGTGGATCGCTTGGGTGCCTGGCGGTCTTGCGGTCTCTACGGTTTTCGCGACAGCAGGCTTTGCGGCGGTTTCTGGTGCATCGGTGGCTACGGCGGCGGTTTTTGCGCGGATTGCGATCCCTGAGATGCTGAAAATCGGCTATAATAAGCAATTTGCGGCTGGCGTTGTGGCGGCTGGCGGGACTTTGGCGTCGCTCATTCCGCCCTCTGCTATTTTGGTCATCTACGCGATTATCGTTGAGCAGGATGTGGGAAAGCTGCTGTTGGCGGGCTTTATTCCCGGTGCTTTTTCGGCTTTGGTCTATGCCGGGCTCATCATTGGTATTGCAGTGATCTTCAAAAACGTTGGCCCACCGGTGACAGGCTTCACTTGGCGCGAGCGTTTTGCAGCCCTGCCACCGGCTTTGCCGATTGTCGCTGTGGTCGTGATTATCATCTTCTTTGTTTACAATCCCTTTGGGGATGCCTGGGGCACACCAACAGAAGGTGGCGCCGTCGGCGCTTTCATCGTGTTTCTGATGGCGCTCTACCGTGGTATGCGCTGGGCTCAGCTGAAAGATGCTCTGCTTGAAACGGCCAAGCTGACCGTGATGATCTTCTCAATCATTTGGGGCGTGCTGATTTATGTGCGGTTCTTGGGATTTGCCGATCTTCCGGGGGTGTTTTCTGATTGGATTACCAGCCTGGACATGGCGCCTTTGCTTATTCTGATCTGCATCCTTTTGGCCTATGCGGTTTTGGGCATGTTCATGGATGCGATTGGCATGTTGCTTTTGACGTTGCCAGTGGTCTACCCGGCCGTCATGGCACTCAATGGTGGTGAATTTGTGACTGCGGCCGACAGCGCCTTTGGCATGAATGGCACGATGTGTGCGATTTGGTTTGGGATATTGGTGGTGAAAATGGCGGAGTTCTGTCTGATTACCCCGCCCATCGGCCTCAATTGCTTTGTGGTCGCCGGCGTGCGCGATGATTTGACGGTGCAGGATGTCTTCAAAGGCGTCACCCCCTTCTTCCTTGCGGATGGTGTCACAATCGCGCTTTTGGTCGCCTTTCCGGGAATTGTTCTGTGGCTGCCGTCCTTGGTGGGTTAGGGTGGCGAAATTTCTCTTGCCTCTTTTGATGCGGCATGAAAGCCAATGCTTATGAGCGAGAAAGCTGCGGATAGGCCAATTGTTGGCGCATTGTGGATGGGGCTGTCAGGCCTTTGTTTCATCGGCGTTTATGTCGGCGTAAAATTGGTGGGCACGCGCCTGCCGGCCGCTGAAAGTGCCTTTCTGCGCTATGCGTTAGGCCTGGTGTTCTTGCTGCCGGTTCTGCGTGGCTTATTGCGTGAGGGGCTCACGTGGCAAGTGACCAAACTCGGCGCAGGGCGCGCGTTTTTGCATACTTTTGCCGTGACACTTTGGTTCTATGCCATGGCCCGCATTCCCGTGGCGGAGGTCTCTGCTATGGGATATTTGACGCCAATATTCGTGACATTGGGAGCGGTTGTTATTCTGGGCGAGCGTTTGGCGCTGCGCCGGGGGCTGGCGATTGTCGTGGCGATTTTGGGAGTTTTGGTTATCTTGCGGCCGGGTATTCGTGAGATCACACCGGGCCATATCGCCATGCTGGGCACAACCCTATGTTTTGGGGTGAGCTACCTCATTGCCAAGCGCCTGACCGATTTGGCCAGTGCGGACATGGTCGTGGCGCTATTGTCGGTTGGTGTGACCATCGGGCTTATCCCGCTCACAATCCCCGTCTGGATTGCGCCCACGAGCTTTGAAGTTGGAATGCTCTTGGCCGTCGCCACTTTCGCCGTCGCGGGGCATTACTCAATGACATTTGCCTTCCGATCTGCGCCGCTGACCGTCACGCAACCGGTTGGGTTTTTGCAGCTGATTTGGTCTGTTGCCACGGGATATTTCCTTTTTGGCGAGCATATAGATGCTTTGGTTATTCTAGGCGGGACGATTATTGTTGGTTCCGTGTTGTACCTCACTCTGCGGGAGGCGCAGTTGAAACGAAAACGAGAAAGAAAGACCCCCCTATGATCGATCCAAAACCCACCGCCAGCCATTTTATCAATGGCGCCTATGTTGAGGACACAGAGGGCGCCGCGATTGATGTGATCTACCCCGCAACGGGAGAGGTGATTGGCCGGGTGCATAGTGCAACGCCGCAGATCGTGCAGGCGGCTCTTGCGGCGGCCAAGGCGGCCCAGCCAGCTTGGGCTGCGATGACCGGCACGGAGCGCGGCCGGATATTGCGCCGGGCGGCGGATATGATGCGTGCGCAGAACCGTTCGTTGTCCGAGCTGGAAACTTATGACACCGGCAAGCCCTTGCAGGAAACTTTGGTGGCCGATGCCACCTCGGCGGCGGATGCTTTGGAGTATTTTGGGGGTCTGGCCGGGAGTCTCACCGGGGAGCATGTGCAGTTTGGTGAGGATTTTATCTATACGATACGAGAGCCGCTTGGGCTCTGCGTTGGGATTGGCGCTTGGAATTACCCCACGCAAATGCCGCTTGGAAGGCCGCGCCCGCTTTGGCCTGCGGCAATGCGATGGTCTTTAAGCCTTCTGAAACAACCCCGCTTTGCGCTTTGAAAGTGGCGGAAATTTTGCACGAGGCCGGTTTGCCCGCCGGGCTGTATAATGTGGTGCAGGGATTGGGCGATGTGGGGGCGGCCTTGGTGAGCGATCCTTTGGTGGATAAGGTCTCACTGACAGGCTCGCTGCCAACAGGCCGCAAAGTCTATGCCGCCGCGGCAGAGGGTATGCGCCATGTGACCATGGAACTGGGCGGGAAATCACCGCTGATCATTTTTGATGATGCCGAACTGGAGGCTGCGGTCAGCGGTGCTATCTTGGCCAATTTTTATTCCTCTGGGCAGATTTGCTCAAACGGCACACGCGTTTTCGTCCAAAAGGGCATCAAGCCCGCCTTTCTCAAGCGCCTCTCCGAGCGCCTGGCGACAGCGGTCTTGGGGGATCCCATGGATGAGGCCAGCAACTTCGGACCGATGGTTTCAGAGCGACAGCGCGATATCGTGGAAGGGTTCATTGCTAAGGGCAAGGCGGAAGGGGCGCGGCTCGTCTGTGGCGGCACACGGCTGGATCGTCCAGGCTTTTGGCTGACGCCAGCGGTATTTACCGATGTGACGGATCAAATGACCATCGCAAAGGAAGAGATTTTTGGGCCCGTCTTATCAGTTCTAGAATTTGACGATGAGGCGGAGGTTTTGGCCCGTGCCAATGATACGGACTATGGGCTGGCGGCTGGTGTCTTTACCCAAAACCTGCCGAGGGCCCATCGGATGGTGAAGGCTTTGGAGGCCGGGACCTGCTATATCAACACCTATAACGACGCCCCGGTCGAAGCACCGTTTGGCGGTGTAAAGCTCTCTGGCGTGGGCCGTGAAAACTCGAAGGCCGCGATCAATCATTACTCACAGCTTAAATCTGTCTATGTGCGCCTGAGCCAATTGGAAGCGCCCTATTAGAGATCGGTGCGTGCAGGAGGCGGTCGCCTCATCGCACTTGATAGGGCAGGATACCGCGCAGATCCGGATCCACCTGTAAATTGCGCTCCAGCGGTGGCACGGAGCGTTGGTGGCAATTGCGGCGCTCACAGATTCGGCAGGAGATGCCAATGGGTTCCACCTGAGCATTGGCGCTGGTGTCCAGCCCGTCGGCATAGACCAAAGACCCTGCATGCCGCATTTCGCATCCCAAGCCAATGGCATAGCGCCGTACGGGCGCGCCCCATGCGCCGCCGGATTTGCTCACATCCCGCGCCAGGCAGAAATAGCGTTTCCCGTCGGGCGTCTCAGCCATTTGCCTTAAAAACTGTCCTGGGGTTTCAAAGGCGCGATGCACATTCCAAAGCGGGCATGCGCCGCCAAAACGGGCGAATTGTAATGAGGTGGCCGAATGGCGTTTGGTAATGGTGCCGGCCTGATCGACACGGACAAAAAAGAAGGGCAAGCCCTTTTGCCCGCTGCGCTGCAAGGTGGAGAGGCGATGGGCGACCTGCTCAATGCTGGCGCCAAACTTCCCGGCCAATTGCTCCAGATCATGTCGCAGATCCTGTGCGGCGGTCAAAAAGCTGCCATAGGGCATGAGGCTGGCCCCGGCGTAGTAATTGGCCAAGCCCAATTTAGCGATGTCGCGGGCTGCGGGTGAATGGAATTTGGCAAAGTCCAATGTGGCATCCAGAAGATCGTTTTGTGTCAACAGCGCAAGTTGGATCAGGAGTTGAAAGGTAGCGGTTGCCTCGGGCAGATGTGCCGAAAGCGTTAGGATTTTACTCTCGGGCTCATAGCGGCGGAGGGCCGGACCTCCGCTGCGCCGCAACGTCACGCCATGGGCTTCAAGCCTGGCAATCGCATGGGCCTGGATGCTGCCTTTGGCGTCGGCGGCGAAGCGCTCCGCGGCGCGGTCCACGGCATCAATATAGTTGTCACAATAGTGGAAAAAGTCTCGAACCTCTTCCCAAGGGCTGGATTGTAGGCGGCTGTCGGCACGGCCGAGGGCCTCATCCAGAGACGCGAGCCGTTCATGGGTTTCCCGATAGGCCCGATGCAGCTGCAAGAACGCGCGCGCCAATCCGGGGGCGTTGTTGGCGGCCATGCGGATATCGGCCAGATGCGGTGCATCGGCGCCAAAGATCGGATCAGTGGCCGCTTCGCGCATATCGCTGACCAATCGCGCGTTGTCGCCTGACACAAGTTCGGTGACGTCAAAACCAAAGACATCAGCCAAAGCGAGAATCACCGCCGCAGACACTGGGCGGTTGTTGTTTTCCATTTGATTGAGATAGGGCAGCGAGACCTCGAGCCGCTCGGAAAATTCCCGCTGGGTGAGATCAACCTTGCGCCGTAATTCGCGCAGTTTCGTGCCGGCATAGAGTTTTTGTTTGGCCATAGGAACCTGCTAGCACGGCAAGTTTGCAAACTCAACTTTGCGGGTTTGCGATTTCAAGATCACTGGTGCGTTTGATCACATAGGTGATGGTCAAAATGGACAGGCTGGTGGTCGCGAGCATGATCAGCAGCAGGGGCAAAGCGCCGGTCCCGGGGACCAATATGGCCCCGGTGCCGATTGCGATCAATGCGCCGCCGCCGGTGTTGATTGTGCCGCCAATGCCAGAGGCGGAGCCGGCCAAATGCGGCCGGACGGACATCATGCCCGCCGTGGCGTTCGGCAGAACCATACCATTGCCAAGGCCCATAAAGCAGACACAGCCAAAGAAGGATATCGGTTGCGCGTCAGTGAAGAGGAACAAGCTGATGCTCAGGACCAATCCCAGGCAGGTCAAAATCGTGCCGATCAGCACCATTCGGTTGACCCCCAGCGTGTTGGAGAAGCGCCCTGATATGCCATTCCCAACGATATAGCCCAATGAAGGCGCGCCGAGGTAAAATCCCAAAGCGGCAGGCGATAGGCCAAATATTTCACGGCCAACATAGGCGCCGCCGCCCAGATAGGCGAAATAGGCACCGGCGCTGAAGCTGGCGGTCAGGCAATAGCCCCAAAAGCGACGAGACTTCAGAAGCTCAGGATAGGCGCGAAACTGCTCTGCCATTGAGCTGGTTTGATGCAGATTGGTCTCACCCATGTCCAAATAGGTCAGGGCAAAGACGAAAATGCCAACGCCGAGCAGGAGCCAAAAACTCGCCACCCAGCCAAATTGTGCCTCTAAGCCACCGCCCATTGCGGGTCCGATGAGGGGTAAGATGGCCATGCCCATTGTGACGTATCCCAGCACGGAAGCTGCTTGATCTTGGCTGCAGGTGTCGCGAATCGCCGCGCGGGACAGAACCAGGCCGGTGACCACAACCGCCTGCAGCAAGCGGCAGACCAGAAAAACCTCAAAAGAGGGGGCAACAATGCAGCCCAATGAGGCGCTGCAAAAAATGGCCAAGGCGACCATGACCACCGGCCGGCGTCCGTAGCGATCCGACAGCGGGCCGACAAAGAGTTGGAAGACCGCATTCATTGCCAAATACAGACTTACGGAGAGCGTGGCGCTGGCGTAGCTGACATTGAACGTCTGTGCCATTGAGGGCAGCGACGGTAGAAAGATGCTGAGACCGAGAGCGCCGACTGCCGAGAGGCAAATCAGTGTGAAGATGCTGGGCGGTGTGGAATTGTCCAAGAACTTGGAGCGGGAATGACTACTCATTGTAAATCGCTATCGCCGCCTGTTGGGCTTGTCCAGACTCTTTGCAATTATTCAGTTATGCAGATTGTTGCCGCAAAATATTTGCAAATATTCCAAATTCGCCTTCGCTTTGTCGGCCGGGGAGGCTATGGTCGCGCAAAGAGGATCTGCCATGACGAATATTTTGAATGAATTACAAAGCCGGCGTGACATTGCGCGGATGGGCGGCGGTCAGCGCCGGATTGATGCGCAGCATGCGAAGGGGAAACTCACCGCGCGCGAGCGGATTGATTTGCTGCTTGATGAGGGCAGTTTTGAAGAATTTGATATGTTCAAAGCTCACCGCTGCGTGGATTTCGGCATGCAAGAGCAAACCTACCCTGGCGATGGCGTGGTCACAGGCTGGGGTACGGTCAATGGACGCATGGTCTATGTTTATAGTCAAGATTTCACGGTTTTTGGGGGCTCATTGTCAGAAACCCATGCGGAGAAAATCTGTAAAATCATGGATATGGCGATGCAAAACGGTGCACCTGTGATCGGATTAAACGATTCTGGTGGCGCACGGATTCAAGAGGGCGTCGCCTCTTTGGCCGGTTACGCAGAGGTGTTTCAACGCAATGTCATGGCCTCCGGCGTCGTGCCGCAGATCAGCGTGATCATGGGCCCCTGTGCTGGCGGCGCGGTCTATTCGCCGGCGATGACTGATTTCATCTTCATGGTCAAAGACAGCAGCTATATGTTTGTGACAGGCCCTGATGTGGTCAAGACTGTGACCAATGAGGTGGTAACGGCCGAAGAGCTCGGTGGCGCGGTCACCCATACGAAGAAATCATCCGTGGCCGATGGGGCCTTTGAGAATGACGTTGAGGCCCTGACAGAAGTCCGGCGTCTGGTGGATTTTTTGCCCCTCAACAATCGCGAGAAACCGCCTGTCCGGCCATTCTTTGACGATCCGCTTCGCGTGGATAACAGCTTGGACACGCTGATCCCTGCGAACCCGAACCAGCCTTATGACATGAAAGAGCTGATCCATAAAATCGCTGATGAAGGCGATTTTTATGAGATCCAAGAGGAATTTGCCAAAAATATCCTCACCGGCTTTATTCGCATGGAAGGCTCCACCGTTGGGGTTGTGGCCAATCAGCCGACAGTTTTGGCCGGCTGTTTGGATATTGACGCCAGCCGCAAGGCCGCGCGGTTTGTCCGGTTCTGTGATGCCTTTGAAATCCCAATCCTCACGCTCGTGGACGTGCCCGGATTTCTTCCCGGAACAGGGCAGGAATATGGTGGCGTGATCAAGCACGGAGCCAAACTCTTGTTTGCCTATGGTGAGGCCACGGTGCCCAAGGTGACGGTCATTACGCGCAAAGCCTATGGCGGCGCCTATGATGTGATGGCCTCCAAACATCTGCGCGGTGATTTCAACTACGCTTGGCCCACAGCCGAGATTGCGGTGATGGGCGCCAAAGGGGCAACCGAGATCATCCATCGTGCTGATCTGGGGGATGCTGAGAAGATTGCCCAGCATACGAAAGACTATGAAGAACGTTTCGCCAATCCTTTCGTTGCGGCTGAAAAAGGGTTCATCGACGAGGTGATCATGCCAGCTTCCACGCGTCGCCGGGTGTGCCGGGCATTTGCCAGTTTACGGGGAAAATCCCTGAAAAACCCATGGAAAAAACATGACAACATTCCACTCTAAGGTCGAAGAGAGCCAATAATGGAAAAACACCGTGGGTTCCCCGGCCGTCTTCCCGGTACGGATGCGCAATTTACCATTCGGCGCGCGAGTAAGAATGGGGCGACAAAAATTATCAGGCGCGAGCGCTATGCAGACCGTCGTCCTCCAGATCGCCGGGCGGATGAGGCGTTTCTGCACGCTTTGATTGAATATTTTGGTGAAGAGCCATTTGAGCGCGGCAACCTTGATGGGGGCCGCCTGTCTTGGTTGTTTGAACGCGAAGTTGTCCCCGCGCAGGATGATTTCGATCCCGAATCCTATGTGGCTTTGCTGCGTGTGGATCTGAAAAAAGCGCAAGCGAGCTTTCCACAAATCTTTGTCGAAGGGTGGTCGGCGTGAATTTGCCGGGTCTCATAGGGTGTTTTGCGCGGCTTTGTGCCCAGTGCTTGGGAGCAGCCGGGTCTTCCCTTGGCCTATCCGGCTGCGCTTGTCATAATCTAGGTGTTGGAGTTTCAAAATTCTTTGCATTGGTTTTGAAAACATATCGACCCTTTCTTTCCTTAACCGGTTCTGGCTTTGGCCAGTGCCGGTTCTTTTTTTCGCACAGCTCCTTTGCCTCGAGCTGCGCGCGCCGAGAAGGATTCCTCAATGTTTGATAAGATTTTAATTGCCAACCGGGGCGAGATTGCCTGTCGTGTGATAAAAACAGCCAAGGCGATGGGGATCAAAACCGTGGCGATTTATTCCGATGCGGATGCCCAGGCGTTGCATGTGAAAATGGCGGATGAGGCGGTGCATATCGGTCCTTCGCCGGCGAATCAGTCTTACATCGTGATTGAAAAAGTCATGGATGCGATCCGGCAAACCGGGGCGCAAGCTGTGCATCCCGGTTATGGGTTCTTGTCAGAAAATCGCCTGTTTGCTGAGGCCTTGGAGGCTGAAGGTGTGGCTTTCATCGGCCCGCCGGCCTCTGCGATTGAAAGCATGGGAGATAAGATCACCTCAAAAAAATTGGCCAAAGAGGCCGGTGTGAGCACGGTTCCGGGCTATATGGGTCTGATTGCTGATGCAGATGAAGCGGTGAAAATCGCACAAGAGGTTGGATATCCGGTGATGCTCAAGGCCAGCGCTGGTGGGGGTGGCAAGGGTATGCGCATCGCATGGAACGATGCAGAGGCGCGCGAGGGCTTCCAATCGTCCAAGAATGAAGCGGCCAGCAGCTTTGGAGATGACCGGATTTTCATCGAAAAATTCGTCACGCAGCCCCGGCATATCGAAATCCAAGTTCTGGCGGATAGCCATGGCAATTGCATCTATCTCAATGAGCGCGAATGTTCCATCCAGCGGCGCAACCAAAAAGTGATTGAAGAGGCCCCGAGCCCCTTCTTGACGCCGGAGGTGCGCAAGGCCATGGGCGCGCAATCTTGTGCATTGGCCCAAGCGGTGGGCTACACCAGCGCCGGTACGGTGGAATTTATCGTCGACAGCGCGCAGAATTTCTACTTTCTCGAAATGAACACGCGCTTGCAGGTCGAACATCCGGTGACGGAGTTGATCACTGGGGTGGATCTGGTGGAGCAGATGATCCGCGTTGCCAATGGCGAGGCGCTGTCCATTACCCAAGAGGACGTGAAAATTAATGGCTGGGCCATGGAAAGCCGCCTCTATGCGGAAGACCCTTATCGGGGGTTTTTGCCCTCAATTGGCCGTTTGACACGGTATCGTCCGCCCGCTGAAAGCCGCAGCGCGACCGCGGCCGTTCGCAATGATACCGGTGTTTATGAAGGTGGAGAAATTTCCATGTTCTATGATCCGATGATTGCCAAGCTTTGCACCTGGGCGCCAGATCGTCCCGCGGCCATCGCGCAGATGCGCAATGCGCTGGATGCCTTTGAGGTCGAGGGTATTGGTCACAACATTCCATTCCTCTCTGCGGTCATGGATCACCCGAAATTTTGCGCCGGCAATATCACCACTGCCTTTATCGAGGAGGAATATCCAGACGGGTTTCATGGGGTTGATCTGCCACAAGAGACGCTGAAAATTGTCGGCGCCTGCGCGGCGGCAATGTATCGTTTGGGCGAAATTCGTCGCACAAAAGTTTCTGGACGCATGGACAATCACGAGCGCCGCGTGCGCGACGATTGGGTTGTTGGCATTCAGGGCCATGAGTTCCCCGTGACAATTGCAGCCGATCCCAATGGATCCACCGTACATTTTGAAAGCGGCAGCCATAGGGTGGCCAGTGATTGGACACCGGGCAAGCCGCTGGCTTTGATGAATGTGGATGGTATCGATATCGCGTTAAAGGTTGAGAAATGCACAAGCGGCTTCCGTATCCGCTTCCGCGGGGCTGATATGCGCGTGACTGTGCGCAGCCCGCGTCAGGCTGAGTTGGCCAAATTGATGATCGAGAAAGTCGCACCGGATACTTCGAAACTCTTGCTCTGCCCCATGCCGGGCTTGATCGTCAAAGTCGATGTGGCTGTGGGCGATGAAGTGCAAGAGGGCCAGACGCTTTGCACAGTTGAGGCGATGAAAATGGAAAATATCCTGCGGGCCGAGAAGAAAGCTATTGTCAGCAAGATCCATGCGGCGCCGGGCGACAGTCTGGCCGTGGATGCGATCATCATGGAGTTTGAGTGAGCTTGAACGGCTCAGACCCGAAGGTGGGGCGACCCTTGGGCCGTTCCATCCTTCGCGGCGGCCCTCAGGGCTTGCTCATCTCGCGCTGTCGGATGGGCATTTTGTCGATCACCCGGCTCAATTCACGCATGTCCCAAGCAAAGGGTTTGCGCAGTTTGATTTTACCATCCTTGCCGACCAAAACCCAATTGAAGCCTTTGGGGTGCAAGGTTTTGCGCAGGTTGGACTGGGCTTTGGGATCGGTATCGACCACGATCATGACGTCTCGTTCCTGCAACACAGCAATTTCAGCCTGCAAAAGCGCCATTTGCTGGGTGAAAGTGGGGTCCAGCGGGCTATCGGCGAATACAACCCAGGGCCGCGCCGCCCAGATGACATCTGACAGCTCAACCTCTTTTGCGTCGAAAATATGGGTCGGATCGGAGCGCCAAATGTCTAAGGTCTCCCCGGCCAAGACCGGTGGCGCGATGGCCAGAAGCCCGAGCCACAAGTGGAACACTCTTTTAAACATAATATCTCCTTCATGGTTCTATATAGGGCCTTTGCAATTGCAAGCGAAGGGGTTGAACGAAAAATACCCGGGCATCGGCGCGGGACAAGGAGCGCGGATAATGACAGATAAGACATCTTGGAGCGAAATGGCTGGCAAAGAGCTGCGCGGCAAGCCATTGGAGTCTTTAACTTGGGATACGCTCGAAGGCATCAAGGTGCAGCCGCTGTATACGGCTGAAGATGCGACAGGATTGGCGCATATGGGCAGCGTGCCGGGGCAAGAACCCTACACGCGCGGTGTCAAAGCCACCATGTATGCCGGCCGGCCCTGGACCATTCGGCAATACGCTGGATTTTCCACAGCCGAAGAGTCCAATGCCTTTTACCGCCAAGGGCTCGCAGCCGGGCAACAGGGGGTATCAGTGGCCTTCGATTTGGCCACGCATCGGGGCTATGACAGCGATCATCCGCGCGTTGTCGGCGATGTTGGCAAAGCTGGGGTGGCGATTGACAGTGTAGAGGATATGAAAATCCTCTTTGATGGCATCCCGCTGGATAAGATTTCTGTCTCCATGACGATGAATGGCGCGGTGATCCCTGTTTTGGCCTCCTTCATCGTGGCCGGTGAAGAGCAAGGCGTCAGCCGCGCGGCCCTCTCGGGCACAATCCAAAATGACATTCTCAAAGAATTCATGGTGCGCAATACTTATATTTACCCACCTGAGGCCTCCATGCGTATTGTGGCCGATATTATCGAATTTACCGCCCGTGATATGCCGAAGTTCAACTCCATTTCGATCAGCGGCTATCACATGCAAGAGGCCGGTGCGAATTTGGTGCAGGAATTGGCCTATACCATTGCAGATGGGCGCGAATATGTGCGCACGGCGATTGCACGGGGGATGGATGTGGATGCCTTTGCCGGGCGTCTGTCGTTTTTCTTTGCCATTGGTATGAATTTCTTTATGGAAGCGGCGAAATTGCGGGCTGCAAGGGTTTTGTGGCACCGGGTTATGGCGGAATTTGATCCGAAAAATCCCAAATCCAGCATGCTGCGGACTCATTGCCAAACCTCCGGTGTGAGTCTGCAAGAGCAAGATCCCTATAACAACATCGTGCGCACGGCTTTTGAAGCGATGTCCGCGGTTTTGGGCGGCACGCAATCGCTGCATACCAATAGTTTTGATGAGGCCATTGCCCTGCCAACGGAAACCTCGGCACGCATTGCGCGCAATACACAGCTCATTTTGCAAGAGGAAACTGGGGTGACCAATGTGGTTGATCCGCTGGCGGGCTCTTACTATGTGGAAAAACTCACTGCTGATCTTATTGATGAGGCCTGGGCGCTGATCGAAGAGGTTGAGGAGATGGGCGGCATGACCAAAGCCGTGGCCAGCGGCCTGCCCAAGCTTAAAATTGAAGAAAGTGCGGCGCGGCGTCAGGCGATGATTGATCGCGGGGAAGAGGTGATTGTTGGGGTCAACAAATATACCTCTGACAAACAACCCGACATTGAGGTGCGCGATATTGATAACAATCAGGTGCGCGAGGCCCAGGTCGCGAAACTCCAATCCATCCGCGCGCGCCGTGATCAAACGGCCTGTGATGCGGCCCTTCTTGAGCTTGGACGGCGCTGCGTTGAAGGGGGCAATCTATTAGAAGCGGCTGTTGAAGCGGCGCGTCATCGGGCGACGGTGGGGGAAATTTCATTGGCGATGGAGGGCACATTTGGCCGACATCGCGCGGAGGTGAAGACATTGGCTGGCGTGTATGGATCTGCCTATGAGGGNGACGAAAACTTTGAAGCAATTCAGAGATCTGTGGAAGAATTCGCCAAAGAAGAGGGACGCAGGCCCAGGATGCTTGTGGTGAAAATGGGGCAAGATGGCCATGATCGGGGCGCCAAAGTGATTGCCACGGCCTTTGCCGACATTGGTTTTGATGTGGACGTCGGCCCCCTGTTTCAAACCCCTGAGGAGGCGGCGCAGGACGCGGTGGACAATGACGTGCATGTGGTCGGTATTTCCAGCCAAGCGGCAGGTCACAAAACCTTGGCACCCAAATTGGTGGAGGCATTGAAGGCCGCAGATGCGCAGGAAATTATCGTGGTCTGTGGCGGGGTTATTCCTCAGCAAGACTATGATTTCCTCAAAGCCGCTGGCGTAGCGGCGATCTTTGGTCCGGGCACAAATATCCCCGATGCGGCACAGAATGTTTTGGATTTGATCCGAAAGGCGCGCAGCTAAAGCGCGGCAGAGGGGGATGGTATGTTAAGATTGGATCACATTGCAGTGGCGGGGGAAACCCGGCAAGCCGCAACGGATTTTGTTCAAAATTGCTTGCAGGTTGCGCCACTTGCGGCCGGCCAGCATCCACATTTCTCAACGCATAACCATCTTTGGGGCATGGGTGAGGCCTGCTATCTGGAATCCATCGCGATTGATCCGGAGGCACCCTCTTTGCCCTATCCGCGGTGGTTCGGTTTGGACCGCTTTTCTGGTCCGCCGCGCATTGCCAGTTGGATTTTGGCAACCGACAATATCCAAGAGAGCCTCGCCCGGCTTAGCCCAGAGTTTGGAACGCCGGTGCGGCTTGAGCGTGGCGCCTATACTTGGGATATTTCCGTCTCAGATACGGGAGACTTGCCATTTGGTGGCTACGGGCCGGCGTTGATTGAGTGGCAACCGCCTGCCCATCCTTGCCAGAATTTGCCCGACAGCGGCTGTCGTCTGATCTCTTTGCAAGTTCAACACCCGCAAGCCGACCAAATGCAGGCGCTTTTGGCAGAGCTTATCGGTGATGAACGCATTTGCTTTTCAATCGGCCCTGCGCAGATTTCCGCTGAAATTCAAACGGATCACGGTTTGGTGACGCTCAAGTAGAGGCTTTGCCCTTTCGTCTTGTGCGCACAGGGCCTAAGATGCCACCCATGTCTATTTGGACCCGCATCACCGCTGCGCTTTCCGCCCTTGCCAAGGGCGAAGGGCTTTCAGCAGTTTTCGAGAAGCTGCGCAGCCCGCCGGAGAAATCCGTCGGGTTTACCATCGCTGTGATCGCATTGAGCGCAAAGATGGCCAAAGCCGATGGCAGCGTCACCCGTGCGGAGGTGCTGGCGTTTCGGGAAGTGTTTTACATTCCCACCTCAGAAGAGAGCAGTGCGGCCAAAGTGTTTAACCTCGCGCGCCAGGATGTGGCCGGATTTGAAACCTATGCTCGGCAAATCAAATCTATGTTCGGTGCAAGGATGGATATCCTGGAAGACTTGCTTGAGGGATTGTTTCACATAGCCACCGCAGATGGATCTTATCATGCGCAAGAGGATGCGTTCTTGAGCCGAGTTTCCGATATTTTCGGCCTGTCTGCACGGGGCTTTCGCGTGATCAAAGCCCGTTACGTCAAGGGCGCGACCGCCGATCCTTTCGATGTTTTGGGCGTCTCGCCGGGCGCAAGCTTTGAAGAAATACGTTTGGCATGGCGGGCACTCGTGAAAAAGAATCACCCCGATCAGCTGGTGGCGCGCGGCGTTCCGCGCGAAGCTGTAAAATTGGCCGAAGCACGTCTGGTGGCGATCAATAAGGCGTGGGAAGAATTGGCAAAGGTCCAGGCCTAGCCATCGCACAGCCCTGGGCGTGAGACAGGTTCTAAGTCAATCGCATATCGGTGCGAAGCTTTGCATCCAGGGATGCGGCCAAAGAATTGAGCCGGGCTTCGGCCACCTCGCCAAACAGAGGCGAGGCCTCTGCCGTGAGCGTGAGCGACAGTGTTTTTGTCTTTGCGGACCAGTGGAGCTGGGCGGTCTCATCGTCGGGATCGGCCCAGAGCATCGCGCCAAGGCGCATGGCTTTGCCTAAGATCTCTGCCTGTTTTTGGTTGGGCTCATCCAGAAGCGTCAAAAGCTCTTCAAACCGGGTGCCTGCGCGGCTGTTTCGGTAGCGATGCAGCAATGCCAAGCCCAGAAAAATTCGCTCCTCATGGCTCAGCCCGCCCAAATTGGCACGGGTGGCATATTCGAAGCAAACCTCCGCCCGGAAATCAGGATGGGCGCGCCAGCTTACATCATGCAGCAAACACGCCGCGCGCACCAGGCGCGCGCGACTGGGGGACATCTTGGAAAAGAGCGGGGAGATGAACTTGTGCAGCCGCATACCAAAGCCCGGCAGCCGCGCATCCTTGCGCTCGGCGAAATGGCAGCTTTCGATCAAAGGGTCGCGGTCGCGCATAGCTTGCGGCATCTGTTCATAAAGAAGCCCCTCTCTAATCCCATAGCTTGAGACAGCGATGTCATGGGGCTTGAACCGTTTGAGGAGGCCTTTAAGAATTTCTGCCGCGATTGGCACAAGTGCCATTCGGCTTTGTGTCACGCGGATGGTCTGGCGCAGCGCTTCGAGATCACAGTCTTCGATATAGCGCAAAGTGGCCTTCACATCGCGGGCTGTCATTTGATACTCGTGCATCACATGTAGCGGGTATCCGCGCCTGTGCATATCAATACGCGCCAAGGCCCGCCAAGATCCGCCAACCAAAAAGAGCCGATCAGATTGCGGTCCCATTTGATCGCGCAGATGATCTAATGTCTCTGCGATCACCGCTTTGCGTCCCTTTTTGCCGCCCGGGACATTGATCAGNTTCAATGGCCCCAGTGGAGAGGTCACTCTTTGGCCCACTTGNCCATTGGCAATCTCTGCCAATTCCATCGAACCACCGCCAATATCGCAGANAAGGCCATAAGAGCCGGGCCAGCCAAGCAAGACACCCTGCGCCGCCAGNCGGGCTTCTTCCTCGCCATCGATGACGTGGATTTTCAACCCCGTTTCACTTTGGACNTGCGCGATGAAGTCGCNGCCATCGCTGGCCTCACGCACGGCGGCGGTGGCGACAGCGGTCAGGCTGGGCAGGCCGATGCCTTTGGCAATGGTGCAAAATCGTCGTAAGGCAGAGAGGGCGCGCAAGCGCCCATCGGGATTGAGCTTGCCACTTTCGGCCAAGCCTGCACCAAGTGCGCACATGACTTTTTCATTGAAAAAATAGGCCGGAGATCGGGCGGCGCCGTCAAAAACCACTAAGCGTACGGAGTTGGAGCCAATATCAACCACCCCGACGCGTGACAGATCGCGGGCCTTGGGGTTATCAAATAAAGGCCGCTCAAACGGGTCCCATTTTTCAGAGGGTTTTACCAAGTCGTCCATCTGTGCTCCTGCGGGTTTCCGCAATTGTCTTTCGCTCAGCCTAGGCGATTCGACCGAGACTTCAAAGAGTGGTTAGGAATCATCGGTATGGGTGAGCTGCGGCACATCCTGCGCCCCGGCACTGCCACGTCCCGAGAGCGAGGGGTTCTCCATGAAAAACCGGTGGCAACTGAAGGCGAAGCTGCCATCTGGCCAAGTGGCTCTTGCATAGCTGCCATTGGGTTGCATCACCCAGGATTGGGCAACATCGGCCAGATTGGCCGCCATGATCTGGCTGACAATCTGCGCCTTGACGGTTTCATTGTGAATTTCAACCAATGTTTCAACCCGGCGGTGTAAGTTGCGATCCATCCAATCGGCAGAGGAGATATAGACCCGCGCCTTGGGGCTGTTCAGATCATGGCCATTGGCAAAGCAAACGATGCGCGAATGCTCTAAGAACCGCCCAATCACGGATTTCACGCGGATATTCTCAGAAAGCCCAGCCACCCCCGGTCGCAAGCCACAAATCCCGCGAATGACGAGGCTGATTTTCACCCCCGCCTGCCCCGCGGCATAGAGTGCGTCGATCACTTCTGCATCAATCAGGGAATTTAACTTGACCCAAATGGCCGCAGGCTTGCCAGCCTTGGCGTGTTCGGCCTCAGCTGCGATGCCTTGCAGAAGGGTGGTTTTCAAAGTTAGTGGCGAAATGGAGATATTTTCAAGAGTTTCGGGCTGTGCATATCCTGACAGATAGTTGAACACTTTTGTGGCATCTCGCCCCAAAGCCGCATCGCAGGTGAACAGGCTCACATCGGTGTAAATCCTTGCGGTGATCGGGTGATAATTGCCGGTGCCATAATGGGTATAGGTGACCAAACGATCGCCTTCTTGCCGCACGATGGTGCTGATTTTCGCATGGGTTTTAAGGTTCATAAAGCCATAGACCACATGGGCTCCGGCGCGCTCCAAGCGGCGGGATTGACGAATATTGGCGGCCTCATCAAAGCGGGCTTTCAGCTCGACCAATGCGGTTACGGATTTCCCATCTTCTGCCGCTTCGCACAAAGCCTCGACGATGGGGGAGCGTTTTGATGTGCGGTAAAGTGTTTGCTTAATGGCCAAGACATTGGGATCTCGCGCGGCTTGTTGCAACAAGCGCACGACCATATCAAAAGTCTCATAGGGGTGCTGCAGCAGCATATCTTTGTTGCGAATTGCGGCAAACATATCGCCGTCATGATCGGTGACCCGCTCGGGCACGCGCGGTGTGAAATTGGGCCACAGGAGGTTGGGCCGGTCTTCAATGACCAATTCTTTCAGATCGGGAAGACCCAACATGCCATCTACTTCGATCACCTCTGTATTGGTGACGGAAAACTCGACCATAATGTCATCGCGCAAAGCTTTGGGGGCATTTGCACTTATTTTTAGGCGAATGACTTCGCCGCGCCGCCTGCGCTTGAGGGCAACCTCAAATTCGCGCACCAAATCTTCGGCCTCATCTTCGACTTCCAAATCGCTGTCGCGCAGGACGGAGAAACTGCAATGACCTTTGAGCGCATAGCCTGGGAACAATTGCTCCAAATGCATCAAGATCAGCTCTTCGAGCGGAAGGTATCGATAACCATTCCCGGGAAGCACCACAAAGCGGCTAATTTGCTGCGGTATGGGCACCAAGGCGCGCAGGCTGCGCTTGTCCGTCTTGCGCTCAAGCTGCAACGCGAGGGCAAAGCCAGCATTGGGGATGAACGGAAAGGGATGGGCCGGATCAATCGCCAGAGGCGAGACCACGGGAAAGACATGGGACAGGAAATATTGCAACAGATAGGCGTGATCCTCTTTCGCCTCTGCTGCGGTCAGAATTTGAATATCCTGCTCCGCCATTTCTTTGCGCAGATTGGCAAGAACCGATTGCTGTTGGCTCATCAAATCGCGCGCTTCGCTGTCGATGAGCTCCAATTGCTCAGGGATGCTGCGCCCGTCGATACCGGGTGTGATGCTGCCCGCGCGGGCCAATTCGCGCAGACCGGCGACGCGCACAGAATAAAATTCGTCCAAATTGGTGGCGGAAATTGACAAGAAGCGCAGGCGTTCGAGCAAAGGCACATTGAGGTTATCCACCTCCTCTAAAACGCGCCAGTTAAACGCCAGCCATGACAGCTCTCGGTTCAAAAATCGATCTGGCCCGGTGATATCCAGCCCACAACTTTGCGCTGCGGGGAAATCACTGTGCAGAAAGTCAGCGGGGTGCGTCATGGTTTATCCTATATCCAAGGCGGTAATTTATACCTCTTGAATGCAAATTGTAAGGGGGCGCCCTAGGCCATAACCGTCGCGGCCATAGCGCGGGTGATCGGGCGCTTGGTGGACATGCTCTGACGGTCCAATTCAGCGACAATATCACTGGCCGCATCAAAACTGCGATCCATGTTTTTTAAGATATACGCCAAGACGGCTGGGGTTGGGGAGAGCTGACGATCCATGAAGGATTTGAGCAAGACCGCGTGCAGCAAGGCGTCATCGGGGCGGTCAATTTTGGCGCAACTTGTGCCTTCGAGCCGACTAAGCAGGTCGGGCAGCTGGAACCCGGCTTGTCGCATGGCGATGTTGGAGGCCATAAGCAGCAGCCCGCCGCTTGATTGCAGCTGGTTGTGCAGATGAAACAAACGGGTTTCAGCAGGCAAAATGCCTGCCACCTGCTCAAGGTTGTCTACCACAACCCGCGCCCCGGCCTCTGGCGGCGCAAATTCTCGCAGGGGATCAATTTTCTGGGCGTTCTGTTCGGTGGCCCAAATTTCCAAAAGATGCGTTTTGCCACAGGCTTTGGGGCCCAAGAGGATCAACTTGCCTTGCGGCCAACTGGCGGCGTTTTCCAGCTGCGCAACTGCCTGTTGATTGGCTTCAGATACGAAAAACGCATCGCGCTCTCGTGCCACTTTGATTGGCAGTCTGAAGCTGAGTTGCTCACTCATCTTTGGGCTCCGAATGGCTTAACCCGCGGTACAATAGCCCCGCTTTATATTGTTGCATCAAAAACCGTGCCACAACGCCGATCATAGCCGCGACCGGCACGGCGACCAACATGCCGACAAAGCCAAATATGCTGCCGAAAACGGAAAGGGCAAAGATCAGCCAGACCGGGTGCAATCCGACGGAATTTCCCACGAGTTTTGGCGTCAGCACATTGCCTTCTAAAACCTGCCCGAGCATGAAAATAATGGCAATCACACCAATGGACATCCAATCTCCCCAAAACTGGAACAGCGCCAAACCNAGCGCCAGACCACCGCCCACCAAGGCGCCGACATAGGGNATGAAAGAGATCAACCCGGCNACAAAGCCGACAACNATGCCATAGTTCAACCCNGCCAGCATNAAGGCAATGCCGTAGTAAAGCCCTTGGATAAAGCACACCGTGCCTTGTCCGCGGATGAAGGAGGCGAGGGTNGCNTCAATCTCGCGGCCCAATCTGCGCACGTTCTCAAGGTGGTCGCGCGGGATCAACTCGTCAATTTTTGCCACCAAATTGTCCCAATCGAGCAATAGATAAAACGCGACAACGGGCACGACCACGATCAAGACCACAATATTGACGATGGAATTGAGCGAGGAGGCCAGACCATTAACCAAAGCGCCACCGCGCGCCTGAATGGTCTCGCCCAGCCCAGTCAGGGACTGCCTAATCGTGCTGTTGTTATCGAGAAGATCCGGGAAGCGGGTTGTCAGAAATGTCCAGAGATCGGCGGCAATCTGAGGCGCCGTATTGAACAAAGAAATCGCTTGCTGCACCAGCAATGGCACGATCAGCAGCATGGCTAAGACAAATACGAAAATCGCCGCCAAGGTGATCACACTTGTGGCAAGCAGGCGCGACAGCCCCCAGCGCTCCATCCGGTCGGCAATCGGGTCGAGCAGGTAAGCAATGGCCCCGCCCAAAATGAAGGGCAGCAATGTGTCGCCCAAAAACCAAAGCACCAGGCCCAAAGCGACGGCGGCAACTCCCCAATAGCGCAGCTGTAAAGACACTGGTAAGGCCATGATCAATCTCCCTTTGTCGTTCAACTTGCGTATTGTAGCCCAGCTTGCAAGAGGGGGAAGGGAAATATCGCGGCTATGACGCAGTTTCGACCGCTTTCGCTTGTGACGCTCGCGGGGGGGCATTAAACTGGCCCCTGAAATCAATTGGAGTGTTCGATGCGCCTAAGTCGCTACTTTTTGCCCGTCCTGAAAGAAAACCCCGCCGAGGCGCAGATTGTCTCGCATCGCTTGATGCTGCGTGCTGGGATGATCAAGCAATCTGCCGCGGGCATATATTCTTGGTTGCCGCTTGGATTAAAGGTGCTCAAAAATATTGAAAACATCGTGCATGAAGAGCAGGCGAAAGCCGGGCATTTGGCGATGTTGATGCCAACCATTCAATCGGCAGATCTTTGGCGAGAATCAGGGCGCTATGACGATTACGGCGAGGAGATGCTGCGCATCAAAGATCGTCACGGGCGCGATATGCTTTTCACCCCCACCGCAGAAGAGCTGATCACAGATATTTTCCGTGGTCACGTCACGTCTTATAAGGATATGCCCCTGACCATGTATCAAATCCAGTGGAAGTTCCGCGATGAGCGGCGCCCACGGTTTGGTGTGATGCGGGGCCGCGAATTCTATATGAAAGACGGGTATAATTTCGACCTGACCAAAGAAGATGCGATGCACGCCTATAACCGCCATTTGGTCAGCTATCTGCGCACATATGAGCGCATGGGCCTACAAGCCATCCCCATGCGGGCGGACAGCGGCCCGATAGGTGGCGATGATACCCATGAATTTTTGGTTCTGGCCGAGACAGGCGAGAGCGAAGTGTTCTACGACAGCGCAGTGACAGATCTGACCTTTGGTGATCGTGACATCAATTATGATGACAAAGCGCAGTGTCAGTCGATCATGGAAGAGTTTACGACCAAATACGCCCGCACCGATGAAACCCATGATGAGGCGCTTTTCGCCGAGGTGCCGCAAGAGCGCCGCAAAGTGGCGCGCGGGATTGAAGTGGGGCAGATTTTTTACTTTGGCACAAAATATTCTGAGGCTATGGGGGCCACGGTCCAGGACGGTGATGGTAAACAGGTGCCTGTGCATATGGGCAGCCATGGCATCGGCGTGAGCCGGCTTGTTGGGGCCATTATTGAGGCCAGCCATGACGATAAAGGCATCATTTGGCCAGAAGGTGTCACCCCATTTCATTGCGGAATTGTGAATCTCAAGCAAGGTGATGCAGAGGCGGATGCCGCCTGTGAGGATCTTTACCACCAATTGACCAAAGCGGGACTTGAGCCGCTGTATGACGACCGCAACGAGCGCGCCGGCGGCAAATTTGCCACGATGGATCTTATCGGCTTGCCTTGGCGCTTAACGGTTGGACCAAGGGGCTTGAAAAACGGTGTGGTTGAACTGACCTGCCGTAAAGCTGGCGAGAGTGAAGAATTGACGCCTCAAGCCGCGATCGCCAAAGTCATTGCGCAATATAATTGAATTCAAGCGCGCATGAGGCGCAGAAAGCGGCATAGCCCATGAGGCAAGAGGAATGGATGAAGGCCCAGAGGCCAGCCACCGCGAGGCGCCTATGACCCGCGCTGCGCCCTTTGCCGCTTTTGAATTTCTGATTGCTTGGCGCTATCTTAGGGCCAAACGCGCCGAGGGTGGCGTCAGCGCGATGACCTGGATCAGCTTGATTGGCATCGCCCTTGCTGTGGCCGCTTTGATTATTGTGCTGGCTGTGCGCAGCGGCTTTCGCACGGAATTTGTTGATGCAATTTTGGGCGCCAATGCCCATGTGACGGTCTATGAACAGCGTTTCGACGGCGCAAGTGGTAGTTTTGACTATCGGATCGAAGACTTCGAGGGCTTAACAGCCCAAGTGCAGGCGGTGCCAGGGGTCACGCGTGCAGCGCCGCTGATACGCGGGCAGGTCATGGGCACGGCAAACGATCAAAATCACGGGGTGATTGTTTTTGGCATCACGCTTGAGAATTTAAAAACCATCCCCAACGTGGCGAACTCCGAGCGGAGCCAAGGAGATATTGATGATTTTTCTCAAGGGGTGGCGATTGGTTCTGGCGTGGCCAAGGCGCTGCGCTTGGCGATTGGAGATCGGATCAAATTGATCTCACCTAATGGCGTGCGGACGGCCTTTGGCACAAGCCCGCGGGTCAAGTCTTATACGGTCTCGTACATCTTCACCGCGGGGCATTATAACATTGATCATACCCGCCTTTATCTACCCTTCGAGGAAGCGCAGAGTTTTTTCAACAAAGAAGGCTTTGCCGATCAGATTGAGGTTTTTGTTGATGCGCCAGAGCAAGCGGAGGTCATGGCGCGCAAGCTGCGTGAAGCGGCGGGCGAGTCGGCTGTGGTGGAAACATGGCGCGATTACGCGGGCGGATTTCTGCGGGCCTTGGCGGTTGAAGACAATGTGATGTTGGTCATCATGATTGTGCTGATCTTACTGTCCACTATGAATATCATCTCGGGCCTCATCATGCTGGTGAAAAACAAGGGCCGCGACATCGGCATTCTGCGAACCATTGGCCTCAGCGAAGGCACGGTGTTGCGGGTGTTCTTCCTGTGCGGCGCGGGGATTGGCTTGGTCGGTACGCTTCTGGGCGTGATTGTTGGCGTGGTCTTTGTGGTCAACATTGATGCGATTTTCAGTCTGGTGAATTACCTATCTGGTGGGCAAGTCTGGGATCCCTCGATCCGGGGCATCTACCATCTGCCCTCAGAGCTGCGCGGTGTGGATGTGCTCAAAGCCGTGGGGATTTCACTGTTTTTGTCCTTTTTTATCACCATTTTCCCCGCAAGACGGGCGGCCAGGATGAATCCGGTGGAGGCATTGCGCAATGAATGAGCCGGTGTTGTCGCTGACGGGGATCTGTAAATCCTACAATCCGGGCCAGGCCAATGAGGTGAGGGTGCTGCAGAGCTGTGATTTGACGCTGATGGCTGGGCAAGTGACCTCGCTGGTGGCGCCATCTGGTTCGGGAAAGTCCACATTGCTGCATATTGCCGGCTTGCTTGGACACCGCCGACAGTGGTCAGTTGCAGATTGCGGGGCGCGACATGTCACGCGCCGATGATCGGTTGCGCACGGATTTGCGACGGATGGAAATTGGTTTTGTCTATCAATTTCATCATCTGCTCCCAGAATTCACGGCGGCTGAAAATATCATGCTGCCGCAGCAGGCGGCGGGCAAAGCGGTCGGTTCTGCCCGCAAACGGGCGCTGGAGCTTTTGGATCAAACGGGTTTGGCAGAGCGTGCCGATCACAGACCGAGTGAATTGTCCGGCGGGGAGCAACAAAGGGTCGCCTTTTGCCGTGCGCTGGCCAATGAACCAAAACTTCTGCTGGCCGATGAGCCGACTGGGAACCTCGACCCTGAAACCTCTGATCACGTGTTTGATGTCTTGATGGGCCTCGTGCGCAGCACGGGCATGGCGGCGTTGATTGCCACGCATAATATGGAGTTGGCTGCCCGGATGGACCGGCAAGTGCGGTTGAGCAAGGGACAGATTGTCTGAATATTGTGTTGCTTAACCTAGAAAAGCCTGATTTTTTCTCCAAAAGGATGACCTTTAGACCTGTTTGAATTGGAAATGCTATGCCGCGCTGCTCTGTCTTGGAAATTGAAACTGCCAGTAAATTGGCGCTTGAAGCTTTTGGCGCAAAAGACTGGATAGCCACCTCTGTGGCGCGGGCCGTTGCCGATGCGGAGGCGCATGGCAATGTGATTTGCGGGCTCTATTATCTCGAGAGCTATTGCCGCCAATTGGCCACAGGCCGGGTGAGCGGTTCGGTGGATCCAAAGGTGACGGCCTCCCGGCCGGGCTCGATCCTATCGGACGCGGGCTATGGCTTTGCGCAGCCGGCTTTTGAGGCCGCTTTGCCCATGGCGGTGGCCGCTGCGCGGGAGAATGGCACGGCCTCGCTCGCGGTGGCTCATGCGCACACCTGCACATCTTTGGGATATTTCACCGCGCAATTGGCCGCTGAGGGTTTGATGGCGATTGGTTTTACCAACGCCAGCCCGGTTGTGGCGCCTCCGGGGGGCAACCAAAAGGTGATTGGCACCAATCCCATTGCCATGTCGGTTCCAGATGGTGCCGGTGGCCTCGCGGTGCATTTTGACTTTTCCACCTCTGCCGTGGCGCTGGGCAAGATCACCATGGCAAAGGCCGCCGGGGAGGAAATTCCTTTGGGCTGGGCTGTGGATGCGCAGGGCTTGCCGACGACGACTCCAGAGGCAGCACTGGGCGGAGCTTTGGTCTCAGCCGGCGGCTATAAAGGCTGGGGTTTTGGCATATTGGCCGAGCTTCTCGCCGCGGGGATGACAGGTTCTGTCAATTCCTTGGATGTGGGTGGCTTGAAATTGCCGGACGGCCCGCCGCATGGATTGGGGCAGTTTTACCTTATTTTGGACCCGAGCACCCATCATGATGGGTTTGCCGATCGTTTGGCACGGCTTGCAGATGCGGTGGCTTTGCAGGAGGGCGCACGGCTTCCCGGCAGTGCCCGCAGCCCTATGGCGGAAGTTGATGTGCCTGATGCGCTCTGGGATCTGGTTGCGGAGCTGGCAAAGGGTCCGCAGTAGACCGGTCGCTTAGGCTTTTTGCGTCAGCAAGACCCCGGCGGCCATGAGAAGTAATCCGCTGAGACGGGTCCAGGTCAGAGGGATTTGCTGAGCGCCAAATAATCCGAAATGATCGATCACGGCCGCGGAAATCAATTGGCCGATGAGCACAAAGAAAATGGCATTTCCAACGCCAAACTTGGGCGCAATCGCGGTTATGGACAGCACATAAAACGCCAGCAAGACTCCGGCAAAGAACAGATGTTTTGGTGCCGTTGCGAGTTTGACCAGAGCGCTGGGCCCTTGGGTCATGGCCACCAGACTGGCGGTGAGCAAGCCCACAGCGATCAACACTACCCCGGCGAGCATGGGCGCGCCAAGAGATCGGCCGAGGGCTGCATTCATCGCGGCCAAGACCGGTATCCCAATCCCCGCCGCAAGCATTGTAATCGCATAGAGTGGCATAGATTGCGGTCCTCTTTCTGGGGTCTATAGATCGAGCTCTTCAACGAATTTGGCGTTGGCTTGGATATACTCAAACCGTTTTTCCGGCTTTTTGCCCATCAACCGTTCAATGAGATCTCCGGTCTCGCCCGGCGTGTCCTCATCAACGGTGACGCGAATCAATTTGCGTGTCGACGGGTCCATTGTGGTCTCTTTGAGATCCTTGGCATCCATTTCGCCCAGACCTTTGAAACGGCTGACGTCAATTTTGCCCTTACCGCCCAATCCCTTGGCAAGCCAGAGATCTTTCTCTGCCTCATCCAGGCAATACACCCGCTTGGCCCCCTGCGTTAGGCGAAACAGCGGGGGGCAGGCCAGATAAAGATGGCCGGCATCAATCAAAGGCCGCATTTGTGAGAAAAAGAACGTCATGAGAAGGCTGGCGATATGGGCTCCATCGACATCGGCATCGGTCATGATGATGACTTTTTCATAGCGCAGATCATCAATATTGAATTTTGTGCCAATCCCGACGCCCAGCGCTTCGCAGAGGTCGCTGATCTCAGCATTCGAGCCGAGTTTATTTGACGCGGCGCCCAAGACGTTGAGGATTTTCCCCTTGAGGGGCAAAAGCGCTTGGTTGACGCGATTGCGCGCGCCTTTGCCTGAGCCGCCAGCGCTGTCGCCTTCAACGATAAATAATTCCGTGCCCTCGCGGGTTTTAGAGGTGCAATCGGTGAGTTTTCCCGGCAGGCGCAGTTTCTTAGTGGCAGATTTGCGCTGCGTTTCTTTTTCCTGCCGGCGGCGCAGGCGCTCCTCAGCGCGCAGGACCAAGAAATCGAGGATTGCGCCGGCGGACTTCGTATCGGCCGCAAGCCAATTGTCGAACCGGTCACGGACGGAGTTTTCGACCAATCGTTGAGCTTCGACAGTGGCCAAACGGTCTTTGGTTTGGCCGACGAATTCCGGCTCGCTGATGAAACAAGAGACCAGCGCGCAACCGCCTGTTGTGAGGTCATCACGGGTGATGTTGCTGGCTTTGCGGTTATTGACCAACTCGCCATAGGCTTTGATGCCTTTTAAGATTGCGGCCCAGAACCCGCTTTCATGGGTGCCACCTTCCGGTGTCGGTACGGTGTTACAATAGGATTGGATGAAGCCATCACGCGATGGTGTCCAATTGACCGCCCATTCGACCTTGCCGGGCACATTGAAGCGCTCTTGAAAATCCACGGTGCCGGCGAAAGGGGCCTCGGCATAGGTGCTGGCTTTGCCCAGGGTCTCCACGAGATAGTCCGACAGGCCACCGGGAAAATGGAACGTCGCTTCACGCGGTGTTTCGCCATCATCAATCTCGGTTTTCCACCGAATTTCGACGCCGGAAAATAGATAGGCCTTGGATCGAATAGAGGCAAAGAGGCGCGCAGGTTTGAATCGATGTTTGCCGAAGATCTGTTCATCTGCATGAAAGGTGACCGAGGTGCCGCGGCGATTGGGGGCGGCGCCGATCTTGGCAATGGGACCCAGCGGGATGCCGCGGGCGAAGCGCTGCTCGTAGAGTTCCCGATTGCGGGCGACTTCGACAACCATGGAATCGGAGAGCGCATTGACCACCGAGGCACCAACCCCATGCAGGCCGCCCGAGGTTTGATAGGCTTTACCAGAAAATTTGCCACCGGCGTGCAAGGTGCACAGGATAACCTCAAGGGCGGATTTGTCGGGAAATTTCGGATGGGGATCAACAGGAATACCGCGGCCATTGTCGCGGATGGTGACGGAATAATCTGCGTGCAGCTCAACTTCGATGCGATTGGCATGGCCTGCCACCGCCTCATCCATTGAGTTGTCCAAAACCTCAGCCACCAGATGGTGCAAGGCCCGCTCATCAGTGCCGCCGATATACATGCCGGGTCGTTTGCGCACCGGCTCGAGACCTTCCAACACCTCAATGGAGGAGGCGTCATAATCCGTATTTGCGGCCGAAGATAATAGGTCACTTGCCATTGGGCTGCTCTTTCTTTGATTGGCGGTATTCATGGCAGAAGTTGCCGGGCAAGAAAAGACCTGGCGCGCGGCGCGGTCCATATTCCTTGCCGATTTCACCACTGGTCAGACCGCTGGCTTCTGCTTAAGAGAAAGATATGAAAAAAACCTCTGCGATCACATTGGAAGCGCGATCTTTGTTGATCTTGGGACTGCCTTTGGTTGGCAGCCAAGTGGCGCAATTTGCTGTGCATACAACCGATACGTTGATGCTGGGCTGGTATTCCGTTCTGGCGCTGGCGCAGGTGACTTTGGGCGCCCAAGTCTTGTTCATCGCCTTCATCGCAACCTCCGGTTTTGCTTTCGCAATTTTGCCGATGGTGGCCAAATCTATGGCGGAGGAGGATTCGCAATCGGCCAGGCGGGCCACGCGCATGGGGCTTTGGGTGTCGACTTTGGCGGCGGCTCTATTGTTTTTGCCCATGTGGCATGCCCGCCCTCTGCTTGAGGCGATGGGTCAGGATCCCACAGTGGCACAGGGCGCGCAGGACTATCTCCGCATCGCGGGTTTTGGCCTATGGCCCGCATTGTGGGGATTGGTGCTGCGCAGCTATCTTTCGGCGCTGGAACATGCCGGGATCGTGCTTTGGGTGTCCCTCTTTGTTTTGGTGGCCAATGCGCTGATCAACTATGCCTTGATATTTGGCAATTGGGGGCTGCCGGAGTTGGGGCTGCAGGGCGCAGCGATTGCGTCGGTCATGGCGCAAACGTTGGCTCTGCTCGGATTTGTGATCTACATCCAGCGCAATTTTCCCGAACAACAGATGTTCGCCCGCTTCTGGCGATTTGATGGCAGCGCCGCCCTGGCCGTCACCCGGCTTGCGGTGCCGATCTCAGCCACGGCCCTTGCCGAAAGCGGATTGTTTGCCGCGTCCGCCTTTATGATGGGTTGGCTCGGACATTTGGAGCTGGCGGCCCATGGTATTGTATTGCAGCTGGCGGCGTTGAGTTTCATGGTGCATATGGGATTGTCACAAGCCGGCACGGTGCGCGCCGGCAAAGCCTTTGCTCGGCAGGACTGGCCCGCGGTCCGGCGCACAGCCTGGGTGACAATGGGCTTGTCGAGCGTTGCGGCCATTGTGGCCATATTCTTTTTCCTGACGAGCCCGCAGCTTCTGATCCGTGCGTTTTTGGACCCGCAGGATCCTTTGACCGCTGACATCCTACGCATCGGCACGCTCTTGTTGATGCTCGCGGCATTGTTTCAATTTGTCGATGCCGCACAGGTTGTGGCCCTGAGCCTGCTGCGCGGGTTGCAAGACACCAAAGTGCCCATGTGGATCGCCGCGATATCCTATTGGTTGATCGGCCTGCCGATCAGCTATGTTTTGGGCTTTTGGTTCGGGTTCCAAGAGGCCGGCATATGGATGGGTCTGGTCGTTGGGCTCGGACTGGCCGCGGTCTTACTTTGGCTGCGGTTTCACCGTCTGGCTGGGCGTAGTCCTTAGGGCTTGGTCGTGGCCCGCTCGATTTTTTTGCGGCTCAGGATTGTTCGCAGATCATGCATGGACAATAACAGCTGATCTGTGACTCGCTCTAGATCTGCATCGCTGGCTTTTGATTGCGCCCATTGCGCGGTCAGATTGAGGTGATCAATAGTTCGTAATATGTCATCGATTTCACGCTCTTCTAGCACGGTTTTGCGCTCTCGCATCCAGTCTGCGATCAACTTGGTTTCTTCATCGGTCAGGACAGTATCGCCCAGCGGTTTCACGGTCTGGTTGCGTATGTTAATTGCCGCGATTTGGTGCATTTCCAGCCGATTTTGGCGATTATTTACCGGAGTCTTGAACAGGACCGCACCGTTTTCGCGGGTTCGAAAAAAATACCTCGGTAGGGCAATGGTCATGGCAATAACTCAAATTAGATTAGGTTTTCACAAAATTCTTTGATTCTAGTACAGGCTTCTAAGAGCTCGGCATCTGATGTGGCATAGCTCACGCGGAAATTTGGGGATAGGCCAAAGGCGGCGCCAAAGACCACCGCGACGCCGGTTTGTTCAAGAAGCTCCGTGGCGAAGGTCTCATCATCTGTAATAACGGTGCCACTGGCTGTCTGTTTTCCAATGAGTGCGGCGATTGAGGGGTAGACATAAAACGCGCCTTCCGGCGTGGGGCAGGTAATTCCTTTGGTCTCATTGAGTATTTTGACCACCAAATCGCGACGACGGCTGAAAGAGGCGTTGTTCTCGGTTAAAAATTCCTGTGGACCGTTCAAGGCTTCGACAGCCGCCCATTGGCTGATGGTGCAGGGGTTGGATGTGGATTGCGATTGAATTTTGCGCATGGCGGCGATCAGGGGCTCGGGACCGGCGGCATAGCCAATCCGCCATCCCGTCATCGCATAGGCTTTTGAGACACCGTTGCAGGTCAGCGTGCGCGGATAGAGTGCCGGCTCGACCTCGGCAGGTGTGCAAAATTTGAAGTCATCATAGGCCAGATGCTCATACATATCATCGGTCATCACCCAGACATGGGGATGGCGCAACAGAACATCGGTCAGCGCCTTTAATTCGTCCCAACTGTATCCCGCTCCGGTCGGGTTTGAGGGGGAATTGAAAATGAACCATTTGGTTTTGGGGGTCAGTGCGGCTTCGAGCTGCGCGGGGGTGAGTTTGTAATTGGTCTCTTGTGACGTTGGCGCAATCACCGGTGTGCCGCCTGCCAAGAGCACCATGTCGGGATAAGAGACCCAATAGGGTGCGGGAATCACCACCTCATCGCCTGCATTTAATGTCGCAATAAACGCATTATAGAGTGTTTGCTTGCCGCCATTTCCAACCGTCACCTGCGCTGGGCTATAGGTCAGGGAATTTTCGCGCAGGAACTTGGCGCAAATCGCCTGCTTGAGCTCGGGCATGCCATCCGGAGCGGTGTATTTGGTTTTGCCCTCTGCAATGGCTTTAACAGCCGCGGCTTTGATATGGTCTGGGGTGTCAAAATCCGGCTCGCCAGCTGCAAGTGCGATCACGTCACGCCCTGCTGCCTTTAATTCCGCCGCCTTGGTTGATATAGCAATGGTGGGAGAGGGTTTCACCCGTTCAAGCGCGGTAGACAAAATGGACATGACGGCCTCGTTATGCGTGTGTTCCTACAATTCTAGATAGATGTGCAGGGCGCTGCAAGGCGAAGTAATTGGAAAGAGAAAAACGATTATGGAAAATGAATCTGATACAAACTTCGATTGGTACGGTCCCGATGCAGCCACGTTTGGGGATCGTGTTCTGGGCGCGCGGGAAAAGGCTGGCATGACCCAGGCGCAACTGTCGCGCCGTCTGGGAATTAAATTGACCACTTTGCAGGCCTGGGAAGAGGATCGTTCCGAGCCGCGGGCCAATAAATTGCAAATGTTGACTGGAATGCTCAACGTGTCTTTGCCGTGGCTTCTGAGCGGTGAGGGGATCGGGCCTGAAGAGCCGAACACGGCGCCGCTGTCCGACGATATTCAAACAATTTTAATCGAAATGCGCGCAATAAAAACGGATATGAACCGTACCGCCGATCGGCTGAGTAAATTGGAAAAAAAATTAAGGTTGGCCATGAAATGATTGAGCTGCATGATCATAGGATCAAACGCCTGAAGATGCGTTCTATGCGCCGTGGAATCAAAGAAATGGACCTTATTTTAAGCCATTTTGCTGAAATCGCCTTGGAGCGGATGACTGAAGAAGAGCTGGTGAATTACGACTTGTTGCTGGCAGAAAATGACCATGATCTTTATTCTTGGGTAACCGGCAGTGCCGCAGCTCCCGCAGAATTTGCGCCCATGATCGGCCAAATCGTCGCAGGTTTGCAGGGTCCATCCGTTTAAACGCATCTCGTTTAGATAATATTCGCGAATTTCCTCAATACTGCGGACCGAAGCAGTGTAAGAGGCGATCAATGAGTGGCGATTCCAAAACCGGCAAGAGTTTTATGACCCATTACTTGGAGAGTTTGGCTTTGGTCGAGCGGCTCCATCGTTTGTTGTTGGATGTTATCAAAGATGAATTTGAGCGGGTTGGGGTAATTGAGATCAACCCCGTGCAGGCTTTGCTCGTATTCAACATCGGCGACAATGAGGTCACCGCGGGCGAGCTGAAGAGCCGCGGATATTATCAGGGCTCAAATGTCAGTTACAATCTGAAAAAATTGGTGGGTATGGGCTATATGCACCATGAACGGTGCCGGGCGGACCGGCGGTCTGTGCGCGTGAGGCTGACCGATAAGGGGCAACATATTCGTGGACTTGTGAATGACTTGTTTGAGGGTCATGCGGCTGCGATGCAATCGGAGGGGGTTTTGCAAGGCACCGGGGTCGAGGATATCAATGCAGCGCTGCGGCGGATGGAGCAATATTGGGGCAAACAGATTCGATTTATTTATTGATCCGATTGGCTCATGCTCAAAAATTCCAATTCGCGAAGTAATTTTCGGCTCATGGCGCGCTCATAATCGTCAAAACCGATGGCAACTTCGGAAAACGCGTCTGGCCCGGCCAGAACGCGATGCGCAAAATAGGCGGTCAATTCGGCAATGGACAGTTCCGCATGGGACAGCCGGGAGGTGGCATCAACGCCGATGATCAATGCGTTGATGACAATATCTCCGATCTTCTCAGGGCCGTTGACGTGATGCGGTTCTGGACCCGTGTTGTTTTTCCCATCTCCCGAAATATCCAAGGTGCGCTTCCAGCAGTCTGGCTGTTGGTTTAGAAACCCAGCTCCGACCTGTATGGCTTGACCCAAAGCGGTGGTTGGTGGGGCTTGGCGGCGGGTGGTGGACTGCAGTTGCTCGGAAACAGCCTTAAGGCGCGATGGGCTTGTTATATCTGTCCACGGGATGAGGACCCGCTGATAGTCCTGACCGCTCCATTCAAAAACCAAAATCCGGACCGGTGCATCGGGCAGGCGCATGAGACTTGCGCGGACATCATCACTGATCAAGGCGGCGGCCAGCCCCTGCAGTTGCAGCTGATATTCGGCCTCGTCGACAGATCCTGACACATCCAGGCCCAAGGCCAGGGCCTGGCGGCAGGCGGCGTCAGCGCTGGCCGAGCTTGTCACCCAAAACGTAAATGACAGGGCGGCCAGGGCTTTGCAGAGGCGACGATTCACCAATGACCGATGTTTTCCATACTCGCCCAGGGTTCGGCCACGGGCAGGTTGTCACCCTCTTGCAAGAGCTCAATCGAGATATTGTCTGGGCTGCGCACAAAAGCCATGCGGCCTTCGCGTGGCGGGCGATTGATTGTAATGCCATTGTCCATGAGATGCTGGCAGGTGGCATAAATATCTTTCACCTCATAGGCCAAATGCCCGAAATGTCGGCTGTCTGACGGCAGGCCTTCATCACCATCCCAGTTATAGGTCAGTTCAACGGGACACTCTGGTTGGCCAGGAGGAGCCATGAAAACCAGGGTGAAACGTCCAGCTTCATTGTCCCAACGGCGCGTTTCTTCTAGCCCCAAGAGGGCAAAAAAAGCGATGGAGGCGTCTAAATCGGCCACGCGGACCATTGTGTGTAGATATTTCATTTGCATTTGCCTTTATATAGTAGGTTCATCCTTCAGATTGCTCCATATATAGTGTTAAGGGAATCGCTCCAGATGGGGTTAACTAAGGGGATAGTGATGCTGCTGACACCAGAACAACAAGAAGAAATTGACCAGCTGCGATCAAATCCCCAGCTTACCCTGCGGGCTGTTGCGCCAGGCATGGAAGAACATCTTTACAGTGCCAAGCCTGTTTTGGACCACGGGTTTGTGCGGGTGATCGATTATATGGGCGATGATGCCGCCATCTGCCAAGCCGCGCGGGTCAGCTACGGCAAAGGGACAAAATCCGTACAAAATGATGCGGGCCTCATTCGTTACTTGATGCGCCACTGGCATTCCACGCCTTTTGAGATGTGCGAAATCAAACTGCATGTGAAATTACCGGTCTTTGTGGCGCGCCAATGGATTCGCCACCGTACGGCCAATGTAAATGAGTATTCAGCGCGCTATTCGATTTTGGATCGGGAGTTTTACATCCCAGAACCGGACTCTCTGGCGGCGCAATCAGTGGTGAACAATCAGGGCCGTGGTCAGGTTTTGCAAGGGGCCGAAGCGGCGCGGGTTTTGGAGATTTTGAAATCGGACAGCAACCGCGCCTATGACAATTATGAGTCGATGATCTCGGATGATGGGCAGGATGGTTTGGCCCGTGAATTGGCGCGCATGAACCTACCGGCGAATATTTACACGCAATGGTATTGGAAAGTTGATCTGCATAACCTGTTTCACTTCCTGCGTCTTCGGGCTGATTCTCATGCGCAATATGAAATTCGGGTCTATGCGGAGGCTATTTGTGAGATGGTGCGCGACTGGGTGCCGGCGGCCTATGGCGCTTTTGAGGATTACCGTTTGGGCGGCGCGGTGCTCTCGGCAAAATCGGTTGAATGTCTGAAGCGTATGCTTGCCGGCGAGCCTGTCACGCAGGAAGACTCAGGTATGAGCAAGGGGGAATGGCGAGAATTTGAAGCGGTGATCGGGCGTTAAACCCTAAGAGCATGGCACAAAAGTAAACAGGTTGGGCGCGGCCCAACATATAGCGGATCACCGTCCGCTCAGGCTGCGGCAAGGCGCGTTTAGTCGGCGTTGCTCAATTCACCAGCCATTTGACGCCCGTCGCGTCCTTCGACCAGCTCATAGTTTATTTTTTGGTTGTCAGCCAAGCTTGTCATTCCAGCGCGTTCGACTGCTGAAATATGGACAAACACGTCATTCCCTCCACCTTCTGGTTCAATGAACCCGAAACCTTTTGTGGTGTTGAACCATTTTACTGTGCCCAAAGGCATATCATATTCTCCCAAGTCATACCTACACGCCCGAAGAGTTGCGGGCGGCATCACGCATCTGAAGGGCAAAAATTCTCACGAATACCCTGTTTTCCAGATGCCATGTCTCTACAATTATGCGATTAAAAATAAAATCAAGGAAAATTTTATGCAACTCTATGGATTAAAAACCTGCGACAGCTGTCGCAAAGCAAGAAAAGCGCTGCAAAATCAGCAGGTCGAATATATCGATGTGCGGGAGGGGCAGGTGCCGGGCGCAGTGCTTGAAGCGGCCCTCGCAAAGTTTGGGGATGCTCTGTTGAACCGTGCCTCGACCACCTGGCGCGGCTTGGATGAGGTGGCCCGTGCCGGTGATCCGTTGGCGCTGCTCAAGGCGCATCCAACGCTAATGAAGCGCCCGTTGATTGTCCACGATGGACAGATGACGCTCGGCTGGACGCCTGATGTGGCGGCCTATTATGCGGCTTTGCCGGGGGCATAGCTGCCCGATGCGATGACCGGGCACGCTCTTGATGCGCAAAAGGGCGTGGGTTTTACAGCAAATCTGGTGGTGTGGATTCGGTTTTGAGATCTGCCACCAGTTGATCGAGCGCCACAACCTCGCTGTTTTTGCTGCCCAAGCGGCGCATGGAGAGGGTGCGATCTGCAACCTCTTTCATCCCCACAGCGAGGATCACAGGCACTTTGGCCACGGAAT
>JGI26079J46598_1000025_pt1 | contig 60736 bp, 62 predicted proteins | sample SaaInl59LU_5_DNA_FD_46598 | JGI IMG/M metagenome (IMG submission 46598) | reverse complement strand
TTGCTCCGTCAGGCTTTCGCCCATTGCGGAAAATTCCCCACTGCTGCCTCCCGTAGGAGTCTGGGCCGTGTCTCAGTCCCAGTGTGGCTGATCATCCTCTCAAACCAGCTACTGATCGTCGCCTTGGTAAGCCTTTACCTTACCAACAAGCTAATCAGACGCAAGCCCTTCCTAAGGCACAAATAAAATTTGCTTTAACTCCTCAGCTTATGGGGTATTAGCAACCGTTTCCAGTTGTTATCCCCCTCCTAAGGGTAGGTTCTTACGCGTTACTCACCCGTCCGCCACTATGTTTTTCTTCCGAAGAAAAAAACCACCGTTCGACTTGCATGTGTTAAGCATGCCGCCAGCGTTCATCCTGAGCCAGGATCAAACTCTCCATGATAAAATTGTTACGCTAAAAGCTTTCTTTTGCTTATTAACAGGTACAACTAAACGCATTGCTTTATTCACTTGCTGTATCATAAATCGCAGCTTCGATCTTGTTAGGGCTCAATCGTCCCTAATGACTTGCTAACTTGTTAGCGGGTCTCTATTACAATAACCCACAATACCCACAACGTCACCCGTCCGCCTCTTTCGACTCTTCTCAAGAGTAGACTCTACCCCAGCGGGGTGGGGTCGACAGTATGTAAAATTTTTAAAGAGGCCCCACGCATAGCTAACCTTTTTAAATACTTNTTTACAGCCACTTGAATATTTTTAAGATACAATACTTGCTTGTAACTACGAGTGTGGTTTAATATATAAAAAAAACATTTATTATGAAAAAATATAAGCTGTTCTTGATTTTGCTATTTGGTGCTACGCTTATTCCTAAACCTGCAAAAGCTACTCCTAATAAGCCTAATAGACCTACACAAATTGTTAATGTTAATGTAAAAATAATAAACAGTTTGGATCTACAACAAAGACCCGTTTTGCCACTCAGTCAACAATCGCCGTATCACCAACACGGTTTTGGGGCTTTACAAGAGAATCAGGCAATTGAAACAAGTATTAAGCCTACAGACAGTTATAAAACTGGCTAATTACTGCAATTATGTACAGTTGGGTATATAGAGCTTTTGAAAAAAATTACCCGCGCTAGCGCGGGTGTTGTTGCTTCCATAATTATAAAAGCAATGCACTATAAGCAGCGCGTTGTACCGCAAGAGCCAGTTACCAACTAGCTTTTCTTACACCTGGAAGTAAACCTTCATATGCCATTTCGCGAAGAACTTGTCGAGATAACCCAAAATATCTGTAAAAACCTTTAGGTCTTCCAGTAACTAAACAGCGATTATGTAATCGTGATGGAGAACTATTTCGAGGTAATTGCTGAAGTTTTCTATGGTACATTAACTTTTCCTCAAACGAATCAGAGCTCTTAATTTTTGCTTTTAATTCCTCACGGCGAGAAAGAAACTTTTGTGTTAATTTTTGACGCTTTTTTTCTCGCTGAATCATACTTTTCTTTGCCATTTTTTTTTTAATTAAATTTTTTACTTTGGTGCATCCAGCTGGATTCGAACCAGCGGTGTCTTTTCAGAGCGAGATTATGAGTCCCGAGCCATCGTCCCCTCGGCCATAGATGCTTTTTATACATTGCGGCACTCTTGGAGCGACGCAACATAAATATATTATAATATATAAACTTTTTCTACAAGCTTAAAAAATTATCCTTGACGTTGTTTATGTTTAGGGTTTAAACATATAACCATTACTTTTCCTCTTCTACGGATTAAACGACACTGCGAACACATTTTACGAACTGAAGAACGTACTTTCATAGTTTTTTTTTAACGATTACGAAGTCGATAAGTTATTCTACCTTTAGTTAAGTCATAAGGTGTCAATTCAACTTTAACTCTATCACCAAGTAAAATTTTAATATAATTACGACGTATTTTTCCTGAAATATGAGCTAATACATTAAACCCATTATCTAAATCTACCCGAAACATTGCATTTGGTAAGGACTCAGTAACAACCCCTTCCATTTCAATTAATTCTTGTTTTTCCAGAATAACTCCTTGCTACAAGAGCATTATTTTTACCAGATATAACATAAAACCTCACCACCAATATTTAAAGCACGGGCTTGACGATCAGTCATAAGGCCTTTTGAAGTTGATAAGATAGCAACCCCAATACCTCCTAATACTCTCGGTATTTCATTCTTGTTCACATAAACTCGAAGCCCCGGTTTACTTATTCGTTTTAACCTTGTAATATAAGGTGTTGATTGCTTTGCACCTTTATATTTAAGACGAACAATAAAATATTCCTGAGGGTCCGTTTGCTCCTGTAAAAGATCGTAACTTTTTATAAAACCTTCATCTTTTAGAATTTGAGCAATCTTAAAAGTTAATTTTGTTTTTGGTATGCGAACATCTTGAATTTTTACTAAGTTAGCATTTCTTAGTCGAGTGATCATATCACCTACGGTATCATTAGTCATAAATTTGTTTGTATTTTTTTTAACTATTTTATTGCTATTTTCTGCGGAATGGCATTCCTAATTCTTTTAATAAAGCATACCCCTCTTCATCTGTTTTTGAATTTGTAATGATGGAAATATCCATACCCTGTAATTGTTCAATTTTATCATAATCAATTTCTGGAAACATTAACTGCTCCTCTAGACCTAAACTGTAATTACCGTGACCATCAAAACTTTTAGAATTAATACCTTGAAAATCCCTAATTCGAGGTAAAGCTAAATTAATAAGTCGATCTAAAAAACCATACATTTTTTCACCTCTTAAAGTAACTGAAATACCAACTGGCATGTCTTCTCTTACTTTAAAACCTGCAATGGCTTTCTTTGATCGTGTAACAATACCTCGTTGCCCTGCTATAATACTTACTTCTTTTAATGATGAATCAAGGGTTTTAGCGTTTTGTGATCCTTCACCTAAACCTCGATTAATTACAATTTTCTTTACTTCTGGAACTTGATGAATATTTGTATATTCAAATTGTTTTTTAAGTTTAGGAACAACATCATTTAAATAAAAATTTTTTAGTCTTTGTATCATTTTATATAGTTTTTTAGTAACGGCTACAATACTTCAGGAGCTAATGAAACAATTTTTGTAAAATCACGATCTCGTAATTCACGAGCAATCGGCCCAAAAACCCTTGTTCCTCGAGGATTTCCGTCTTTATTAATAATAACAGCAGCATTATCATCAAAGCGTATACTCATTCCATTTTCACGTCTTAACCCTTTAACTGTTCGAACAACAACAGCTCGAACAACGTCAGATTTTTTTAAAGGCATGTTTGGAAGTGCGTCTTTAACTACTGCAACAATAATATCGCCAATTGTAGCGTATTGACCATTATCTCCCAATACTTGAATACACATAAGTTTTCTTGCGCCGCTATTATCAGCTACATTAAGATAGGTTTGAGTTTGAATCATATTTTTATAAATAGTTTTCAAGCCAGCCTTTAGCTTTTAATTAATATTAAAAGCTAAATTAGCATAGTGCTATTTACTACTGGCTATAACACGAGTTTTAACTGGCATTTTAAATGAAGCAATCTTCATTGCTGAACGAGCAACAGTTTCAGGAACCCCTTTCATTTCATATAAAATCTTTCCTGGTTTAATAACTGCTACCCAATGTTCTGGTGAACCTTTACCAGAACCCATTCGGGTTTCGGCTGGACGATAAGTGACTGGTTTATCTGGAAAAACACGTATCCAAAGTTTTCCACCTCGACGTGCATAACGAGTCATAACTCGTCTGCCAGCCTCAATTTGACGTGATGTAATCCATCCTGATTCTAGAGATTGAATAGCAAATTCACCAAAAGCAATTTTATTACCTCTTAATGCTTTACCTTTCATTCGACCTCGATGGTATCTACGAAACTTTGTTCGTTTCGGACTTAACATATGTATTTATTTTTAAAAGTAGTTATATAAAGTTTTAACTATATATCATTCTGATTACTATTACTTACCCAAACTTTAATACCAAGAATACCGTAAATAGTTTGTGCTGTGTAATAACAATAATCAATTTCTGCTCTCAGTGTTTGTAGAGAAACGGATCCTTCTCGTACCCACTCACTTCGTGCAATTTCAGCACCGTTTAAACGCCCTGAAACTTGAATTTTAATTCCTTTAACTCCAGCACGTTGAGCTTTTTGTATAGCTTTTTTAACAGCTCTACGAAACGGCACTCGTTTTTCTAATTCTTGACTGATAAATTCTGCAATTAATTTTGCTTTACAACTAGGATTTTTAATTTCAAAAACATTAATTGAAATTTGGCGTTGATCGTTCTTAATTAATTTTTCTAAATCTTGGCGAATTTTATCAATTCCAACTCCGCGACGACCAACTATAATTCCAGGCCTTGCAGCATGAATTTCAAGCTCAATACGATCGGCTTTTCGTTGAATCTTAATTTCAGCTATACCAGCTTCTACTAATTCACGATTAATAAAATTACGTAACAACTTATCTTCTTGAATAAGTTGTGGATATTGGTTAGGTTTGGCAAACCAATGGGAGTAATGATCTTGTGTAGCCCCAATACGGAACCCAAGAGGATGAACTTTTTGACCCATGTTAATTAAAGTTTACTTTTTACTGCAATAATTATATGACAAGTTGGTTTTTTAATAGGAAAACCTCTTCCTTGAGCTCGAGGACGGAAACGTTTCATAACTGGACCTTGATCTACTCTTGCTTCACTAATAAAAAGTGTAGATTTATTAAGCCCTAAATTATGTTTGGCATTAGCTGCCGCTGATTTTACAACTTCTAATATTGGTTCACATGCCCTATAAGGCATAAATTGTAATATCATTAAAACTTCTTCATATGAACGTCCACGTATTTGATCTAAAACTCTTCTCACCTTAAAAGGTGACATCGGTACATATCTTAAAAAAGCCTTTGCTTCTAAGTCAGAATGAGTTTTCTGCAGTGTCATACTTAAATAAAAATAATTATATTAGCTTTTGAACTTGGAGAACTAAGCTATCTTCGAGACTTTTTATCACTTTTAACGTGACCACGAAAAGTTCGAGTTGGAGCAAATTCTCCTAATTTATGACCAACCATTTGGTCAGTAATAAAAACTGGAATGTGTTCACGACCATTATAAACTGCAATGGTATGTCCAATCATAATTGGAACAATTGTTGAGGCACGAGACCAAGTTGTAATAACTTGTTTTTGTCCTTGAGAATTTAATCGATCAACTTTTTTTAATAAATGATCTGCAACAAAAGGTCCTTTTTTTAAAGAACGTGTCATAGTTTTCTTTTAAATTTTATTTGCGTCGACGAATAATAAGCTTTGAACTATATCGGTTTGCTTTTCGGGTTTTTAATCCAAGAGCTGGTTTACCCCAAGGAGTAACCGGACGAGGACGACCAATAGGTGCTCTACCCTCTCCTCCACCGTGTGGATGATCAACTGGGTTTTTAACAACACCACGAACATGAGGTGTTCGACCTAACCAACGTTTTCTACCTGCTTTACCGATAGTAATATTATTTGATTCAATATTACCTACTTGTCCAACAGTTGCCCAAACATCTTTACTTACAAGACGAACTTCACCAGAAGGTAGTCTTACAGTAATATAATCGCCTTCTTTTGCTACAATCTGCGCTAAACTACCGGCAGATCGAACTAACTGGCCGCCTTTAAAAGGCTGAAGCTCTAAATTATGAATTTCTGTACCAAGTGGCATGTTTTTAACGGGTAAAGCATTACCTACTTTAATAGGTACTTCAAAACCGGAAATAACACTTTCACCTATTTTTAAACCGCGTGGATGAAGAATATATCTTTTTTCTCCATCTTCATAATGTAATAAAGCAATTCTAGCATTTCGATTCGGATCATATTCAATACTAAATACCTTCGCAGAAACACCTAATTTATTGCGTTTAAAATCAATTTTACGATAAAGACGTTTATGTCCTTGTCCTCGATTACGGCTAGTAATAATACCACGATTATTACGGCCTTTTGCTCGGTGCTTATAAAAAGTTAATGACTTTTCAGGTCTTATATTAGTAATTTCAGTAAAATCTGCTACTGAACGGTTACGTGTACCTGGTGTAATTGCCCTATAAAAACGAATACCCATAAATTTGAGATTATACTAACTTTCTGGAAAAAGTGGAATCGAATCATCCGGTTTCAGAGTAATAAGAACACGCTTATAACGTGGACGGTAACCTTGAAACTGACCTATACGTCTTTTTTTTCTTGGAGGTCGGTGCGTTGAAACTGCAATGACCTTAACTTCAAACAATTCTTCAATTAAAGATTTAATTTTTGTTTTAGTAAGTTTAAGATCGACATCAAAGGTATATTGATTGTTTTCCAGAAACCTTGCTGCTTTTTCAGTAATTACCGGATATTTAACTAAATCAATCATATGTATTAACACAAAAAGGTGGCTAAGAGACGCCCGTGCAAAACAAGTTTTTACGAGTACAAGGGCTTCTTGCGACTCTCTCAAGAGTAGACCTACCCCAGCGGGGTGGGGTCGACCCCTGGGCTCTACAGCCATCTGGCTCTCTTAAATACATAACTAAATGTGTCTTAGTATGTACGTAGGTATAATAATCAATTAGGCTTTAGTTGTATAGTTAATTATTTTTTACTAAAAGTTTAAAATAATTAACCCTTAAAAGCACTGGTGTAAACACCAGTGCTATAAAATCTTAAAATTTAAGATTAAAGCTTATCAATAGTTTCGAATTCAAACTTAATTTCTTTCCAAACTTCACAAGCAGCAGCTAGTTCAGGGCTCCACTTACATGCAGCACGAATAACGTCACCACCCTCACGAGCAAGGTCACGACCTTCGTTACGAGCTTGAACACAAGCTTCTAGAGCTACACGGTTTGCAGAAGCACCAGGAGCGTTACCCCAAGGGTGTCCTAGAGTACCACCACCGAACTGTAGACAAGAATCGTCACCGAAAATTTCTACAAGAGCTGGCATATGCCATACATGGATACCACCAGAAGCAACTGGCATTGTACCTGGAAGACCACACCAATCTTGGCTGAAGTAAATACCACGAGAACGATCTTTCTCAATGATGTTATCACGCATTAGGTCTACGAAACCTAGTGTTACTGCACGTTCACCTTCAAGTTTACCTACAACAGTACCTGAGTGAAGGTGGTCACCACCAGACAGACGAAGAGCCTTAGCTAGAACACGGAAGTGAATACCATGGTTACGCTGACGGTCAATTACAGCGTGCATTGCACGGTGAATATGAAGTAGAAGACCATTATCACGACAGTAGTTAGCTAGAGAAGTGTTAGCAGTTAAACCACCAGTTAGGTAGTCATGCATTACAATAGGTACACCAAGATCACGTGCGAAATCTGCACGCTTGTACATCTCTTCACATGTACCAGCAGTTACGTTAAGGTAGTGACCTTTAACTTCACCAGTCTCTGCTTGAGATTTGTAGATAGCTTCAGCACAGAAAAGGAAACGGTCACGCCAACGCATGAATGGCTGTGAAGTAACGTTTTCATCATCCTTAGTGAAGTCTAATCCACCACGAAGACATTCGTAAACAGCACGACCATAGTTCTTAGCTGATAAACCTAGTTTAGGCTTAATAGTACAACCAAGCATAGGACGACCATACTTGTTTAGACGGTCACGCTCAACCTGAATACCGTGTGGAGGACCTGCGAAAGTCTTACAGTAAGCAGAAGAAATACGTAGATCTTCAAGACGTAGAGAACGAAGCGCTTTGAAACCAAAAACGTTTCCTACAATAGAAGTAAATAGGTTAGTTACAGAACCTTCTTCGAATAGATCGATAGGGTATGCAACGTAACAAATGTACTGGTTCTCTTCACCTGGAACTGGCTCTAGATCGTAACAACGACCTTTGTAACGGTCTAGCTGAGTAAGACCATCAGTCCATACAGTAGTCCAAGTACCAGTTGATGATTCAGCTGCTACAGCTGCACCACACTCTTCAGGTGGAACACCAGGCTGAGGAGTCATACGGAACGCTGCAAGAATATCAGTATCTTTGATCTGGTAATCAGGAGTGTAGTAAGTAAGACGGTAATCTTTTACACCAGCTTTGAAGCCAGCACTTGTTTTAGTTTCAGTTTGTGGTGACATTGAGCCTCCATTAAATTTAAGTTTTTTTAGTCAATAATCTACTCGAAAAAGTCGCTCTTCTCAAGGTCAACCCCACCTGCGCTAGCGCCATTTCTGTGTTGCTAAGCGCGTTGGGTGAACACCGCTACGCGTGTTTAATTTTATTCATATTAACACATTTTTTAATAAAAAAAAACTTAACTCCTAACAGAGCCGAGCTTTTGTCGATCTTGTGCATAAAAACCAGTTCCTGCAGGAATTAATCTACCAAGAATAACATTTTCTTTTAAACCATTAAGCCAATCTGTTTTTCCCTCAATAGCAGCTTGAGTGAGTACACGAGTTGTTTCTTGAAAACTAGCAGCTGAAATAAAACTTTCTGTATTTAAAGAAGCTTTAGTAATTCCTAAAATGATCGGTTCATATTCTGCACCTTTTACCACACTATTATTTATTTTTTCAATTCGATGCAATTCAATAATTTCACCTGAAAGTAATGATGTATGACCGCCTTCTTCAACACTAACTTTTGAAGTCATTTGTTTTACAATTATTTCAATATGTTTATCAGAAATATCTACCCCTTGAGACTGGTAAACTAATTGAACTTCATCCACTAGGAATTGCTGTATTTCAGATAAACTTTTTCTCGCGGCTGTTTCCTGATTATAACTTAAACGATAATTTTTAAATTTTTCTTTTAATTGCTCATGTACATTATTTGGTATTGGTTGTAAATCTTTTGTACGTCGAGCTTCTAAAAGTTCTTCAATTTTTGGAAGACCTTGAACAATATCTCCAGTTTTGGATTTTCTATATACTAAATTAAATAATAATGCTCCTTTATATACTAAATCTCCATTATTAACAGCTACAGAGGTTTTATCCGAAACTAAATAAGGTCTTCCAACTCGTACAATAATTTGTTTAAGACCGAGTTTAATAATTTGACCAGAAACTGGTGAATATATTGTAGGTAAAATCTCTTGTCCTTTATTTATCAGATCTCCAATTTTAATTAAACATTGAGAAATGTTCTTTTTGTTTAAATTAATTTTAACTAAATTGGCACAATCTTGTACTAAACTTGATCTTAAAGAATCGCGATTTAATATTTTAATTTGTAAAGAAGAAGAACCAAGTTTACTAAGTAAACCCATTTTATCTTTATCAGAAGCCGCTAACAAAGAAGATCTTGATTTTTTGTTAGCAAGATCTTGTTGTGCTAGCGATTCATTACAAAAGCTAACAACTTTACGAACAGAAACGAGATAATTCCTTTGCTGCCCCTGACTACAAGTCAATTTAAAAGGAACAATCTTTAAATAAATAGGTTCATGAAAATAAATACCATCAATGATTTCAGTATACCCAGGAATAATCGATCCATTTTGATAAAAAAGTTTACGTAATTTTTTAAGAGTAGAGCCATTATTTTTTATCACAAAAACCCAACATGTATCAATTAATGCAGAACGTTTTAATGAGGATTTAAAATTTATCTTTGGTGGTTTAGTTTTAAAAAAACTTTTTAATATTCCCACGCTAGTGCAGTTAGATCCATTTTTTGTTAAATTTTTCTTATGACCTTCTTGTCTTAATTTGGATATTGTACTAAGCCCGCTGGGTGGGTTAGCAAAGTTTTTTAAAGCTTTAGTATTAGTGAAAGTAGACAAGAAGCGTGGGGTCGACCCCACCCCGTTGGGGTAGAGTCTACTCTTAAGAAGAGTCGACTCCGCGCTAGCGCGAGTGGAGTCCACCCGTGGGGTCGACCCCACGGAATTATTTTCTTGCAGCTGCTCAAATATTAATTTATCAACTTCCTGCGCTAGGGCGTGATTCACCTTACTAGGGTGAGGTAAAAATGTATCCATTGCAACCCAATATACAATAGGTGATAAATAGTAAAAAATAGCACTATGAGTAAAAAAAGCTAAAGGATATATATAACTAAACTTTTTTAACTTATTTTTTAAATTTATTTTTTTACTATACTTATTGGATCCCACGCTGTAGAGAAGAAGGTCCTGAGGTCCAGACCTCAGCACTTTTCTAGACTCCACTCGCGCTAGCCCGGGGTAGAGTCTACTCTTCTCAAGAGTAGACTCTTGAGTTTTCTTCTCTTTTTGACTTACAATTAAATCACCTTCTTGATAAAATAAATAACTTAAATTAGTTTTATTTGGCCCCTGAGCTGGAACCCCTCTATAACCCAGCATAGGTTGGTTTGATAAAACTTTACCAAGTTTAGTTAATTGACCACTTAACACCCAAATTTCACCTTTTCCCCTTACAAGAACACCTTTTCGCANATTTTTCTGTGATTCATCAGAAGATTGACTAACAGTAATTAAATTTTGAAAATAAATTTGTCCTGAAACATCAGAATTAACCTGTGTAGTTGCTATTTTTCCGTCATCTTTTTGATAACTAGGTAAAATTTCTTCTAAACTAGATAACTCTGCAAGAATTTGCTTACAAAAAACTTGTTGGCCTGAGCTAACAAATACAATTGTATATTTAGGTAGTTTAATAAAAGTTTTCTTCTCTTTAAAAACTATAACTAATTCTAATTCTTCTTCGATAAAAAAAGCTGTTTCGCCATAACGTGTTCGTATCGATTTAAAAGTTGCGGATGAAGATGCATTTGCAAGTTTCTGAAAGCTAATAATACCATCATGAGGGGCATAAATACGATCAACAACATTTCCGGCAAAAACACCACCGGTATGAAAAGTTCTCATTGTCAACTGAGTACCTGGTTCTCCAATAGATTGAGCCGCAATAATTCCGACAGCTTCTCCTAAATGAACAAGTCTATTCTGTGCAAGACTCCACCCATAACATAACTGACAAATATATCGATTAGCTTCACATGTTAAAGGTGAACGAACAAAAATAGATTCTATTTCTTGATCTTGTTTTGTTACTTTACTAATTTTTTCAGCTACATATGAACATATGTCTTGATTTCGTTTTGCTAAAGGGGGGACCTCTTCAATTTTAGACCCTACCTTTTTATAAAAAATATCTTTTGCTAAAACCCTACCAATTAATCTTTGTTTTAAAGAAAGAATAATTTTATTTTGATCCATTAATGTGGTCACATTTATTCCATAAAAAGTACCACAATCAATTTGACTAATAATTACTCCTTGAGCAACATCAACTAATCGACGAGTAAGATAACCAGAATTTGCTGTACGTAAAGCTGTATCAACAAGTCCCTTTCTAGCTCCATAACAAGAAATGACATATTCGGTTACCGTTAAACCTTCTCTAAAATTACTTTTAATGGGTAAATCAATAATTTCACCTTGAGGGTCTGCCATAAGCCCACGCATTCCAACTAATTGACGAACTTGAGAAATATTTCCTCGAGCCCCTGAAAAAGCCATCATATAAACAGGGTTTAATAAATCTGTTTGTCGGAAATTTTGAATAACCTCTTCTTTTAATAATTCACTTGTTGTATTCCAAACATCAATAACTTTTTGAAAACGCTCTACTTCAGTAACTTTACCTTTAAGAAAACGATCTTCATTAAGACGAATTTCATTTTCAGCATTTTTTAGTAAACGTACTTTAATAGGTGGGATTTGTAAATCATCAATACTAAGAGAAATACCAGCCATAGTGGCATAATGAAATCCTAAAGTTTTTAATTTATCAACCATTAAAGCTGTACGAGCGGTACCATAATTAATAATAAACCAATAAATCAGCCTTTTTATTTCTCGTTTATCAAAAGTACGATTACAAAAAAACTCTTCTGCGTTTATTGATTTATCAAATTTTTTATAACTAATAGAAGATCCCTGGGGGGGGACCCCCCCAGTATAGTCCAGCACTTCACTCCTAGAGGCTAATACTTTCGACCCCACCCCGCTGGGGTAGAGTCTACTCTTGAGAAGAGTCGACTCCGCGCTAGCGCGAGTGGAGTCCACCTGTGGGGTAGAGTCTACTCTTGAGAAGAGTCGACTTTTACGGTGTCCGAGCATTAGATTATATTCTTTTTTATTTAATTTTTTCATAGTAAAAATAGTTATAAAAATTCCTGCATAACGTGATTAAATAAAATACGACCAGGTGTTGTTTGAATATATTTCATAGTAAAAGTATTATTAAAAGATTTTTTACTAATAATTCTTCGATAAATGGTATTTGTTAATCCAGACTTTTCAATACTAATTTCAAGTGGTTCTTCAGCTTTACCAGGTAGATAACTTTCAACAGGTCCTGCCCATTGAATCCAAATATATGAATGTAATGATAAAATCTGGTTTTCATATGCCAATAAAGCATCTTTTTTAGAACTAAAATATTTAATTGACTTTGATAAAAGATTTCTACTTAAATTTTCAATCGTTAAATAATAACAACCAAGAACCATATCTTGGCTTGGAACAATTATTGGTTGTCCTGTTGCTGGAGACATCCAATTAAGTGAAGCAAGCATTAATAATCTAGCTTCCGATTGTGCTTCTAATGATAAAGGAATATGAACAGCCATCTGATCTCCATCAAAATCTGCATTAAAGGCAGGACAAACTAAAGGGTGAAGTTTAATAGCTCTTCCAGGAACAAGGATAGGTTGAAAAGATTGAATTCCTAATCTATGTAACGTAGGTGCTCGATTCAGTAAAATTGGATGCCCTTGTATAACTTGTTTCAAAATCTCCAAAACAATAGGTTCATTACGTTGAATTCTATTTTTAGCACCCCGTATATTTGAAGCTAACCTTAATTGAATTAACTTATGAATAACAAAGGGTTGAAATAATTCAATGGCCATTTCCCTTGGTAAACCGCACTCGTGTAGTTTTAATTTAGGACCAACAACAATAACAGATCGTCCAGAATAATCAACACGTTTTCCTAAAAGGTTTTGTCTAAACCTTCCTTGTTTACCTTCAATAATGTCAGATAATGATTTTAAAGGTCTATTATTGGTTCCTAAAACAGCTTTACCTCGTCTTCCGTTATCAATTACTGCGTCAACTGCTTCTTGTAAAAGTCTTTTTTCATTTCGAATAAGAATTTCAGGTGCTAACATTTTAGTTAAACGCATAAGACGGTTATTACGGTTAATTACACGCCGATAAAGATCATTTAAATCTGATGTAGCAAACCTACCACCATCTAATTGAACCATAGGTCGTAAATCCGGTGGCAATACTGGTAAATTAAATAAAATCATCCACTCAGGTTTAGATTTAGTTCTAATAAAATGATTAATTAAACGTAAACGTCGTATTGCTTTTTTCTTTTCACGAAGAAGTTTTCTAACTTGTCTTATAGATAAATCAATTAAATTCTTGGTTTCAGGAATTGCCCTTAAATCTTCACGAATACCATGAGCTTCGGACTCAAGATCCATCGATGAAAAAAGACTATAAAGAGCTAATGCTCCAATATTAGAATTTTCATCATAATTTTCTTGAAGTAATGGAGCGCTAGCGGATACAGAGGCTGCGCTAGCAGCGCCTTTTACCCCCCTTTCATATCGTTTATGAAAACTATTTATTTCTTCTGGGCCATTATAACCAGAAAAAAAGAGTTGACCAGAAGACCAACGATAATAATTCCAATCACTTCCAGGCGCAATAGCATAATTCATACGGGCCTGGTTTACTGCAAGATAACTTGAAAAATAAACAACTTTTTCAATTTCTTTAATGGGTGTATCAAGTAAAATAGCAATATAGCTTGGAATACTTTTTAAGTACCAAACATGAGTTACAGGAGAAACTAATTTAATGTAACCCATACGATAACGTCTGACACGGGAAAAAGTTACCTCAACATCGCATTGAGGGCAAATAATAGTTTCATTAAAATTTTTTCTTCTATGTGCCCGTTTATAACGACCACAATAACATTCCCAATCTTTTATTGGGCCAAAAATACGTTCACAGAATAACCCGTCCATTTCGGGTTTAAATGTTCGATAATTAATAGTTTCAGATTTCGTAACTTCCCCAATCACTTTATCATTAACTAACCGCTGACTCCAACCTAAAATACGTTCAGGAGAAGCTAAATTAATTTGGATATATTCTACGGAATTTAGGTTAGTATTCATTCTTTATAAATATCTATTTCGATTGTTGCAACAGGATCAATTTTATACAATCCAATATCTAAACACAGTGATTGTAATTCACGTATAAGAACTTTAAATGATTCAGGAGTTCCTGGTTTAGGTATAGAATTTCCTTTAATAATTGCATTTAGCGTTTCATTTCGTCCTTTCATATCATCAGATTTAACAGTAAGAAGTTCTTGCAGTGTATAAGCAGCACCAAAGCCCTCTAAAGCCCAAACTTCCATTTCCCCCAATCTTTGACCTCCATGTTTTGCTCTCCCTCCAAGAGGTTGTTGTGTAACTAATGAATATGGACCAGTAGATCTCGCATGAATTTTATCATCAACAAGATGAACTAATTTCAACATATAAGCATAACCTACAGTAATTGGTTGTTCAAAGGGTTCTCCAGTTCTTCCATCAAAACAAATCGTTTTACCTGGAAAATTAGGTTCAAATAACCAACGATGGCCTGTTTTTATAGAAGCTTCATAAAGTTTACTATAAACTAAAGCTCTTGAAGCTTCTTTACCATACATTTCATCAAAAGGAATTAATTTATAATTTTGATTTAAATGTTTCCCGGCTAATCCTAATAAACATTCAAAAACTTGTCCTACATTCATTCGTGAAGGAACTCCTAATGGATTTAAAACCATATCAACAGGTTTTCCATCACTACAAAATGGCATATCTTGTAAAGGTAAAATATTTGAAACAATACCTTTATTTCCATGACGTCCGGCTATTTTGTCACCAACTTGTATTTTTCGTTTTTGAGCTAAATAAATATATATAGGGCCTTTTGTTGAGGTTAAACGAACATCAATAACACGCCCCTTAACACCATTGGGTACTCGTAAAGAACTATCTCGAACATCGCGAGCTTTTTCACCAAAAATAGCTCTTAAAAGCTTCCCTTCAGGTGTTTGTTCTGAATCTCCTTTAGGTGTTACCTTACCGACTAAAATATCCCCGGGCTCTACCCAAGCGCCCGGAATTATAATTCCGTCTTTATTTAAATGTCGAGTTACACGTGAATTAATATTTGGTACATCTTTTGTAATTTCTTCAGGTCCTAATTTTGTTTGTCGTGCTTCTATTTCATATTTTTCTATATGTATAGATGTATAGGTATTATCATAAACTAAACGCTCTGAAATTAAAATAGCATCTTCAAAGTTATACCCTTCCCATGGCATATATGCTACTAAGATATTTTGTCCTAACGCTAATTCTCCACCACACGTAGCTGAACCGTCAGCTAATAAATCACCTTTTTTAACCCACTCACCTTTCTGTACTACTGGTTTTTGATTTATACAAGTATCTTGATTTGAACGTTGATATTTAGATAATTTATAAAAAGAAGAATTTTTAGAATTTTTTCTCAGTTCTTCTAAACTTTCTAAGAATTTATTAAAAGAAAGTTTAGAAGAACAATTATTTATATATAAATAATTGTTCTTCTGATTAAACGTAAAAAGTTTAACACCACTTGAAATAATTTTAAATTTAGTCGTCGACAGTAGAGTCGACTTTTCTAGACTCCACTCCAGGGGAGTCGACTCCGCGCTAGCGCGAGTGGAGTCCACCTTCTTCTCTACCCGTGCTAGCGCGGGGTGGGATCTACAAGCAGCTGAATGCGGTCGTTCTATAACGATATATTCTGACGATACATATTTAACAAAACCACTTTTTTTAGCAAGAACAACAGTTCCTGAATCACGGGCTGCTTGAGTTTCTAATCCTGTACCGACAATAGGTTTTTCTGACGTAATTAATGGTACTGCTTGACGTTGCATATTTGAACCCATAAGAGCTCGGTTTGCATCATCATGCTCTAAAAAAGGTATTAGTGACGTTGCCACTGAAATCATTTGGATTGGAGAAATTCCAATATAATTAACTTCTTCTGAACGACTTGTAGTAAATTCTTGTTTATAACGAATTGGTATTGGTTGATTGCCACCAGGTAATTTATTATCTGACGAAATTAAAAGATCGCCCGCAGAAACAATTACTTTTTCTTCTTGTTCTGCCGATAAAAAATAAGGTCCATCATTAAATTGAACTTCTTGATTTAATACTTTATAAAAAGGACTTTCTAAAAAGCCATATTTATTAACTCGTGCGTGGGTTGTTATTGAACTAACAAGTCCAGCATTTGGACCTTCAGGAGTTTCAATTGGACAAATACGTCCATAATGACTAGGATGAATTTCACGTACTGCTAAACCTGCACGATCTTTATTTAATCCACCAGGTCCAAGTGAACTTAGACGCCTTTTATGAGTCATTTCAGAAAGAGGGTTAGTTTGGTCCATATATTGAGATAACTGACTCGAACCAAAAAACTCTCTTAAGGATCCAATTAGAGGCTTAGGATTTATTAAAGATGTAGGAGTTAAAGAATTAACAATTACCTCTTTTTCGACTCCACTCGCGCTAGCGCTGATTTGACTCGCGCTAGTGCGGGAGTCAACTCTTGAAATGGATTTTTTTTCATACGTTTCCATTTTTTCACGAACTATACGCTCTAAACGACTTAAACCTATTCTGATTTGATTTTGAATTAATTCACCGGCACAACGAATACGGCGGTTTTTTAAATCATCGATATCATCTACTTGACCAAGCCCATACTCTAGATTGATTAAATAATCAACTGCAGCTAAAATATCTTCCGGTCTTAAAGTTGTTTCCCGCGGAGTTGACTCCGCGGAAGCCCCTATAATTTTTAATTTTTTATTAAGTTTAGCTCGTCCTATTTTTCCTAAATCATAGCGTTTTGGGTCCATAAATCTAGAAAAAAGTAAGTTTCGAGCAGCATTTATTGTAGAAGGTTTATCAGGTCTTAATAAAGAATGAAGTTCTTCTAAGGCTTTCATTGTTGATGAGGGATTACCTTCTTCTAAAGATTTAACTAAAAATTCAGGATATCTTACTGAATAAAATATTTTCTTTTGGGTTATTCCCATTGCTTGAAGTAAAAAGAAAATAGGAATTTTGCGGATTTTATCCATTTTTGCCCAAACTAACCCTTCTTTATCAGTTTCTAATCGAAGCCAAGATCCGCGGTTAGAAATAATACTTCCAACATAAGTTCGTCGATTTTCTTTATCAAATTGAGATTTATAATAAATTCCAGGACTTCTAACAATTTGATTTACAATAACCCTTGATGAGCCATTAATTATAAAAGTACCCCGTTCTGTCATTAAAGGAATTTCACCAAAAAAAACTTGTTGAACCTCACTAGTTGTCCGAACAACCCCATGATTAATCACTTGTGCTGAAATATATAATGATGAAGCATATGTTTCATGAGCTTTTACACATTCTTGTGGTGAAAATTTTGGTTTTTTAAATTTAATTTTATATGGATATAAAATTAATTCTAATTGTTCAGTTCTAATACTTGAAAAATTTTCTATTTCTTGAATAAGTCCTGTTTCTAAAAATGAAAGAAAGCTTGATCTTTGTATTTCAACTAAATCAGGAAGTTTAAAAGAAGATTTTTTCTTTTCCATTTGTGTAGAATTAATAATTATGCTAATTTATAAATATTACGGCGGCATGGCCAAGTGGTAAGGCAGAGGATTGCAAATCCTTTATCCCCAGTTCGAATCTGGGTGCCGCCTTTTATAGACCCATTAACACTATTAAATGAAATATTAGCTGCTACTTTTCAGTTCTGACAAGTTATAAAAATTTAATATGTAATGGGCTATTTATAGCGTATCATAAGAAAAAAATAAATCAAGACTTGATTTATTTTTTTCTTATGATACGCTATAAATAGCGGGGTAGAGCAGTCTGGTAGCTCACGGGGCTCATAATCCTGAGGTCGGTGGTTCAAATCCACCCCCCGCCAAGTATAATACTTGATTTTATATTTATCTAAAGGTATACTAAGTACGCCTCCTTAGCTCAGGGGCTAGAGCATCGTATTTGTAATGCGACGGTCGTCGGTTCAAATCCGACAGGAGGCTTTAAAAATTTGTTAATATATAGTTTTTATTCATTTTTATAGTACACTATAAAAGTTAACCCAACAAAATCAAATTAATTTTAATATGAATATTGAAGCTTTATTAAAAAATGATCTAATACTGGCTAGGTTACCTGAAGCATATGCTCCTTTTGATCCAATTGTAGATGTACTTCCTATTATTCCAGTACTTTTTCTACTTTTAGCTTTTGTTTGGCAAGCTTCTGTAAGTTTTAGATAATTTAAAAAAGTAATATATTACGTGAGGAGGCATTGGTAACATGAGCTTAGAATTAGTTTTTCAATTAGCATCTCTACTTTTTATTGTAGCAGCAGGCCCTCTTGTAATTGTTTTACTTTCAGTTCGTCAAGGAAATCTTTAATAACACTATTTAGTTCTTAATATTATGCCTTTATCTGACAGTCAAGTATTTCTTGCCCTATTTCTTGCTTTAGTAACAGGTGTGTTTGCTTTACGTTTAGGGACTACACTTTACTCTTAATTAACAAGAGCCATTTAGCGCTCTGTGGGCAGCTTTGCTGCCCCTGCACAGAGATAGGAGAAGTGTCTGAGTGGCCGAAAGAGCCCGATTGCTAATCGAGTGTACGTTATGCGTACCGTGGGTTCGAATCCCACCTTCTCCGTTAAGTTGACATAAAACATCGGCAAATGCTATTTTTATTATGTGGGGCGTGGCCAAGTGGTAAGGCAACGGGTTTTGGCCCTGTCATTCGGAGGTTCGAATCCTTCCGCCCCAGTTGTTATGTTAAAGAATTAAAAAACTGCTCATCGGCAATAATACCATGGGAGCGGGCAATTTCTATACACAATGGATAAAAATAGTTTTTTCTAAATTCCAAAGAAAAATAACTATTATTTATTTCTCTTGTTAATATAAATTTTTCCGAAAGTTTATCAATTTTAATACTTTCTCTTTCCTTTTTCAAAGAATTAAAATCATTATTTTTATTTAAAATAAATATAATCTCTTTTTCATTTGATATTTTACCCTCTTGGAAATATGTTATAATCACTGAAAAAAACACAACAAAACAAACACTTGAGGGTACCCCGCGCTAGCGCGGGCTACCCCTTTTTGAATTGTTAAAAATTCATTTCGGCTAACTGTACTTTTTCGAATTGTTTTTTCTTTAAAACTAAGAAAACTTGACCAATCATTACAAAAGCAAAGAATACCATTAAACCTTGAATACGACCTACATCTTGAAGAACAACTTCAGTTTCTGTTTGTCCAAAACCACCAACATTAGGGTTGTTTGTTAAAGGTTGATCTACGGTAATAGATTGGCCTTTAGAAACAACTAATTCTGGTCCAGGCGGTACTTTTTCTACCACTGAAGTTCCCGAAGTAGTTTCAACTGTGATATTGTAACCACCTTTTTTAGGTGAGATTTTTGCAATATCAGTAATAACACCTGAAACTGAAGCATTATAAATAGTATTGTTACTCTTTTCACCTGTTGGATAAATTTGTCCACGCCCTCGGTTTCCACCTAAATAAATTGGATATTTAAGGAAATAAACATCTTTATCTTTTGCAGGGTCTGGTGAAAGAATTGGGAAAACCATTTCACTGTATGTTTTTCCAGGAACTGGTCCTACTACGATCATGTTTGTTTTATCTTCACTATATGGCTGAAAATAAAGATCTCCTACTTTAGCTTTTAATTCTTCAGGGATTCTATCTGAAGGAGCAATTTGGAAACCATCAGGTAAGATTAAAACTGCACCTACATTTAAAGGTCCTTTTTTTCCATTACCTAAAACCTGTTTTACTTGCATGTCATAAGGAATTTTAACAACTGCTTCAAAAACTGAATCAGGTAAAACTGCTTGTGGAACTTCAATATCAACAGGTTTTTGTGCTAAATGACAATTAGCACAAACAATACGCCCAGTAGCTTCTCGAGGATTTTCATAACCTTGCTGAGCATAAATTGGATATGCTTCAGAAACTGACGGAAATGTAAGACACAAGATAGAAAATAAGACTAGTACTCTGAAATCTCTTTGCATATTTTTAAATTAATATTTACTCTATTATAGCACGCAAGAATATTAATATTTAATTAAAAATATTGCATTAATCTAATCCTTCAATAGAAACTTGTAAAAATGAAGCTAAATCAGCAGCTTTTTTTTCTATCAAAGCTAAACTTTCATAGGTAAACTCTTCAATACTTATATCTGGTTTTCCTTTTACTCGAACATAAATAGTCCGACGTGGACCTCCTAAGGGACTTCCGTCTTTAATTTCAACACGAATAGCTTCTATATCTTTTAATGGGTAAGTTATTTGAATACGACGGTTTTTTCCAGGAAAACCCCACCTAAAAATACTCATTACTCCATCAGTTTTATTAAATTCATTATAACCTTCACCAATACTCCAAAAAATAATTAACCACAAGTAAAGACTTAAAAGAAAGCCAACAATACCATAAAAGCACATGACTAAACCTTGTGGAAAAAAAATAATATCTTTAGAGTCTAAAAAAGGAACTAAATTAGATTCAAAAAAACTAGAAAGACCAACAATAAAAAAGCCACAAGCGGCTAATAAAATAATTGACGCCCAGAAATAATTACTGAAACGACGTGACCCAATTATTTGTTCGCGAAATAAAGAGTTGCCCGCGGTAGCGTCTGTAGGCCCCGCGCTAGCGCGGGATTTAGTAGAGGCCCCCCGCGCTAGCGCGGGAGTCGGGACCCTGTCTAGGGGCTGACTAAGGTCAGTACTTCGCTTTGTGTTGTAAACAGCCAAGGGCTGGCTGTTTTTATATTTCTTACCTATGAACATTATTCAATGATTTCTAAAACAACACCAGCACCTACAGTACGTCCACCTTCACGAATAGCAAAACGCATACCCTTTTCAATGGCAATCGGCTGAATTAACTCAACTTCCATCTTAATACGGTCACCTGGCATAACCATTTGAGTAGGACTATCGTCATCTGCTCGAAACGATTCAATTTTTCCAGTTACATCTGTAGTACGAACATAAAATTGCGGTCTATATCCTTGGAAAAAAGGTGTATGACGACCACCTTCTTCTTTAGTTAAAATATAAACTTGAGAGTCAAATTTAGTATGAGGGTTAATTGTTCCTGGTTTAGCAATAACCATGCCTCGCTCAATATCGGTTTTTTGAATACCTCGTAATAAGATACCAACATTATCACCTGCTAGAGCTTCTTCAAGACTCTTTTGGAACATTTCTAAACCTGTAACAGTTGTTTGTCGAGTTTCACATAAACCTACAAGTTCAACTGTTTCACCAACTTTAACTTCACCACGTTCTACACGCCCTGTTGCAACTGTTCCTCGACCAGTAATAGAAAAAACATCTTCAACAGCCATTAGGAATGTCTTCTCAGTATCTCTTAATGGAGTCGGTACGTATTCATCTACACTGTCCATTAAAGCATAAATTTTATCTACCCAAGAATTNTCACCAGGGGCGATTGNTTCTGCTTCAGTTAATGCTTCTAAAGCTAATAATGCAGACCCTGTTGTTACAGGAATATCATCTCCTGGAAATTCGTAATTACATAAAGTTTCACGAACTTCCATTTCAACTAATTCTAGTAATTCTTCATCATCTACTTGGTCTTCTTTATTTAAGAAAACAACAATTGATGGAACTCCTACTTGTTTTGCAAGTAGAATATGTTCTTTTGTTTGAGGCATTGGACCATCTGCACCAGATACAACAAGAATAGCACCATCCATTTGTGCTGCACCAGTAATCATGTTTTTTACATAATCTGCGTGACCTGGACAATCTACATGAGCATAATGACGAGACTCTGTTTCATACTCAACGTGAGCTGTATTAATAGTAATACCTCGGGCTTTTTCTTCAGGAGCTGAATCAATATCCTGATAACCTTTAGCTGTAGCACCACCCTTCATTGCTAAAGCCATTGTAATAGCAGCAGTTAATGTAGTTTTACCGTGATCAACGTGACCGATAGTACCAATATTGACATGCGGTTTTGTACGTTCAAACTTTTGACGTGCCATAATAAAAAAAATTATAAACTATTTTGATTTTGGTAGAGTGTCTTTAAAAACGGAAATGTGCAAAAGCTTTATTAGCTTCAGCCATTTTATGAGTTTCTTCTCGTTTACGAATAGCATTTCCAGTCTGGTTAGATGCATCAATGATTTCATTTGCTAATTTTGAAACCATTTCATTACCAGGTCTTGTTCTTGCTGATTTAATAAGCCAACGAAGAGCTAAAGTTGTACCTCGTTCAGATGACACTTCTAGAGGAACTTGATAAGTAGAACCACCAACACGTCTAGCTTTTACCTCTAATAAAGGTGTAACATTTAAGACTGCCTGACGTAAAACCTCTACTGGGTCTTGTTGAGTAGATTCTTCAATTTTTTTCATCGCTTGGTAAAAAATCTGTTGAGCTAAAGTCTTTTTACCACTTTGTAAAATTCTATTAACTAACATACTTACTAAACGGCTATGATAAATTGGATCCGGATTAATAGTACGCTTCTGCGGTGTTTTTCTACGAGACATAATTGTTATTGAATCTAATTAGTTTTTGGGCGTTTAACTCCATATTTTGAACGGCTTTGGGTACGGTCTTTTACTCCTGAAGTATCAAGTGACCCACGAACAATATGATAGCGAACACCTGGTAAATCTTTAACCCTACCTCCACGAACTAAAACTACTGAATGTTCTTGTAAATTATGACCAATACCAGGAATATAAGCAGTAACTTCAAAACCAGAAGTTAATCTAACTCGAGCTACTTTACGTAAAGCTGAATTTGGTTTCTTTGGAGTTGTTGTATAAACACGTGTACATACTCCTCTTCTTTGTGGACATGATTTTAGAGCAGGAGACTTTGTTTTCTTTTCGATTTTTTTTCGCTGAAATCGTATCAGTTGTTGAATTGTAGGCATGTTATTGAGTTATTAAATCTAAAATTTGTTTAAAAGAAATAGGATCTAAAACACCAATTTGTGCTAAAACTTTACGGTTAAGTAAAATATTTGATTTTTTTAATCCATAAATAAATTGGCTATAGCTTAATCCATAAGATCGCGATGAAGCATTAATTCTTCGAATCCATAATTTACGAAATTCTCGTTTACGGTTACGACGATCTATATAAGCATAGCGAAGGGCTTTCATTGCTTGTTGATTAGCTGTTCGGAATAAAGTTGAATGTGATCCTTTAAATCCTTTATTAAATTTAAGAATTTTTCGACGTCTTTTCCTTGCTACAGATCCACGTTTTACTCGAGTCATAGTTCAAGATATATTATATTTACGCAGCGCAAAGGCTTACGTTTACCTAAAGTAGCTAATAAGCTCAAAAACATATTAATCTATTTTAAAAGCCACGTAAAGGGGGTAAACAAATAAAAACGGGACTGACGGGATTCGAACCCGCAACTTCCGCCTTGACAGGGCGGTGCTCTAACCAGTTGAACTACAATCCCACAACACTTACTAATTAAGTATCACATGTTTTAACAAAAATATCAAGTTATTCAAACGCCCCCTGGGGGTTGTAGCTACTTGGGAGGACTCTACCCCAATCTACCCCAGCGGGGTGGGGTAGAGTGTTGAGGTCTGGACCTCAGGAGCGACTTTTCTCAGCTGCCTTTAGGCCAGGCGTTTTTTTAACCAAATTTACCTGATGTTGAAGCAATAAGGAAAGCTGCGTAAGTAAATATATAACCTACAGAGAAATGAGCTAAACCTACTAAACGTGCTTGAACAATAGATAAAGCTACTGGTTTATCCTTCCAACGTACTAAGTTAGCTAGCGGAGTACGCTCATGAGCCCATGCAAGAGTTTCAATTAATTCTTGCCAGTAACCACGCCATGAAATTAGGAACATGAAACCTGTAGCCCAAATTAAATGTCCAAATAAGAACATCCAAGCCCATACAGATAAACTGTTCATACCAAACGGGTTATAACCATTAATTAATTGAGATGAATTTAACCATAAGTAATCTCGTAGCCATCCCATAAGGTATGTTGAAGATTCATCAAATTGGCTAACATTTCCTTGCCATAGAGTAATGTGCTTCCAATGCCAGTAGAAAGTAGTCCATCCGATTGTATTTAACATCCAGAAAACTGCTAAGTAGAAAGCATCCCAAGCAGAAATATCACAAGTACCACCACGACCAGGACCATCACAAGGGAAACTGTAACCAAAATCCTTCTTATCTGGCATTAATTTAGAACCACGTGCATCTAGAGCTCCTTTTACTAAAATAAGAGTTGTAGTATGAAGTCCTAATGCAATAGCATGGTGAACTAAGAAATCACCAGGCCCAATAGTTAAAAATAAAGAATTTGTATTACTATTAATTGCATCTAACCAACCTGGAAGCCAAATACTTTGACTTGCTGCAGTAGCTGGACTAGAAGTATTACTTAGTAAAATATCAAAACCATAAAGTGATTTACCTTGAGCTGATTGGATCCATTGTGCAAAAACAGGTTCAATAAGAATCTGTTTTTCAGGAGTTCCAAAAGCTTGCATTACATCATTATGAACATATAAACCTAAAGTATGGAAACCTAAAAATAAAGTAACCCAACTTAGGTGTGAAATAACAGCTTCTTTATGATCTAACATACGAGCTAGAACATTACCTTTATTTTGCTCAGGATCATAATCTCGAATAAAGAAAATAGCACCGTGTGCAAAAGCTCCTGTCATAATAAAACCAGCAATATACTGGTGATGTGTATAAAGAGCAGCCATTGTTGTAAAATCTTGTGCCATAAATGCATATGGTGGTAATGCATACATATGCTGTGCAACAAGAGATGTAATAACTCCAACTGACGCTAAAGCTAGACCTAGTTGGAAATGAAGTGAGTTGTTTACTGTATCATATAAACCTTTATGACCAGCACCAAGTCCACCAGCAGGAGGAGTATGAGCATCTAAAATTTCCTTCATACTATGACCAATACCAAAATTAGTACGGTACATATGACCAGCAACAATAAACACTACTGCAATAGCTAAATGGTGATGAGCCATGTCAGTAAGCCATAAACTTTGTGTCTGTGGGTGGAAACCACCTAAAAAAGTTAAAATAGCAGTACCTGCACCTTCAGATGTACCAAAAAGATGACTTGGTGAATCAGGATTCTGTGCATAAACTGTCCAGTTTCCACTGAAAAAAGGACTTAATCCAGCAGGATGCGGTAATGTACTTAGGAAATTATCCCAACGTACATGCTGACCTCGAGATTCAGGAATGGCTACATGAACTAAATGACCAGTCCACGCAAGAGAACTTACACCAAAAAGTCCTGATAAATGATGGTTTAGACGAGATTCTGCATTCTTAAACCAAGATAAGCTTGGCTTAAATTTTGGTTGTAGGTGAAGCCATCCAGCAAATAATGTCATAGATGACACTAATAATAGGAATAACGATCCTACATACAGATCTACATTACTACGCATACCAATTGTATACCACCACTGATATACACCCGAATAAGCGATATTTACTGGCCCCGAAGCGCCACCTCTTGTAAAAGCTTCTACTGCAGGCTGACCAAAATGTGGGTCCCAAATAGCATGTGCAATTGGACGAACATGTAATGGATCTTTAACCCATTGTTCAAAATTACCTTGCCAAGCTACATGAAATAAATTTCCAGAAGTCCAAAGAAAAATAACTGCTAATTGGCCAAAATGTGAAGCAAAAATCTTCTGGTAAAGATTTTCTTCAGTCATTCCATCATGACTTTCAAAGTCATGTGCTGTAGCTATTCCAAACCAAATACGACGAGTCGTTGGGTCTTGAGCAAGACCCTGGCTAAATTTTGGAAATTTTGTTGCCATAATATTAATATATTTGATTGCGAGATAAACTCTCTCAATTTTCATTTCATTTAAACTTTTGTATATGCGCCTAGCGGCTTAACCTACAGCAATAATTCTTGCTAAGAAGAATGACCATGTAGTTGCAATACCACCTAAAAGATAATGAGCTACCCCAACAGCACGACCTTGAGTAATACTTAAAGCTCGAGGCTGAATTGTAGGTGCTACTTTTAGTTTGTTATGAGCCCATACAATTGATTCAATAAGTTCTTGCCAGTATCCACGACCACTAAATAAGAACATTAAACTAAAAGCCCAAATAAAGTGTGCGCCTAAGAATACAAGTCCATAAGCACTAAGTGCTGAACCATAAGACTGAATAACTTGTGAAGCTTGTGCCCATAAGAAATCTCGTAACCAACCATTAACAGTATTAGCACTTTGACCAAAGTTTCCACCTGTAATGTGTGAAATACCTTTAGCAGTTACAGTACCCCAAACATCAGATTGCATTTTCCAACTAAAATGGAAAATAACAATAGAAATTGAGTTATACATCCAGAACAGTCCTAAGAATACATGATCCCATCCAGATACTTGACAAGTACCACCACGACCAGGACCGTCACAAGGGAAGCGGAAACCTAAGTTAGCTTTATCTGGGATTAAACGAGAACTACGTGCAAACAGAACACCTTTTAATAAGATTAGAACTGTTACGTGAATAGTAAATGCATGAATGTGGTGAACCATGAAATCAGCCGTACCTAGTGAAATAGGCATCATAGCGATTTTGCCACCTACAGCTACAACATCACCACCCCAAGTAGGACTTGTACTTGCAATTGAATTAGGCGAAGTTAAGTCTGGTGCTAAGTAATGAGTATTTTGTACCCATTGAGCAAATACAGGCTGAAGTTGAATAGCAGTATCTGAGAACATATCCTGAGGACGACCTAAAGCCGACATAGTATCGTTATGAATATATAAACCAAAACTATGGAATCCTAAGAAAATACAAACCCAGTTTAAATGTGAAATAATAGCATCTCTATGACGAATTACTCGATCTAATAAGTTGTTATAGTTATTAGTTGGATCATAATCACGTACCATAAAAATAGCAGCATGAGCAGCAGCACCTACAACACAGAAACCACCAATCCACATATGATGAGTGAAAAGTGAAAGTGAAGTACCGTAATCTGTAGCAAGATACGGGTATGGTGGCATTGCATACATATGATGAGCAACAATAATAGAAAGAGAACCAACCATAGCTAAGTTAATAGCTAATTGAGCATGCCAAGATGTAGTTAGAATTTCATATAATCCTTTATGGCCTTCACCTGTAAATGGACCCTTATGAGCTTCTAAGATTTCTTTCATACTATGGCCAATACCCCAATTAGTTCGGTACATATGACCAGCAACTAAAAATAAAACAGCAATAGCTAAGTGATGATGTGCTTCATCTGAAAGCCATAAACCGCCAGTTACAGGGTTTAAACCTCCACGGAATGTTAAGAAATCAGTATATTCAGACCAGTTTAAAGTAAAAAATGGTGCAAGACCTTTTGAAAAACTAGGGTATAACTGAGCCATTAATTCACGGTTTAGCATAAACTCATGTGGAAGAGGAATCTCTTTTGGATCTACACCAGCATCTAAAAGCTTATTAATAGGTAAAGCAATATGGATTTGGTGACCTGCCCAAGATAAAGAGCCTAAACCTAATAAACCAGCTAAATGGTGGTTTAACATAGATTCCACATTTTGGAACCATTCTAGTTTTGGAGCTGCTTTATGGTAATGGAACCAACCAGCAAAAAACATTAAACCTGCCATAATAAGACCACCAATAGCAGTACTATATAATTGAAGTTCACTTGTAATTCCGCTAGCACGCCAAAGTTGGAAGAAACCAGAAGTAATTTGAATACCTTGGAAACCTCCTCCAACATCACCATTTAAAATTTCTTGACCAACAATTGGCCAAACAACTTGTGCTGAAGGCTTAATATGTGTAGGATCACTTAACCATGCTTCGTAGTTAGAAAAGCGAGCACCATGGAAGTACATACCACTAATCCAAATAAAAATAATAGCAAGTTGACCAAAATGAGCACTAAATACTTTTCTAGAAATATCTTCTAAATCTGTAGTATGACTATCAAAATCATGAGCATCAGCATGAAGATCCCAAATCCAAGTTGTAGTATTTGGGCCTTTTGCAAGAGTACGTGAGAAATGACCAGGCTTGGCCCATTTTTCAAAAGATGTTGTTACAGGGTTACGATCAACAATAATTTTAACTTTTTTTGCTTCTCGTTCCGGTGGACTAATTGTCATCGAGTTCTCCTCTTCGACTCCCCAGAGTGGAGCCCACCCGTGGGGTCGACTTAATAAATTTTCTTGCAAGAAATTCTTGCAGAAATTAAGAAACTTATATTACTGAACTGTTAGATATCAGGCAAAAGCTGTACTCAACTTAAAAAATATTAAATTTAACGCTAGAATATTCTTTTAAAAAATCTTAGATTAGAACACTATAAAACAGGACAAGTAAGTTTCATGTGTATATTATTGCATATTTATTAGGTGCTGTAAGGACGGAATATAGATTATTTTTCAAAACAGCACAGAGCGACTGGAGTGGACTTGAGAAGAGTAGACTCCAGAGCGACACGTGCCCACCTCGCGCTCAGGTGCCACAGAATACCGTACGCTGCAAGCGCGAAGAAAAGTCAACTTCTTTAAATAATGCCAGGAACCAGATTTGAACTGGTGACACGAGGATTTTCAGTCCTCTGCTCTACCAACTGAGCTATCCCAGCTATATAAATATAACAATTTATATCTAAATTGTCTAGTGTGAGTTGGCTGGGATTTGAACCCAGGACCAGTCGGTTAAAAGCCGAGTGCTCTACCACTGAGCTACCAACTCTTCTGTATATTAACATTTTATGATTAGTAATTCTAGTTAACATACAGAAGAGTAAAGATTATAGATTTAATTGGTCACCACGTCGATATTGTAAATATGCAGTAACAAATAATCCAGATAAAGTAACAGGAAGCATTCCTAATACAATGCCTGATAGAAGAGGTTCAACCATTTTTTTTATATTTTTAGTATACTAAGTATAGTATACACCATCAATAAACTTTTAAAATACAAAAAATAACTAACATAAAAAACAATACATAATCTAAAAAATAAACAAAATGAATTGATTCTCCAAAATTTTGTCCTATCCTAAATTGATAATAAACTCGTCGTATTAAAAATATGGCTTTCGGCCCTTGAATAGTTAATATAAATGCAAATAGAATAGAAATAGATTTAATTAAAGCATCTAAAATTCCATAAGTGAAAAAACAGTATATAAAATAAATAAAAATCTCGCCAAAAAATAACGGGTATATGAAAGGTGATACCTCATAGATTCCAAAAGGGATTGCTTGTAATACTGAGATGACAAACAGGATAAAAAATTGAAGAAGTGGCAAAATATCGATTATAAAATAATAGAATGCCTTAAAACCCCATTTAATAAACCATTTCAGGAGTATCCAACTACATTTGAGTATTCCAAAAAATATACCATACGATTCAATATTGTCCTTTAGAAAAAAAAACGATGCCCCTAAGTTTTCCCAGAAACATTCCCATAAAAGTCTCCAGGGTATTAACCCTAGTTTAATTGCAAGTCCAAATTGGGCAAGACACACAAAAACAACAATAATAAAAACAAGAGATGGTAAAGGAATAAAAGATTTCATGTATATTAATCATAGTAAAAAATATACTTCTTGTATTTTATATAAAATAAGATACAATAAAAGCGTCGAATCCCAAGATTGGAGTGATTGGCTAAATAGCCCATTGGTCGTCTGATGAAATCAATTTAATATTTCATGTTAACATTAAAAATCTTCGTTTATACTGTAGTTATTTTCTTTATTTCACTATTTGTTTTTGGATTCCTTTCTAATGATCCAGGACGTAATCCTAACGCTCAGGATTTCGAATAATTATAGTAAAAAATACTTAATATACTTTGTTATGCCAGATATCGTAACTGCTGGTTGGGCTTTTCTTATGGTTAGTTTCAGTTTTTCTCTTTCTCTTGTTGTTTGGGGACGCAGTGGACTTTAAGAACTGTTCAGGCCCGAGTTAATCGGGCCATAAAAAAGTTTAGTAAAGCAATAAATTTAACGTATATTGAAATTATTACTTTACTAAAGTAACTAGGCCTGCGCTAGCGCAGGCCCTCAGAAAACTGTATCTCTATCTATAATTATAGACTTGATCCAAGACCAGTATAAGAACCGTAAAAGAAAATAGCCAATAAACCAATTGCTGCTAGACCAGCAACTGTGCCCACAAGCCATAGTGGGATTCGTCCTGTAGTTCCAGTATTAGACATTAAATTAGGGATTAATTACTAACTATGTTAGTTTTTTATTACTTTTTACTAGTTAAAAATATAACTAGAAAATAAAACAGCTAAAACAAAAATCAGTAGTAAACCCCAATATAAACTTGTACGGTTTAATTCTACTGTTTGTTTATTCGGATTTGGTTGTGTCATACTACATTTTTTAAATTAACGTTGAATAAATTGCATAGCTGTAATTGATCCGATGAAGAAAACAGTAGGAACTGCTAATGCATGAACAGCTAACCATCGAAATGTAAAAATTGGATAAGTCTTTGTTGCCATACTTGTATTGATTAAATTAATTGATCCATCTGCTCTAAAGCATTAAAACGATCAGTAATTAAAGGAACTTCTTGTCTTTCTTCAGTAAAGTACTCATTAGGACGAGGGCTACCGAATACATCGTATGCAAGACCTGTACTTACAAAAAGCCAACCTGAAACAAATAGAGAAGGAATTGTAATACTATGAATAACCCAATAACGGATACTAGTAACAATGTCAGAAAAAGGGCGTTCTCCAGTAGAGCCTGCCATATAAACTCCTTTTATAGTCGCTAATTCTATTAAGCTTATTTTAGCTTAAATTTTAAAAGTTAAGTCTTTTAGAACTTTGATTAGTATATATTAGGTAGATTATTTAGCAAGATATTTACTATAATCTAACTAATTTCTTCTTCTTGGATATAAAGGAAAAGAGAAGCCATTGCAATAGCTGGAAAAACTAAACCTACTAAAGGAACTAAAATAGAGGGTAAAAAAGAAGTAGCCATAGGTAATTTTTAATATGTTGATTACTCAACTAATACGGCTGCTAAAACCGCTTATATTATTATAACTCAAAATATGAATAGTACTGAAAGAATTCATAGTTTAATTGATTCTAACACTTGGCGATCTCTTAATTCTCCTATTTCATCATGTGACCCGTTAGAATTTAAAGATCAAAAAATGTATATTGAGAGATTAATAGAAGCTCAAGAACGTACAAAACTTAAAGATGCTATACAAACGGGTATAGGTTCTATTAATGGAATTCCTGTTGCCTTAGGAGTTATGGATTTTTATTTTATGGGGGGAAGTATGGGATCTGTTGTTGGGGAAAAAATTACACGATTAATTGAATTAGCAACTCAACTAAAATTACCTATTATTTTAATTTGTGCTTCTGGAGGAGCACGAATGCAAGAAGGTATAATGAGCCTTATGCAAATGGCTAAAATTGCGTCTGCATTAAAATTTCATCAAAATTATGCTAATTTATTGTATATTTCAATTTTAACTTCACCAACAACTGGGGGTGTTACAGCAAGTTTTGCTATGTTAGGGGATTTAATAATTGCTGAACCAAAAGCCTTAATTGGCTTTGCTGGTCGAAGAGTTATTGAACAAAGTCTTCAAGAACAAGAAGACTTACAAAATCCCGCGCTAGCGCGGGGCCGACCCCAGACAAGGCTAGAATACACGCGCGCTAGCGCCGCCGTTCACCGGGGCTCTACTGGGGTACCCCCAACTCCTTATAACCCAGCAGTAGATGCATTGGATTCAACTCCAATCTTAAAAGAAAATAATTCTTCGAAACCTGTGGGAGTGCTGAGTGAACCCAGGGCCCCTAGGGAGAGTTCCCGCGTAGCGAACTTAAAAGAAAATAATTCTTCGAAAGAATTATTTCTTGCACCTGTGGGGTCGACAAGAAAAGGTGACCCTGGAGTGGAGTCCACCTGTGGGGTCGATACTATTTCTCTTCTTCCAAAAGATTTTCAAACTGCTGAATATCTTTTAAATCATGGGTTATTAGATTTAATTATTCATAGATCTTTATTAAAACAAGCTTTATCAGAAATTTTACTTATTTATTCTCAAGCACCGTGATTTTTTTTTTAATTTATGTTAAATTGAGATACTTAAGCGCGCAAGCGCTTAGACTAAGATCAAAATAAAAGTAGCGCAAGAGGATTTATGTCTCGATATCGAGGACCACGTTTACGAATCGTTCGCCGTTTAGGAGAATTACCTGGACTTACTAGAAAGAATTCTAAAAAAGATAGCCCACCTGGTCAACATGGATTGGCTGCTGCTAATCAAAAAAAACGTTCACAATATAGTATTAGACTTCGAGAAAAACAAAAGTTACGTTACAATTATGGTATTACTGAACGTCAACTTTTAAATTATGTTAAAAAAGCAAAGAAATCTAAAAGTTCAACTGGTGAAACGCTTCTAAAATTTTTAGAAATGCGTTTAGATAATATTGTTTTTCGTTTAGGTATGGCACCAACAATTATGGCAGCAAGACAATTAATCAGTCATGGTCATATTGTAGTAAACCAAAACTCAGTAACGATTCCAAGTTATCAATGTCAAACAAAAGATATCATTCAAGTCAAGGTTTCAAAAACTTCACGTAAAATGGTTGAAACTAATCTAGAAACTTTTGATTTAACATATATGCCACAACATTTATCTTTTAATAAAGAAACTCTTATTGGCACAGTTAATGAACTAGTGAATCGAAATTGGATTGCTTTACAAATCAATGAATTATTAGTGGTTGAGTACTATTCTCGTAAACTTTAAGTACATTAGTATCATAAAAATATAATAACATGCCAAGAGTAAGTAAAAATAAAATTGTACGCAAAATAAAACGAAAAGTCAGTAAAGGGGTGGTACATATTCAAGCAACTTTTAACAATACAATTGTTACCATTACTGATGTAAAAGGAGAAGTTATTTCTTGGTCATCTGCAGGAGCTTGTGGCTTTAAAGGAGCAAGAAAAAGTACACCTTTTGCAGCACAAACCGTTGCAGAAAACGCTGCCCGTCAAAGCCTTGAGCAAGGTATGCGACAAGTTGAAGTTGTAGTCACTGGACCAGGTGCAGGGCGTGAAACTGCTATCCGTTCTATTCAAGCAACTGGTTTAGGTATAACATTAATACGAGATATTACACCTGTTCCTCATAATGGTTGTCGTCCTCCAAAGAAAAGACGAGTTTAGAAACAGTAACACTATGAATTCCATAAAACTTAAGTTACTCGATTTTAGAATTGAAGAAAAATGTCTTCATTATGGGCGTTTTAGCTTAGGTCCATTTAATATTGGGCAAGGAATTACTGTTGGAAATTCGTTACGCAGAACTTTAATATCGGATTTACCTGGAATTGCTATTACATCAGTGGATATTCGCAATCCAGTAATTGATCATGAATTTTCAAGTATTCTTGGCATAAGGGAATCTGTTTTAGAAATTTTATTAAATTTAAAAGAGATAAGTTTTATCCAAGAAGGTCCTGAGAAAGAGGTAAGTGGTATTATAAACATTACTGGTTCTAAAAAAATAACTGCAAAAGATATTTTTTTACCTTCGGATTCAAAAATTCGGGTTGTAGATCCAGATCAATATATTGCTACTACAATTGATCCTAAAGTAAACTTTTTAGTATCTCTTACTATTGAACAAGGTAAAGGTTATAAATGTTTTGAGGACTCAAAAGAAGAATCGATCGCGCTAGCGCAAGATCGACCCCACCCCGCTGGGGTAGAGTCTACTCTTGAGAAGAGTCGACACCCCGCTGTAGAGAAGCCTCTAGGAGTGGAGTCCAACCTGGGCAGCTTTGCTGCTCACGATAGCGAAGCTAGTTCAACTTTATTGAGTCGAAAGCTACCAATTGATGCTATTTTTAGGCCAGTTAAAAAAGTCAATTTTGTAGTAGAAGAGGATAATTCACTTTCTAGTGATAATTTAAATAAAGAGCAAATAATGCTTGAGGTTTGGACAAATGGTAGTATTCATCCTCAAAATGCCTTAGAGAATGCAGCAAATATTTTAGTTCATTTATTTTCAGATTGGTCTGTCAATCTAACTGAGAGTTTTTCTCAAAACAATGTTACAATTTCAGAAGACCTAGAAGACAATCTAACTGAGAGTTTTTCCGAAGACTTAGAAAAAGACCAGGGTCCAGTTACTGGACCTGCGTTAGCCCCGGAAAACATGAATAATTTCATTTCTTCAAATTACGAGGAAATTTTAATTGAAGATTTAAAATTATCGGTAAGATCTTATAATTGTCTTAAACGGTCACAGATTCATACTGTTTCGGATTTATTGAATTATTCTAAAGAAAATCTCTTAGAGATTAAAAATTTTGGGTTAAAATCAGCGGATGAAATTATAGAAGCCTTACAGACCCATCTAGGTGTTTGTTTGCCAAAAAATTAACGAGCGCGCACAAGTTGTTTTAATAAAGCTATTTACAAATAAACATGATATATGAAAAAACCTCATTTCTGGGAACAGGAAGAAGAAAACGTGCCATTGCACAAGTAGAATTAATTCCTGGTACTGGAAAAATAACTGTAAATGGAAAAGAAGGTATTGTTTATATGCAATTTAACCCAACAGCCATTTTTGCCATTCAAGGTCCTTTAGATACTTTAGGTTTAGAAGATAGCTATGATACTATAGTAAAAGCCAAAGGTGGGGGTTTAATTGGTCAAGCAGGGGCTATTAAATTAGGTGTTGCTCGAGCACTTTGTAAAATGGATTCTACAAACCATTCTATTTTAAAATCAGCTCGTTATTTAACTAGAAATTCACTAATTAAAGAACGAAAAAAGTATGGTCTTAAAAAAGCCCGTAAAGCACCACAATTTTCTAAACGTTAACAGTATAAAAAGATTGAAATTATTTAAGCTTTAAATTACATTTTATGTCAGCAACAACTGATCAAATCATTGAACAACTTAAAACTATTACTTTATTAGAAGCAGCTGAACTTGTTTCTCAAATTGAAGAAACTTTTGGAGTAGATGCTTCAGCTCCAGTTGGTGGAGGAATGATGATGGCTCCTGGTGGCGGTGCTGGTGCTGCTGATGCAGTAGAAGAAAAAACAGAGTTCGATGTTATTTTAGAAGAAGTACCTTCTGATAAGCGAATTGCAGTAATTAAAGTTGTACGTAATTTAACTGCTTTAGGTTTAAAAGAAGCTAAAGGTTTAATTGAATCAACGCCTAAAGCCATTAAAGAAGGTGTTTCGAAAGAAGACGCTGAAGATGCTTTAAAGCAACTTGAAGAGTCAGGTGCAAAAGCCTCAATTAAATAGTTAGGTGCTCTTAGAGCAGCTCCACCCAGTACTGGCACACACTTATCTTAATTGTTAGTGGTACAGCAGTAGAGCCCCGCTAGCGCGGGGCAGTGGAGAGCAGCGCGGTACTACAACGGTGTATGTAAAAACAAAATAGTAAAAATAATTATAAAGCTATTGACCTAAATGTTGGAACATGTTACATTGTAAATGTTAGCCCCCATCGTCTAGAGGCCTAGGACATTTCCCTTTCACGGAAGTAACGGGGATTCGAATTCCCCTGGGGGTATTATTACCTAGTGTGTGTGTTTTTTTTTAATAATAAACTAAAAGTATTACCCGCGCTAGCGCGGGTTGTCTAAATGTAATATTTATTGATTAATACTTTCTATAATACGTGAATTTGAAGAAGAAGAAAAATCCGAATCGGATAAATTTTCTTTTTCAAGTGTACCAATCATTCTTGTTTTACTTTGAAGGTACTGTCCAGTAAGAGTTGCATTAACAATTTTTAATTCATGGCTAGTTGTATAAAATCTATGTGTTTGTTCTTTTATACCTCTGGATATAATTTCTTCTTGCGCTACTTTTTTTCTAAGCTTAATGACTGCGTCGATAATGGCTTCTGGTTTTGGAGGGCATCCAGGTAAATAAACATCAACTGGGATCAGTTTATCAACACCTCTTACTGTACTATAAGAATCTGTACTAAACATACCCCCAGTAATAGTACAAGCTCCCATAGCAATAACATATTTCGGGTCAGGCATTTGTTCGTATAATCTTACTAACGACGGTGCCATTTTCATTGTCACTGTTCCGGCTGTAATAATTAAATCAGCTTGGCGGGGACTCGATCTAGGAACTAAACCAAATCGGTCAAAATCAAATCTTGATCCAATTAATGAAGCAAATTCAATAAAACAACAACTTGTACCATAAAGTAATGGCCATAAACTCGAAAGCCGAGCCCAATTATAAAGATCATTTAATGTAGTTAAAATTACATTATTTGAAAGTTCTTCCGTAACTTGTGAAGATTCAATTACATTTATTGATAAATTTTCATTTTTCATTTTAATTTCTTTTCTTTGCTCAACCTGATTTTTTATGTCCATTCTAGCGCTCCTTTTCTCCAAGCATAAACTAAACCAAGAAGTAAAATTGCAATGAATATTAAAGCTTCAATAAAAGCTGATAAACCTAATTGGTTAAATGTGACTGCCCAGGGATATAGAAAAAGTGTTTCAACATCAAAAAGAACAAAAACTAAAGCAAACATGTAGTAACGGATATTAAATTGAATTCGAGCTTCTCCCATTGGTTCCATTCCTGATTCATAAGTAGTTCGTCTTTCAGGACCTAAACCTTTAGGTCTTAATAATTTTGACGTACTTAAAGCTAAAACAGGAATTAGAGAAGCTATTAAAATAAAAACTAAAACATATTTATATTCTTCAAGAACAAACATATAGCCTCGCAATTACTATTACTAGTATTTTAAACCGAAGCTTTGCTTGCGCGCAACTTGGCGAAATGTTTAAAATACTTTACAATACATTAAGTAATTTAGAAAATATTTATTAAATTATATGGTTGAAACTAATGATCGTCCTGTTTTTCCTTTTACTGCAATTGTAGGTCAAGAGGAAATGAAATTAGCTTTAATTTTAAATGTTATCGATCCGAAAATCGGTGGTGTTATGATTATGGGTGATCGAGGAACTGGAAAATCAACTACAGTTAGAGCTTTAGTTGATTTATTACCTGAAATCGATGTTGCTACAAATGATCCATACAATTCAGACCCTACTGATCCGGAATTAATGAGCGATTCAGTTCGTACTATGATTCTTGATGATATTGAAGTTCCAGTTTCTAAAATGAAAATTCCAATGGTAGATTTACCACTTGGTGCAACAGAAGACCGAGTTTGTGGCACAATTGATATTGAAAAAGCCTTAACTGAGGGGGTAAAAGCTTTTGAGCCTGGTTTATTAGCTAAAGCAAACCGAGGAATTTTATATGTAGATGAAGTTAATTTATTAGATGACCATTTAGTAGATGTACTTTTAGATTCAGCTGCTTCAGGTTGGAATACAGTTGAACGAGAAGGAATTTCAATTTGCCATCCAGCTCGTTTTATTTTAGTAGGTTCTGGAAACCCAGAAGAAGGAGAATTACGACCGCAATTATTAGATCGTTTTGGTATGCACGCTCAAATTGGAACAGTAAAAGAACCTTCATTAAGAGTTAAAATTGTAGAACAGCGAGCTTTATTTGATGAAAACCCTAATGAATTTAGAAAGAATTATCAAGATTCTCAAGATGAATTAACAACAAAAATTACTGACGCACGACTACGTTTACAAGATGTAGAATTAGATTATGATTTACGTGTAAAAATATCTCAAATTTGTTCGGAATTAGATGTAGATGGTTTACGAGGAGATATTGTAACAAATCGTGCAGCTAAGGCTTTAGCGGCGTTTGAAGGTCGTTTAAAGGTAACTCCGAAAGATATTTTTACAATTATTACATTATGTTTACGTCATAGATTAAGAAAAGATCCTTTAGAATCTATTGATTCTGGATATAAAGTACAAGAAGGTTTTAGTCAAGTTTTTGGTTATGAATAAATAAGCGCTCCAACTACCCAAANNNTTTGGGTAGTTGTAGTTGCAGCAATGTTTAAAATATAATATTATATAAATGTATTTGAGCCACGGTCGCCTAATGGACGGGCATCAACCTTCTAAGTTGTTTTGTGTAGGTTCGAATCCTACCCGCGGCACATTGATTTTTTTCAGAATTACATGTATTATAAATACATGCGGGTGTAGCTCAGTTGGTAGAGCGTGGTCCTTCCAAGTCCAATGTCGCGTGTTCGAGTCACGTCACCCGCTATAGTTTTATTAAGTTTTTTGGAGCGGTACACCCCTGGGCTCAGTAGGCCCAGCAATGGTGTTTTGCATAACTGTTAGATTACAAAAGAATTTAAAAGTCCTACTAAGAAAACAAGTACAACCCATAGACCTGCTCCAGAGAACACTAAACCTTTAGCACTACTCCATCCATCAGGAGAAGCAAATACAACAGGAACTCCAACAACTAATACGAAAGATAGTGCAACTAAAGCAAAAAGTGCAAGCTGAAATAATAAAATCATAATAAATTTTTATTACAAATACGTTTTGTAAAACCCGTATCGTGCATTAAAAGCAACTGTTGTTAGTATATTAACATGATTTTTTAAGAACAAAATATAGTCGCAAAAAACAAATTAAAAACACGCCCTGTAGGACTCGAACCTACGACATCAGGTTTTGGAGACCTGCGTTCTACCAACTGAACTAAGGACGCTAAATGGGCCGAGCTGGATTTGAACCAGCGTAGGCAAGCCAGCGGATTTACAATCCGCCCCCATTAACCACTCGGGCATCGACCCAAAAATAAAAAAAAAGGAAGCGGCTGATGGGACTCGAACCCACGGCATCAACCTTGGCAAGGTTGCGCTCTACCAACTGAGCTACAGCCGCTTAGTATTATGTTAGAATAATCAAACTATATTGTCTACTTTTACTTGTAATTTTTTAATTAACATTATATACTTTCTATGGCGGGCGTAGCCAAGTGGTAAGGCAATGGATTGTGACTCCATCATTCGCGGGTTCAAATCCCGTCGTTCGCCCAGTAGACTCAGTAGCTCAGTTGGCAGAGCAAGAGATTCATATCCTCTGGGTCACAGGTTCAAATCCCGTCTGAGTCATTACAAAATACTTTTTTTTCGCTATACTATAGATGTGCGTTTTTTTTTTATAAAAATATAAATCTTTTAATATGAATGTTTCTCGAAATCGTTTTTCACCAATAAAACCTGATGAGGTTATTGATTATAAAAATATAAATTTATTACGTAAATTTATAACTGAACAAGGTAAAATTTTACCAAGACGAATGACACGACTTACAGCTAAACAACAAAGAGCAGTGACTCGAAGTATTAAACAAGCCCGTGTTCTGGGATTACTTCCTTTTATTAATAAAGAAGGTTAAAACGTAGCCCACGCGCTGTACTTGGAGAGCGCACTACGCTCAAAGAAAACGATTATTTTAATGTAGGTTTTTATGGAGTTATATGGTTACTTTAGAACAAATGTTAGATTCAGGAGTTCATTTTGGTCATCAAGTTCGAAAATGGAATCCAAAAATGGCCCCCTATATTTATGGTGAAAGAAATGGAATTCATATTATTGATATTCTTCAAACTCTTATATATTTAGAAGAATGTTGTAAATTTCTATTTCAAGCTAGCCAACAAGGGAAAACAATTTTATTTGTAGGAACAAAACGCCAGGCCACTAAAGTTATTGAATCAGCTGCTATTAAAGCAGAAGCTCATTATGTAAACCAAAGATGGCTTGGTGGTATGTTAACCAATTGGTCAACAATGCAAATTTGTATTGAAAAACTAAAAGTTTTAGAAAAACAAGAATTAGATGGCACGTTAGACAGTCTTCCAAAAAAAGAATCATCACTATTAAAAAAACGTAAAGAAAAATTAGAAAAATATTTTGGTGGCGTTAAAAACATGTCAAAAATACCTGACATTGTAGTAATTGTTGGACAACCAAAAGAAGCAAATGCTGTTAAAGAGTGTTTAAAATTAAACATTCGAACTATCTCACTTTTAGATACAAATTGTAATCCACAATTAGCTGATTTATTTATTCCTGCAAATGATGATTCCATTCGATCAGTCGAATTAATTATTAATGAATTAACTGATGCCATTATAAATGGTCGACCTCAGGGGTAGCCCACGTACCTGGCACAGGTGACGCAACGCGCGTAAGTAGGTATTTCGCGCAACTACAAATAATATCCAGCTTTTTTAATTATTTTAAATAATTTTTTTAATTATTATTTATTATAATAAATTCAATTGCCTAACTTATGATTAGAATTTATTACAGAGTCTATGAATCTTTATGAACTTTCAAGCGTAGAAGTAGGAGAACATTTTTATTGGACAATTGGAGATTTCCAAGTTCATGGGCAAGTTTTAATTAACTCTTGGATAGTTATTGGTATTCTTATAGCAATGGCTGTTTTAACTACAAGAGATTTAAAAGCTGTTCCAGAAGGTGGACAAAATTTTATTGAATATGTATTAGAATTTATCCGTGATCTGACAAAAACTCAAATTGGTGAAGCAGAATACCGTAATTGGGTTCCTTTTGTTGGTACTATGTTTTTATTTATTTTTGTATCCAACTGGTCAGGGGCACTAATTCCATGGAGAATTATTGAATTACCTAATGGTGAATTAGGAGCTCCTACAAATGACATTAATACAACAGCAGGATTAGCTCTTCTTACATCTTTAGCTTATTTCTATGGTGGTTTAAATAAGAGAGGTTTAGGTTATTTCTCTAAATATATTCAGCCAACTCCTATTTTATTACCTATTAATATTCTAGAAGACTTTACTAAACCATTATCGCTTAGTTTCCGACTTTTTGGTAACATTCTGGCAGATGAATTAGTAGTAGGTGTTTTAATCTCTTTAGTACCTTTAGTTATCCCTATTCCATTAATGTTTTTAGGATTATTTACAAGTGGAATTCAGGCTTTAATTTTTGCTACTTTATCTGCTGCTTATATTGGTGAAGCTATGGAAGGCCACTAAATAAAAATAATTATTTTTTAGGGGGTTTACCGAAAACGGTTCAAACTGTTACATTAATAGTGATTGGTCCTGTGCGCAACTACTTGTTAGCTTGTAACCCTGTGACTAATTCAAAATGAGAAGAAAATATTTTTAAAGGAGATATATGAATCCATTAATTTCTGCTGCTTCTGTAATTGCTGCAAGTCTTGCTATTGGTCTAGGCGCTATTGGTCCTGGTATTGGTCAAGGTAATGCTGCTGGTCAAGCTGTTGAAGGTATTGCACGTCAGCCAGAAGCTGAAGGTAAAATTCGTGGTACACTTCTACTTTCTCTAGCATTCATGGAAGCGTTAACAATTTACGGTCTAGTAGTTGCTCTAGCAATTCTTTTTGCTAACCCTTTCCTATAAGCAAAGAAGGGCTTACAAGTGTACATAAGCAATTATGTACACACAATAATTAAGGATTTTAATCTTTGCAAAAGGGTGAGGTAGAACGATGGGAATAAGTTTATCAAACTTTTCATTAGGGGAAGGTATTGGTATTAATACTGATATTTTAGATACTAATATTATTAACCTAACGGTTGTTATTGGAGTATTAGTGTATGTTGGAGGGGATGTTTTAAGTTCATTACTTACGAATCGTAAGGAAATGATTTTAAAAACTCTTCAAGATGCTGATGACCGATATAAAGAAGCTGAGCAAAAAATTGCTGATGCGAAAGAACAATTAGAATTAGCGAAAGTTAAAGCTGAAGAAATTCGTGCACAAAGTAAAGCTTCTGCAGCCTTAGGTACAACAAATCTACTAAATCGCGTAGAAGAAGATATTAAGCGTTTAGAAGAAACTAAACAAACTACAATACGTTTAGAAGAAGAAAAGGCAGTTGCTCAGGTATGCCAACAAGTAAGCCGTCTTGCTTTAGATCAAGCTGTTGAAAAATTAAAAACTAGCTTAGATTCAAATGTACAAAGACGAATTATTGATTTAAATATTGCACTATTAGGCAATTTAGCAAAAAACTAAACCTAACTAGCACTTATACACAATTATATGGTAAAAATTCGACCAGACGAAATTAGTAGCATAATCCGCCAACAGATTGAGCAATATAACCAAGAGGTTAAAGTTCTTAATGTAGGTACTGTTCTTCAAGTTGGTGATGGAATTGCAAGAATCTATGGCCTAGAAAAAGTAATGGCCGGTGAGCTTGTTGAGTTTGAAGATGGTACTGTTGGTATTGCTTTAAACCTTGAATCAGATAACGTCGGTGCCGTTTTAATGGGAGATGGCCTTAGTATTCAAGAAGGTGCTTCTGTAAAAGCTACTGGTAAAATTGCACAAATTCCAGTTGGTGAAGCTTTCTTAGGCCGTGTTGTTGATGCATTAGCTCGACCAATCGATGGTAAAGGTGATATTACAGCCGATACAACTCGACTTATTGAATCACCAGCGCCAGGTATTATTGCTCGTCGTTCAGTTTATGAACCTCTACAAACTGGACTTGTAGCTATTGATGCTATGATTCCTATTGGTCGTGGTCAACGAGAATTAATTATTGGTGACCGTCAAACTGGAAAAACAGCTGTAGCTACAGATACAATTCTAAACCAAGGTGGTCAAGAAGTTATTTGTGTTTATGTTGCAATTGGACAAAAAGCTTCTTCAGTTGCTCAAATTGTTACTACATTAGAAGAGCGTGGCGCAATGGATTATTCAATCATTGTTGCAGAAAACGCTGATTCTCCAGCAACTCTACAATACCTTGCTCCGTATACTGGTGCTTCTTTAGCTGAGTACTTTATGTATACTGGCCGTCATACACTTGTAATTTATGATGATCTGTCAAAACAAGCACAGGCTTACCGACAAATGTCATTACTACTAAGACGACCACCAGGGCGTGAAGCATACCCAGGAGATGTATTCTACTTACATTCACGTTTACTAGAAAGAGCTGCTAAATTAAGTGATGCTTTAGGTGAAGGTAGTATGACTGCTTTACCTATTGTTGAAACTCAAGCAGGTGACGTTTCAGCATATATTCCAACAAATGTAATTTCAATTACTGATGGACAGGTTTTCTTATCTGCTGATATTTTCAACTCAGGTATTCGACCAGCAATTAACGTTGGTATTTCAGTATCTCGTGTAGGTTCTGCTGCTCAAATTAAAGCAATGAAGCAAGTTGCTGGTAAATTAAAGCTAGAATTAGCTCAGTTTGCTGAACTTGAAGCATTTGCTCAATTCTCTTCAGATTTAGATCAAGCAACTCAAAACCAACTTGCAAGAGGAGTTCGTTTACGTGAACTACTAAAACAGGCTCAATCAGCACCTCTTACAGTTGAAGAGCAAGTTGTTACTATTTACACTGGTGTATCAGGGTTCTTAGATGTTCTTGAAGTAGATGAAGTAAAAGATTTCTTAATTGGTTTACGAGAGTATGTAAATACTAATAAGTCTGACTTAATCGAAATTGTTAAATCAACAAAAACTTTTACTCCAGAAGCAGAAGGTATGCTAAAAGAGGCTATTGCCGAATATACTGCTATTTTTAAAGCAGCTTAGGCTCCTAGCTGTCTGTGTGGGTGACCTAGTCACCCAGCGGCGGCGTACAGCCTCTGTGGCTTGCGGCGGTGCACTCCCTTGTAGTGGAGTCGATGATAATATATAATATATTTAGGGGATATAGCTCAGTTGGTAGAGCGTCTGCCTTACAAGCAGAATGTCAGCGGTTCGAGTCCGTTTATCCCCATTTTTTTTTTTTACGAGCAACCTAGGCGCCCGTGGCCAGCACCCTGCTCCTAGTGGAGCGCCACGCTGTAGAGCTACAGGCAGCAAAGCTGCCCACAGGGTGCCTCCACGGAGTCGCTCCTGCTCTAAGAGCAGCAGCGCTTGAACTGGCACGCACTAGTGCGAACGCCGAGCGCTTTTAAAAATTAGTAGATAATGAAATAGGAGCTTGAATATATGGAGTATAAAAAATAGCTTTTTGTATTAATTCGATTAAAGGACTACTTGCTAGCCCTACAAATATTGAACCAAATACACATAAACTAATACATAACTCAATGGGTTGAATTAAAGTAAGAGAGAAAGTATTCTTCCCTGTAAGCGTAGCTTGAGAAAAGTCTTCCTGCGTTACCGTATTCACACCATAATTTTGAATACAAAGTGACATTGCTTGGTATTCTTTAATAAACATTAATTTAATAACTCGAAGGTAATAATAAATTGAAATAACACTCACAGTTAAACCCACAAAAACAAGTAAATAAAAACCTGATTGCCAACCTGCCCAAAAAAGATAAAGTTTGCCAAAAAAACCTGCAAGAGGTGGAATACCCCCTAATGATAAAAGACAAACAGTAAGGCATATAGCTAATAATGGGTCTTTCTTATATAAACCACTATAATCTTTAATTTGGTCAGTACCAGTTCGTAAGCCAAATAAAATGACACAAGCAAAAGCTCCTAAATTCATTAAAATATAAATGAATAGGTAAAGTAACATACTTGAATAACCGTCTTGAAAGCCAGTAATTAATCCAATCATTAAAAAGCCTGCTTGTCCAACTGATGAATAACCAAGCATACGTTTTAGACTTGTTTGGGTAATAGCAATTAAATTACCTAAAATCATACTAAGTACTGCTAAGATTTCAAATAAAATATGAACTTGTAAATTAAGATATGGAAATATTATTGCTAACACACGAGTAGCTAAAGCAAGACCTGCTGCTTTTGAGCCTACTGATAAAAAAGCAACAATTGGGGTTGGAGATCCTTGATAAACATCAGGGGTCCATTGATGAAATGGGGCAGCTGATAATTTAAAGGCAATCCCAACTGTAATTAAAATTAATGGTAAATATAAAGAAGAGTTAAAATCTGTTGCTATAAAATTAGCAAGAATATAATTAAGTTCTAAATGTCCTCCTGAAAGGGCATAAAGCCAAGAAATTCCATAAAGAAGAAATGATGAACTTAAAGCTCCAATAAGTAAATATTTTAAAGCCGCTTCATTGGAACGCATATCTCTTTTCATATAACCAGTTAATAGGTATGAAGATAAACCTAATGTTTCTAATGCTACAAAAAGAGTAACTAAATCATTTGTTCCAACTAAAAACATAGCACCTAATGTTGCAGTAACAAAAAGAATAAGAAATTCTATTAAAGCTGTTCGGGTTTTTTCAATATATTCTAATGAAAGTAAAATACATAAAATTCCTGATAAACTCATAAAAAATCTAAAAATAATACTAATAGCATCTCCTTGAAAACTTCCAAGAAAAGCAATTGTTTGATTATTAAAAAAATCTTGATTAATACTTGTAACTTCATTAAAACGAATACCTAGACTACCTAAACTTAAAATTAAACCGCCAACAGGAATCCAAGGTAGCCAACTTATTGGTTTCTGAGACAATAAATCAAGAAAAAGAGTTATTAATAATGAAATTATAATAATACCTTCAGGCTGTATTATAGGTGTATTTAAAGATGCAATTAAATCTCGAAAATCCATAATTGTTTTATATATTAGGCGCTTGGGGACCCCCCACTATTATATATATAACACGACCCCACCCCGTTGGGGTAGCTCTACTCCAAAGCGCTAGAGCCTACCCGCGCTAGCGCGGGGTAGCTCGTGTTTTGCTGGCGTGCACACACAGGTCAAAAAAACACTAATATTAATTAGTAGAGTGAAAAACGAATCTATTAATTCTATAATTTTTATTACATAGAAAAGTAAAGTGTACAACGCATTCGTGCATAAAACTTATTATTTTAATTTAAACTGGAGATTACGCTATGACTATAGCGATTGGTAAAACTAAAGAACAACGTGGTTGGTTTGATGATGTAGATGACTGGCTAAAACGTGATCGTTTCGTTTTTGTTGGTTGGTCTGGTCTATTATTATTTCCTTGTGCTTACATGGCATTAGGTGGTTGGCTTACTGGAATTACATTTGTTACTTCATGGTACACACATGGACTAGCTTCTTCTTTCCTAGAAGGTTGTAACTTCTTAACAGCAGCAGTTTCTACTCCTGCAAACAGTATGGCTCACTCACTACTACTTTTATGGGGACCTGAAGCACAAGGTGACCTTACTCGTTGGTTCCAACTTGGTGGCCTATGGACTTTTGTAGCTTTACATGGTGCATTTGGTCTAATTGGTTTCATGTTACGTCAGTTTGAGATTGCACGAGCAGTACAGATCCGTCCTTACAACGCAATTGCGTTCTCTGGTCCGATTGCAGTATTTGTTTCTGTATTCTTAATCTACCCTCTAGGTCAGTCTGGTTGGTTCTTCGCACCTTCTTTTGGTGTTGCAGCAATTTTCCGTTTCATCTTATTCTTCCAAGGTTTCCATAACTGGACTCTTAACCCATTCCACATGATGGGTGTAGCTGGAGTTTTAGGTGCTGCTCTACTTTGTGCTATTCACGGTGCAACTGTAGAAAACACTCTATTTGAAGATGGTGATGGTGCAAACACTTTCCGTGCATTCAACCCAACTCAGGCAGAAGAGACTTACTCAATGGTAACTGCAAACCGTTTCTGGTCACAAATTTTTGGTGTTGCTTTCTCTAACAAGCGTTGGCTACACTTCTTCATGCTATTTGTTCCAGTAACTGGACTTTGGATGAGTGCTATTGGTGTTGTAGGTCTTGCACTTAACTTACGAGCTTACGATTTCGTTTCTCAAGAGATCCGTGCTGCAGAAGACCCTGAATTTGAAACTTTCTACACTAAGAATATTCTTCTAAATGAAGGTATTCGAGCTTGGATGGCTGCTCAAGATCAGCCTCATGAACAACTTGTATTCCCTGAGGAGGTTCTACCACGTGGAAACGCTCTTTAATGGAACTTTAACTATTGGTGGTCGTGATCAGGAATCTACCGGTTTTGCATGGTGGTCTGGTAATGCTCGACTAATTAATCTTTCTGGAAAACTTTTAGGTGCGCATGTAGCACATGCGGGTCTTATTGTTTTCTGGGCTGGTGCAATGAACTTATTTGAAGTTGCTCACTTTGTACCAGAAAAACCAATGTACGAACAAGGTCTTATCCTTATTCCTCATTTAGCTACTTTAGGTTACGGTGTAGGTCCTGGTGGAGAAGTTATCGATACTTTTCCTTACTTCGTTAGTGGTGTACTTCACCTAATTTCTTCTGCTGTTTTAGGTTTTGGTGGTGTTTACCATTCTTTAATTGGTCCTGAAACTTTAGAAGAATCTTTCCCATTCTTTGGTTATGTTTGGAAAGATAAGAACAAAATGACTACTATTCTAGGTATTCACTTAATCCTTTTAGGATTTGGTGCATGGTTACTAGTTTGGAAGGCAATGTACTTTGGTGGTATCTACGATACTTGGGCTCCAGGTGGTGGAGACGTTCGAGTTATCAAGGATCCAACACTAAGTCCATTTGTAATTTTTGGATACATTCTAAAATCACCTTTTGGTGGTGATGGTTGGATCTGTAGTGTTGATAACATGGAAGATGTTATCGGTGGTCACATTTGGATCGGAACTATTGAGATCTTTGGTGGTCTTTGGCATATTCTAACTAAGCCATTTGCTTGGGCTCGACGTGCTTTTGTATGGTCTGGAGAAGCTTACCTTTCTTACAGTCTTGCATCTGTTTCACTAATGGCTTTCATTGCAGTACCAATGGTTTGGTTCAACACTACTGTATACCCTAGTGAATTCTATGGTCCTACAGGTCCTGAAGCTTCACAGTCTCAAGCTTTCACTTTCCTTGTTCGAGATCAGCGACTTGGAGCTAACGTAGCTTCTGCTCAAGGTCCTACAGGTCTTGGTAAGTACCTAATGCGTTCTCCAACTGGAGAAATCATTTTTGGTGGTGAAACTATGCGTTTCTGGGATTTCCGTGGCCCATGGGTTGAGCCTCTACGTGGACCAAACGGTCTTGACCTTAACAAGCTGAAGTATGATATTCAGCCATGGCAAGAGCGTCGTTCTGCAGAGTACATGACTCATGCACCTCTAGGTTCTCTAAACTCAGTAGGTGGTGTAGCAACTGAAATTAACGCAGTAAACTACGTAAACCCTCGTAGTTGGCTTTCAACTTCACATTTCGTACTTTTCTTCTTCTTCTTTGTAGGTCATTTATGGCATGCAGGTCGAGCACGTGCAGCAGCAGCTGGATTTGAGAAAGGTATTGATCGTGATAACGAGCCAGTACTATCAATGCGTCCGCTAGACTAATTAACTGTCTATCGCTACGCCCCCCTCGGGGGGTGTAGTTTTAGCATAATCATATTATTACAACTGCGTACTCATTACTCATTCTAACTAATTACTTCCGACCGGACTTGAACCGGTATGCGAATATCGCACATGATTTTAAATCATGAGTGTCTACCATTCCACCACGGAAGCTTTCAAATACAATAACATTTAATCACATCAAAAATCAACTGTAAGACATTTTTTTATAAATATGTTATCATTTGTGAGAGCGCAGTGCGTTCCTTTAATAATCTTAATAAACTGATAAGTTGACAATATTACGTTCGTAAAAGAACTTTTTTTTTAAATAAAATGACTAAAACTCCTGTACAAACAAATGTAGGTACGATTACACAAATTATTGGTCCTGTAATGGATATTGCTTTTTCAACTGGTAATATGCCAAGTATTTACAACTCATTAATTGTAGAAGGTACTAATGAAGCTGGACAAGAATTAAAAGTAGTTTGTGAAGTTCAACAGTTACTAGGAGATAACCTTGTACGTGCTATTTCAATGAGTGCTACAGATGGTTTAATGCGAGGTATGTCTGTTAAAGATACTGGTTCTGCTTTAAGTGTACCAGTTGGTACTTGTACTCTTGGTCGAATCTTTAATGTATTAGGTGAACCTGTTGATGAAATGGGTACAGTAGACATCGAAACTACATTACCGATTCATAGAAAAGCTCCTGCTTTTGTTGATTTAGATACTAAACTTTCAATCTTTGAGACAGGTATTAAGGTTGTAGATCTTCTTGCTCCATACCGACGTGGTGGTAAAATTGGTCTTTTCGGTGGTGCTGGTGTAGGTAAAACAGTTCTAATTATGGAACTAATCAACAACATTGCAAAAGCACACGGTGGTGTTTCAGTTTTTGGTGGTGTAGGTGAGCGTACACGTGAAGGTAATGACCTTTACATGGAAATGAAAGAATCTGGGGTTATTAACGAAAACAAACTTAGTGATTCTAAAGTTGCTCTAGTTTATGGTCAAATGAATGAGCCTCCTGGAGCTAGAATGCGTGTAGGTCTAACAGCATTAACAATGGCTGAGTACTTCCGAGATGTTAATAACCAAGATGTATTATTATTTATTGATAATATTTTCCGTTTCGTACAAGCAGGTTCTGAAGTATCTGCACTACTAGGTCGTATGCCTTCTGCTGTAGGTTACCAGCCAACATTAAGTACTGAAATGGGTGGTTTACAGGAACGAATCACATCAACAAAAGATGGATCTATTACTTCTATTCAAGCAGTTTATGTACCAGCTGATGACTTAACTGACCCAGCTCCTGCAACAACATTTGCTCACCTTGATGCCACTACTGTACTATCTCGTAATTTAGCATCTAAAGGAATTTACCCAGCAGTAGATCCATTAGATTCTACGTCAACAATGCTTCAGCCTTGGATCGTTGGTGAAGAGCACTATGGTGTTGCACAGTCTGTTAAAAAGACTCTTCAGCGTTATAAAGAGCTTCAAGATATTATTGCAATTCTAGGTCTAGATGAATTATCTGAAGAAGACCGTCTAGTTGTAGCGCGAGCACGTAAAGTTGAGCGTTTCTTATCTCAGCCGTTCTTTGTAGCAGAAGTATTTACAGGATCTCCTGGTAAGTATGTAACATTAGCTGAAACTATTCAAGGTTTCCAATTAATCCTAACTGGTGAATTAGATGCTCTTCCTGAGCAAGCGTTCTACTTAGTTGGAAACTTAGATGAGGCAATTGCGAAAGCAAGTAGTCTTGGTTAATTACACAAAAAGTGTGCTTTAGAGCACACTTAAAATAAATAAAGAGATATGAGTTTACAAGTCTGTATTATGGCACCTGACCGTGTATTTTGGAATGAAGAAGCTACAGAAATTATTTTACCCACAAGTACTGGACAAATGGGTGTATTAAATAATCATACACCTTTAATTACTGGGTTAGATATTGGTGTAATGTTAGTTCGTTCAGGAACTGAATGGGTTTCTATGGTTCTAATGGGTGGATTTGCATTAATTAAAGATAATAAAATCACTATTTTAATTAATGAAGCTGAATTAGGATCAGATATCGATTCAGACCAAGCGTCAGAAGCATTTGAAGAAGCAAAAAAAGTTTTAGATAAAGCTGAAAGCCGCAAAGAAAAAATTGAAGCTAATTTAGCTTTTAAAAGAGCACGTGCACGTTACCAGGTAACAACGCAAGCTTAATAATTAGCTGTGCTGGGACGCCCAGCACAGCTTAGTAGAACAACAAAGTTGTTATAAATAATTTTTTAAATGCCTAGATCACAAAGAAACGATAATTTTAGTGCGGCCTGAAACTTAAATTTACTTAAACCTAAGTAAAAAAAACTCACAATAAATTTGAAGCTGAGTTAATATAAACCTACGACTATATAAAGAATCTATTAAAGCGCGTCATTTAATTTAGTATATTAAAATAATACTAAAACTTTTTTTACAACGTAAAATAGAAGTCTAAAGGTTTGCAAGCAAATTTAGGAACAGGTTAAGCGGGGGTACCCTACGCAAAGGATTCAATTAAAAGTAATTAAAACTGAAAAATTGACACACAGTGAGAAGCCGTGTGAGGTAAAAGTCTCATGCACGGTTTTGAAGACCAACTTTGTTGAGTTCAACTAGATAAAACATTTACTGTTATTGCTGATATTCTTTTAAAGATATTACCTACAACAAAACGAGAAAAAGAAGCTTTTACTTATTACCGAGATGGTATGTCTGCACAAGCAGAAGGTGAATATGCTGAAGCTTTACAAAATTATTATGAAGCTATGCGATTAGAGGTTGATCCCTATGATCGTAGTTATATTTTATATAACATTGGATTAATTCATACAAGTAATGGTGAACATACAAAAGCTTTAGAATATTATTACCAAGCTTTAGAAAGAAATCCTTGTTTACCACAAGCTTTAAATAATATTGCTGTTATTTACCATTATCGAGGAGAACAAGCCATTGAAATGGGAGATGCACAAGCATCAGAAACTTTATTTAATAAAGCAGCTGATTATTGGCGAGAGGCTATTCGATTAGCTCCAACAAATTATATAGAAGCTCAAAACTGGCTTACAATTAACGAACGTTTATAATAAAAAAATTATGGAAAAATTTGTTTTAAAATTTTTATGGCTTGAAAAAAGCATTGCAGTAGCTATAGACCAAAAGCTTGGAGAAACAACAAGTCCTATTACAGAGTATTTTTTCTGGCCAAGAAAAGATGCTTGGGAAGAATTAAAGAATCAATTAGAAACTAAACCTTGGATTTCACAACACGAAGCTATTACTTTACTTAACCAAACAACAGAAATTATTAATTATTGGCAAGAAGAAGGTAAAACGCAATCATTAATAAAAGTTCAAGAAAAGTACCCAGAATATTTATTTATTGGAAAATAAGTAATATTATTTTGTTTTTAAGCAAACTATCTATATATCTGTTATATACTAATATTAGTCTTTAAACTTTAGGAGGTAATGTGAACGATTTCACTACATATCTATCTACAGCTCCTGTGTTAGCTGCTGTATGGTTTGGTTTTCTTGCTGGTTTATTAATTGAAATCAATAGATTTTTCCCTGATCCTCTGGTTTTTCCGTTTTTCTAAATCGTCTTTTGTTTGAGCCCTATGGCCTTCTAGAGCCCGCAACGCGTGCTGTCTTCAGGACACAGCGTGGGCCCATAGGGAGCCCCGCTGTAAAAAAATATATATAATTGGGATGACAGGATTCGAACCTGCGGCCCTTGCATCCCAAATGCAATGCGCTACCAAACTGCGCTACATCCCACATACTTATATCTTATAATATAAGATATAATTTCACAATGCTTTTCTTTTTTAAGTTTATTTGTTATTATCTAATCAGGAGAGGTGTCCGAGTGGTTTATGGTTCTGGTCTTGAAAACCAGTGTAATGAAAGTTACCGTGGGTTCGAATCCCACCTTCTCCGTTTTTATCTTTCATGGTATTATATATAAAAACTTAGAGGACATATGTTAAATAATAATAAGGGACAAAATGATAACGATCAAGTTCATGTATCAAAATGGCGTCCATATTCAGATTTAAAAAAAACTGAATTTCAATCTAAAGAGAATATAAAAGTTTTTTTAAAACAAGCTTATAATAAAAAAAATTATAAAACTGTACTTCATCAAACTTTTCTTTTACTTTTTTATCAGAGTCTTTATTATACATGGGATTTTTGGCGTTGGTTTCGACCGCATCTTTATCAAAGATTACTCAAACTTTTTATACAAGATAAAACAGGTCAAGAAGAAACAACTCTTATTGGTCTTCTTAATTATAGTAAAAAAGAGTTCTTAAGAGAATTAAAAAGTGGTTTTTTCTTAACTCGAAACCAAATCGTTGATAATTGGACTTTTGAAACAAGTTTACGAGCGATTATTTTACCTTTAGGATTAATTCTTGGTTGCTGGCAAGCTAGTTATGCTCGATATTCATTTTTATTTTTAAATCAATCTAAAATAACATCTACTAGTTGGTTGAATTTTTGTAAAAAACAAAAAAAGAAAAAATCGATTATAAATGTTTTAAATTTTAAAAAAATTGATATTTATGATAAATTTCTTTTAATTGAATTAAAAGATACTGATCAATTTTTACGTATTACTCTACCCCCAAATACATCTAATAAAGAGATTTTTTTAAATTTAAAAGAAAAAACCTCTAATGGAACAAATTTATTAACGGATCGCGCTAGCGCAGAGAGTCGACCCCCTTTAAGCAAAAATCGATATAAAAAAAATTTTTTTCGAACTAAAGAACTATCTAAGTCGGATTTACCAAAAATAAATTTTTTTAATGAATCACATGACTATAATACAGGTTTTTTATATAATTTAACTTGTATTATAAAATTATATGCTGCTTTTTTTCCAGTTTGGGCCTGTTTTATAATTAAGGATCAAATTAATGCTTCAAAAACTGATAATAGAAAAACTAAAGCACGTAAAATAGGTAAATCCACAAATAAAAAGAAATTTAAAGATATTGCAGGGCTAAGCAAGTTAATCCCTGATTTAAATGAATTAGTACAGTCACTAAAATCAAAAAAAAAAGGGATCCAAGACCATATTTCATTCCCTAAAGGCTATCTTTTAGTTGGACCTCCTGGAACAGGTAAAACATTATTAGCACAAGCAATTGCAGGCGAAGCAAATGTTACATTCTTTTTTACTGCAGGAAGTGAATTTAAAGAAAATCAAAGTGGAGTAGGGGCAGCTCGATTAAGAGATCTTTTTCGAAAGGCAAAAAAAGAATCTCCGTCTATTATTTTTATTGATGAAATCGATGCTCTTGGTAAAGCTCGAGAAGGCTGTTGTGGCGAATTTAATTCAAATTATGAAGATTCTTCTAAATCTAAAGATGATTTACAGCTTTTAACTGAATTTTTAGTACAAATGGATGGATTTTCAGAACGTAATAATGTAGTAGTTATTGCAGCTACAAATTTTGTAAATTCATTAGACCCTGCTTTTATAAGACCTGGGCGTTTCGATCGAATTTTTCAATTAGAATTACCAAGTAAATTAGTGCGAATTGAAATTCTTAAGCTTCATATAAAAAATAAAACTCAAGCTACAGATCCAATTTTATGGGATTACTTTGGTAGATGTACCTCTGGTTTTAGTGGAGCCGATTTATCAGCAATGGTTAATGAATCATTATTAAAAATAATTCGGGATAAACAAAATTATCATACGAATGAAACTTTAAAACACGGTTTAAATCGTATATCTACATATAGTACTGAATCTGCTAGCGCGACAAATGATATTTTTTTAAAAACGCGATTATCGTACTACCAAGCAGGCTTAGGTATTATACATTTAATAACACCGGAATTAGAATCAAAACTTAATTTAGAATTACACCCTCGACCTAAAAATTTACGATATTCAAAGAAAATATTTTTAGAACAAAATATATCTAAAAAACATTTAGAATCAAAAGTTTTAGGTTATCTTGCTGGAATTGCTGCTGAATTTTATGTATTAACAGAATTAAATAAATTTCAAGATAAAAAGGATGCAGAAGTTGAGTCTTTTTGGATTAGTCAACAAGGTCAAGATGCTCTAGAAAAAGCAACACATATTATTATTACAATGGTTGATAAATATGGAATGTATAACAAAGAGATTTTTTTAGCACAAAATCAAGACGCGCTAGCGCGCCGTGCTAGCGCCAGATTTAGTCAATCCGAAACATATTCATATAATCAATTACTCCTTAATCGTAAAAAAACCTTTTTAAATATTATGAATGAACAAAATAAAGAAGGTGTACTTATTAATTGGCGTTTTTTAGATTTTTGGATTTGGCAAACAACAAATAAATTATTTTATTCTAAAATGATTCCAAAATGGTCAAAATCTAGAACAAAATCTACCCAAAAAACATCTGATGAGTATTTTTATACAAATCAAGGTTTTGAGTCTAATTTAGGNTATCAACAACAACGAGATATTTTAATCCAAACCATTCTTAAAGATCTATTTCAAACAGCAACTGAGTTATTAATTTCTCATAGAAACCTATTAGATTTAATAGCCCATAAATTAATTATTGAGGAGCAATTAACTGAAATAGAAATTAATAAAATTTATAAAAATTATATTAAAAATAACTAGTAAGTGGGCAGCTCTTAATCGAGCTGCCCCTCAGCACTTATAACATTAAAATAAACCTAAAGTTAAAGCTTGATCAATTGGCATTGTAGCACCAATACCCATCCAAACAGCAAAAACAGTTCCTACAAGAAATACTGTTGTTGCAACTGGGCGACGGAACGGGTTTTGGAATTTATTAATGTTCTCAATAAATGGAACAGTTAATAAACCAGCAGGAACTGCTGCCATTGAAAGAACACCAAGTAACTTATTTGGAATTGTACGAAGTAAGTTAAATGTTGGGAAGAAATACCATTCAGGTAAAATTTCTAATGGAGTAGCAAAAGGGTTTGCTGGTTCTCCAATAACAGCTGGATCAAGAACAGATAATCCAGTAACAGCAGCAATACTTCCTAAAATAACTACTGGGAAAATATAAAGTAAATCATTCGGCCATGCTGGTTCACCATAATAATTGTGACCCATTCCTTTAGCTAATTTAGCACGTAATACAGGATCCGTTAAATCTGGTTTTTTAGTAACGCCCATTTTTCTCCTTTGTTAATATATAGTTCTATCTGTTAAATTTTTAATAAAAAATCCTTATAATGGACCTGAAATTCCTTGCTTACGAATCATTAAGAAATGCATAAGCATAAATACTGCAGTTAATAATGGAAGAACAAAAGTATGTAAACTATAGAAACGTGTTAATGTAGATTGTCCTACACTTACACTTCCACGTAATAATTCTACTACAAAAGAACCAATAACAGGGATTGCATCTGGTACNCCTGTTACAATTTTAACAGCCCAGTATCCAACTTGGTCCCATGGTAGTGAATATCCAGTAACACCAAATGATACAGTACAAACTGATAAAATTACTCCTGTTACCCAAGTAAGTTCGCGTGGTTTTTTAAATCCACCTGTTAAATAAACTCGGCAAACATGTAAAATCATCATTAAAACCATCATACTTGCAGACCATCTATGGATAGATCGAATTAACCATCCAAAATTAACATCTGTCATAATATATTGAACTGAAGCAAAAGCCTCTGTTACTGTAGGACGGTAGTAAAAAGTCATAGCAAAACCAGTAGCAACTTGTACAATAAAACAAGTTAGTGTAATTCCGCCTAAACAGTAAAAGATATTTACATGTGGTGGTACATATTTACTTGTGATATCATCAGCAATTGACTGAATTTCTAAACGCTCTTCAAACCAATCATAAACTTTACTCATTTATATATTGTATATATTTTTTTTATTTATTTTTATTAAATGTATAATAAATCATAGTTAAGCTAGACCGCGTTGCGGCTCTCTTTTATATCTTAACACTTAAAAGTAAACTCTCCAATGGAGAGTCTACCAAATTCTAGCCTAAACTTGCCCAGCTATTTCCAACACCATCTAAAATAACCGAAGAGTTATAAATCTGTAGAATAATAACTAAGAAAAGGGCGAAAAGACCCATAAAAACAGCCATTAAAACAGTTGTACCCCAACCTGGAGCTACTTTACCATATTCTGAATTAAGTGGCTTTAATGCAGTCCCTAGTGAAGTAATTTTTCCTTTACTGATCGGAGCTTTGGCTTTTGATGTAGTTGCCATATTTTTTTTAATGATTAGATTTTTTTTACTTTCCGTAATATGATATTTAAAATTCTATTGCACAATACATATGGAAACTCCAGCTTTTTTTTCTACTATATTTATAGGTTGTCTTTTACTTAGTATTACTGGTTATTCAATTTATGTTGGTTTTGGACCTCCTTCACAAGAATTACGAGATCCTTTTCAAGAGCATGAAGATTAATCTTACTTTTGCGCTGCGCTGCCTTTCAAGGCAGCCAGCAGCGAAATAACTATCTATTTTATAACTCGAGGAGGATCTCGGAAGAAAATTGCAAAAAAGATAATTCCTAATGTCCCAACTAGTAAAAAGGTATAAACTAATGCTTCCATTTTATAATTTTTGTTAAAGTTAAATAATTTGTGCGCAGAACTCTTCTAGTTAAATTAACTAGAAAAATTCATTGCTTAAGAAAATTCTTATAAATTTAATATATAATTAAATTGCTTGGCGTTTTGTAGTAATATCACCAAGTTTTTGGAAAGCACCAAATTCGATTTGCTCATCAAGATCAGGGTCAATACCAGCAAAAACATCTCGGAAAATAGTTCTTGCACCATGCCAAATATGACCAAAGAAAAATAATAAAGCAAAACAAAGATGACCAAATGTAAACCAACCACGAGGGCTACTACGGAATACACCATCAGACTGTAAAGTCGCACGATCAAATTCGAAAATCTCACCTAATTGAGCACGTCTTGCATATTTTTTAACTGTTGCAGGATCGCTAAAGCTTACTCCATCAAGTTCTCCACCATAGAAGCTTACTGAAACACCTACTTGTTCAATACTATATTTTGACTCTGCTCGACGGAAAGGTACATCTGCTCGTACAACACCATCATTATCAATTAATAAAACTGGGAAAGTTTCGAAGAATGTAGGCATACGACGTACAGATAATTCACGACCGTCTTTATCAGTAAAAACTGCGTGTCCTAGCCATCCTGCGGCAATACCATCTCCATTATCCATAGGACCAGCTCGGAAAAGTCCACCTTTTGCTGGGTTGTTACCGATGTAATCGTAGAAAGCTAATTTCTCAGGAATTCTAGACCATGCTTCAGATAAACTGCTACCTTCTGCTAGGTTTTTCTGAACACGTCTTTGAGTTTCTTCTTGGAAGAAGCCCTGATCCCACTGGTAACGAGTCGGTCCAAATAATTCAATAGGAGTAGCTGCAGAACCATACCACATTGTTCCAGCAACAACAAAAGCTGACCAGAAAACTGCAGCAATACTTGAAGAAAGAACTGTTTCAATGTTACCCATACGTAGGGCTTTGTATAAACGCTGTGGAGGTCGAACAGTAAGGTGGAATAAACCAGCTAAGATACCTAAGATACCCGCGGCAATATGGTGAGCTGCAATACCACCTGGATTATAAGGATCAAATCCTTCTGGTCCCCAAGCAGGTGCAACTGGTTGAACACTTCCAGTAATTCCGTATGGATCTGAAACCCAAATACCTGGGCCAAAAAGACCAGTTACATGGAATGCACCAAAACCAAAACAAAGTAATCCAGAAAGGAATAGGTGAATACCAAAAATCTTTGGTAAATCTAAAGCTGGATCACCTGTACGAGGATCACGGAATAATTCTAAATCCCAGTATACCCAGTGCCAAATGGCAGCTAGAAATAGAAGACCAGATAATACAATGTGTGCTGCTGCTACACCTTCATAACTCCAGATTCCAGGATTAGTTGCACTTTCTCCACTAATACTCCAGCCACCCCAAGATTTTGTAATCCCTAAACGTGTCATAAATGGAATAACAAACATTCCTTGACGCCACATTGGGTTTAATACAGGATCTGAAGGATCAAAAACAGCAAGTTCATATAAAGCCATTGAACCAGCCCAACCAGAAACTAGTGAAGTATGCATTAAATGAACAGCGATTAAACGCCCTGGATCATTTAAAACAACTGTATGTACACGGTACCAAGGTAAACCCATATAATTTTTAAACTTTTTTTTTTGACTTTCTTAATAAATAAACTATACTAATAGTATATATTAGTAAATGACTTTGTCTATATGAAAAAAAAATTAATTTAAAGAAGAGTGTCATTAAGTAAGAATTAAAAATCTATGCCTATTGGTGTACCTAAAGTAGCTTATCGACTTCCTGGAGAACCTNCACCTCAATGGATTGATCTATATAATCGTTTATATAGAGAACGACTTCTCTTTTTAGGTTCCGATTTAGATGACGAACTTGCTAACCAATTAGTTGGTATTATGCTTTATTTAAGTGCTGAAGATGAAACAAAACGTCTATATGTATATATAAACTCGCCTGGAGGTTCTGTTACATGTGGTATTTCGGTTTATGATGCTATGCATCATGTTGAAGCCAATGTTACAACTATTTGTGTAGGAATTGCAGCCTCAATGGCTTCATTTGTTTTGGCTGGTGGTGAAAGAGGTCATCGTATCGCATTACCACATTCCCGTGTAATGATACACCAACCACAAAGTGGAAGCCAGGGTCAAGCATCAGAAGTAACTTCAGAAGCTGAAGAAGTAATGCGAATTCGTCGTCAAGTGGGCCGTATTTACGCAGAGCGAACAGGACAAAGCTTAGCAACGATTGCTCGAGATATGGATCGAGATCGTTTTATGTCTGCCCGTGAAGCAAAAGAGTATGGTTTAGTGGATCAAGTTGCACAAGAAAAGCCTTATTAATAAAATAAAAGGTCTTTTTATAAATTTTAGTTAATATAAAAGTTAACTTGATGGATAATCAAAGCAATATTTGTTATTATTAATTTAACAAACAGTCGTTTGGGAAAAATTTATTTTAATAACTAAAAAATCATGACAGCAACTTTAGAAAGACGTGAAAGCACTAGCCTATGGGCTAACTTCTGTAACTGGATCACTTCAACTGAGAACCGTTTATACATCGGTTGGTTCGGTGTTCTTATGATCCCTACTCTACTTACTGCAACTTCTGTATTCATCATCGCATTCATCGCAGCACCTCCTGTTGATATCGACGGTATCCGTGAGCCTGTATCTGGTTCTCTACTTTACGGTAACAACATCATCTCTGGTGCTGTAGTACCTACTTCTAACGCAATCGGTCTTCACTTCTACCCAATCTGGGAAGCAGCTTCTCTAGATGAGTGGCTTTACAACGGTGGTCCTTACCAGCTAATCGTTTGTCACTTCTTCATCGGAATCTGTTCTTACATGGGTCGTGAGTGGGAACTTTCTTACCGTTTAGGTATGCGTCCTTGGATCGCTGTTGCTTACTCTGCACCAGTTGCAGCTGCTACTGCAGTATTCATCATCTACCCTCTTGGTCAGGGTTCTTTCTCTGATGGTATGCCTCTAGGTATCTCTGGTACTTTCAACTTCATGATCGTATTCCAGGCTGAGCACAACATCCTTATGCACCCATTCCATATGCTTGGTGTAGCTGGTGTTTTCGGCGGCTCTCTATTCTCTGCTATGCATGGTTCTCTAGTAACTTCTTCACTAATCCGTGAAACTACTGAGAACGAATCAGCTAACGCTGGTTACAAGTTCGGACAAGAAGAAGAAACTTACAACATCGTAGCAGCTCATGGTTACTTCGGTCGTTTAATCTTTCAGTACGCTTCTTTCAACAACTCTCGTTCTCTTCACTTCTTCCTAGCTCTTTGGCCAGTTCTTGGTATCTGGTTCACTGCTCTTGGTGTTTCAACTATGGCGTTCAACCTTAACGGTTTCAACTTCAACCAGTCAGTTGTAGACTCTCAAGGTCGTGTAATCAACACTTGGGCTGACATCATCAACCGTGCTAACCTAGGTATGGAAGTAATGCATGAGCGTAACGCTCACAACTTCCCTCTTGACCTAGCTGCAGTTGAAGCTCCTTCAATCAACGGTTAATTC
>JGI26079J46598_1000017_pt1 | contig 67146 bp, 55 predicted proteins | sample SaaInl59LU_5_DNA_FD_46598 | JGI IMG/M metagenome (IMG submission 46598) | reverse complement strand
TTTATCCAAAAGCAAATTGATCAGATCATTGCCAGCGCAAAACCGGGCCAGCCTTTAACCGTCAAAACACCGCATAGCCGGTTTGAATTATTCATGGACGGTATTTTTCTACGTGTTATCCGCCATCACCCAGAACTGGCGCCACAGATTTTTACCGCGATGGCAGACCGGCTTACAGGTGATGAGTTTGCCCTTTTCCTTAGCGGCGAAGCAGGGGCGCGCCTATGGACAAAACTGGTTCTTGCCATGCCAAAATGGCCATTTATTTGCGCGCTTTTTCAAAGTGACAAGGCAGGAAAATCATGATTGAAGGGCTGGTCTTACTCGATATGGCAAGCGTGATTGCCTTGCTGTTTGTCGTTTTAATCGGCCTTCCGCATGGTGCCTTTGACGGTGCGATTGCCAATCATCTTGGTGCCGGGCGGTCACTTGCTGAAGCGGCAAAATTCATCACCAGCTATTGCGCTGCAGCCGGTCTTGTCATTGCGATCTGGATCATGTTTCCCGCGGTCACTTTGACGCTTTTCCTCATCATTTCGATGGTTCATTTTGGCAGGGGCGATGCGTTGGCAAAATCGAGGCCGGTTTTTATGATGCAGGTTTTGCTTCATGGCGGTTTGCCGATTTTCGGCATTATCTATTTCCAGCAAACAAGCGTCATCCCGCTATTTGATGCCCTGACAAATGGCGACTCAAATCTGGCAATTTTGACAAGCAATATCATAGTTCCGGTGATGGGGTTGATGGCTGTTGTTTATGGGTTGATGGCCTTTCGTGATGCATCACTTCGCGCCCGATTTGCCGAATTCATTTTGCTTGCCGTGGTTTTTGCGTTCTTGCCGCCGCTGGTCAGCTTTGCATTGTATTTTTGTATCATCCATACTGGCAGGCATATGCGCCGCATCTGGCATGTGCTAGCCTCTTCATCATCGCCAAAGGGGCTTTACAGGCAAGCGGCAGGCTTTACCTTGGCAAGCTGGCTTGTTGGCGGCGCAGCCTTTCTATGGCTTGAGACTGGCGATCTTGACGCGGCTTTGCTGCAAGTTGTTTTCATAGGTCTTGCCGCGTTGACTGTGCCNCATATGATTCTTGTTGATGGATTTTTTGCAAAAGGACAAGGGCACCAAACCGAATGACATTGGATAAACAGCAAATTTTGACAGGCCAAAAAATAGCTGCCGCCTCGCGCAAAGATGCGCATATTGATCTGGCGCTTGATCCGGCCACAAAATCATCCGGCGATAATGGATTTGACCGGCTGCGTTTCGAACATTGCGCTTTGCCTGAAATCGCGCTTTCAGCGATTGATCTTTCAGTTGAATTTTTGGGCAAGCCACTGGCAGCGCCAATGATGATTGGCGCAATGACCGGCGGTACGATGCGCGCCGAGGCGATTAATCGCGCCCTTGCCGCGGTGGCGCAAGACCATAAAATTGCCTTTGCCGTTGGCTCACAACGTGCCGCGCTGGAACTTGGCAAAACCGNATCAGATCTGCGTGCCATCGCCCCAGATATTCCGATCATCGGTAATTTGGGCGGCATTCAATTGGCACGATCCGGCGGGATTGATCTGGCNAAAGCCGCCATTGACGATTTGCAGGCCGATGCCATTGCGATCCATNTAAACCCGCTTCAAGAGGCGGTTCAGCCCGAGGGCGAGCATGATTGGCGCGGCGTGCGTGATGCCATTTCCGCGCTTGTAAAAGCCNATATGGCACCGGTTATCGTCAAGGAAGTTGGGGCTGGCATTTCGGCCAGTATTGCAAGCGATCTTTTTGCCTTAGGCGTTGCGGCGGTTGATGTTGCCGGATTTGGGGGCACCAATTGGNCGCGGATCGAAGCGGCACGCCGTGATGATGATATTACGCCTTTTGCGCCATTTCTGGATTGGGGTATTCCCACGCTTGATTGCCTTATGGCGGTTACGAAATCACGTCCCAAGACATTGCGCCATGCTCAGTTGATCATTGCATCCGGCGGGCTTCGGCACGGTCTTGATGCGATGCGCGCCTATTGGCTTGGTGCGGATATGACATCGCTTGCCGGCCCAATGTTAAAACGGCTTCTTGATGATGATAAAACACCATCACCCGATCAGCTTGGGCAATTCGCCGCCCAGTTAAAACAGCAAATGGCATTGACCCTGTTTTTGACTGGCGCGGCAAATCTTGCTGCATTCCGCCGCAAACCAGCATGGCTTGATGGTCAGGCTTTGTAAGACACCGACGGCGCAATCACCCCTTTCCCCTTTCCCCTTTCCCCTTTCCCGCAAAAAGGCCAATCCGATGACCGAAACAAAATCCGTTAATTGCGTTGCCATTTTGATGCCCGGTGATATGGGGCATGGATGCGCCACCGTTTTTCGCCAGCATGGAATGCGCGTGATTACCTGCCTTAACGGGCGAAGCCAGCGCACCCGCGCCCTTGCCGAAAAAGCCGGTCTTGAAGATATGCCAACGCTTGGCGATGTCATGCAAACAGCCGATCTTATCCTGTCGATCCTGCCGCCCGAATATGCAGTGCAGCAAGCACAAGAAGCCGCCGCAGCGATGAAAGCTGCCAAGGCCTATCCCGATTATGTTGATTGTAATGCGATATCGCCTGCCACCACAAAAAAGGTGGCTTCGGCCTTTGATGATATGCCAGTCAATTTTATTGATGGCGGCCTGATCGGGCTGAATCCGGTAAAGGAAAATGAAAGAACGCGGCTTTATGTCAGCGGCAAGGCAACCGCGCTTGTTCGCCAGCTTGATGGACGCGGCTTGGTAGTTCGTGATCTTGGCGGCGAAATTGGCCGCGCTTCGGCAATGAAAATGGTTTACGCCAGCAGCACCAAAGGTGCATTTTCACTTTTTGCCGCTGTCGCAGTGATGGCCGAACTAACCGGTTTGCGCGATGAAATCTTCGCCGAACTTGCGGCAAGCCAGCCGCATACAATGGCAACAATCGAACGGATGGCACCGCGCATTCCGCTTGATGCCAAACGCTGGATTTTTGAAATGGACGAAATTGCCAGCACCTATGATGCCTATGGCATGACCGCGCATTTCCATCAGGGCGCAGCCGATATCATGAAACTTGCCAATCAAACACCGCTGGCAAGCGAGACCCGAGAAACGGCTCAAGATAATCGCGCGCTTGCAGATGTTCTGCAACTCTATGTTGATGCGTTGCGGGCAGAAGGTTAATGCTGGCTTTGGAGTCATGCGATTGACCCACCGGGATTTACCCTCAAAACGCGTTAAATAAAACTGGTCAAGCAAAACTGGTCAATTGGCACTTTGTGCCTTGACCCGCTGGTGATTGTCTTATCAATTAAACTGTGGCTAACAACAGGATATGAGACAGGCGAATGACAGGTGCAATTTGGGCCTTGGCCTATGAGATTTCAAATGACGATCGCGAAACCTATCTCGACTGGTTTCACCGGATTCATATTCCAGAAAAGCTGGCCCGACCCGGATATCGCTGGGCCGCCCATTTTGAAGGCAGCACCAGCACGCCTGACACCCATAGCTATATTGCGTTATTTGGCGGTATCTCAACCCGCATATTCCTTGATCCCAGTCCGGCGCAGCTGAAGACAAAACAAGATGATTTAACTCGTGAAATGATGGCGCAGCGGCGCAATCCCTTTGCCACAATTCTGGTGCATGAATGGAGCGATAGCAGCACGCCAAGCACAAGTAATGATCATATGATGGCAGTGGAGCCCATCAATTCTGACCGGCTTGATTTTCTGGTGATTAATGTAATTGAACAGGGCGAAGAGAGTGGCGCATGGATAGTACAGAATTTGCTGCCAAAGCTGCAAGGCAACAACCCGGATGCCGCTCACAATGACGCCATTACTCATAAATTTTTTAGCGTCACCGGGCCACCCGCGCATGTCCTGTTTCATGAAACAAATCAATCCGGATTTATCGATGATGTCATCAATTTCGATTTGGAAGCGCAAATCTCAAGTGACGGTATCAAAAAAACATCCGTTCGCCATCAATCTGGCAAAAAGATATGGCCCGTTTGATTGAGTTTTTTAGTTTGCAGGCGTTGCCGGTATCAAGTTTCAACGCCCCCGATAACCACAAAAGAGATCTCAATCAGACACAAATTGGCTAGCATTATGTCAGTCATGATTATCCCCTTTTGCCAACAAGGCAGCGAAAGGCTGGGCTGAGTTGAAATTACCCATCAAATTGGGTGAGTAAAAAATTCATTTACTAAAATAATATAATTTAGCGTTAATCACTAAATTTGATGAATAAAAAAGTGCTTTTTGATGAGAATATGACATTTAAATGATATAAAATTATAATTGTTTTCACGTTAGTCGACTTATGGCCTAGCACTGGTCTGTTGACTAAACAGTTTAAAGTTCCGTAACTTTAAAATGAAGGTTGGGGGGGGCATGATCAATGTGTGAAATTTTTGCCAGTCAGCCACAAGACTCTTATGAGCCAATTACGCGTAATATCCGTCTTAATGGACAAAGCACGTCAATTAGGCTGGAGAGGTCGTTCTGGGCAATCATAGACGCGATGGCGGAAGAAGAAGGCGTGTCGACTCCTACGTTTTTGTCGACGCTTCATTCAGAAGTTCTTGAAATACACGGTGAAGCAAAAAATTTCACGTCATTGTTACGATGCTCGTGTGTTAAAAAAATGCAGCTTATCACATTGAATCCAAATTCAAATTTGTTTGTACGATCAGCTGAAACAAACGAGAAATTGAAAAATTTTTTCCCATAAAGTGCCTTTGTAGTAATGTGATACTACCACGCACCAAATTCCTCTCCATAAGATTTTAATAGCCAGAAGGTCAAAAAATCAGGAGGGAAGAGTTGGCTAAAGCAATACATTCGATGATCCGCGTTCTTAATGAGGCCAAATCAGTGGCCTTTTATGAGGCGGCGTTTAATCTCACAGTTGCCGATAGATTAGATTTTGAGAGCTTTACGCTGGTCTATATGAGCAACCCTGAGACTGAATTTGAATTAGAACTCACCATCAATAAAGGCCGAACAGAAGCCTATGAACTAGGTGATGGATATGGCCATTTGGCTGTCAGCGTAGATGATATCGACGTTGAACATGCGCGTTTTGAAGCAGCAGGACTTAAGCCAAGAAAGCTCGTTGAATTTGAGCATGGGGTGCTTTTGGCAAAATTTTTCTTTGTTCAAGACCCAGATGGTTACGAGATCGAAGTGCTTCAAAGACATGGACGCTTCAAATAGGAAAATAGGCAATAAGGGAGGAAATAATGAGTTACGTCAAATCACTCACAAGACGAGATTTGCTTAAGACGAGTGTCGCCGCTGGCTCACTGCTAGTCATTGGTGGTGGTTTTGTTGCCGCATCAAATGCAGCTTGGGCACTGGAAGTCACACATCTGAAGTCGAGCACAATGGCAACCCTCATCCAAATGGCACGAGATATATACCCTCACGACAACATTGCAGATGAGTTTTATGCCGCCGCTGTAAAAGGGTATGACACGGCCGAGTCGAAAGGGCCAGTTGAGGAAGGTATCGCAGCCTTGAATGCCGCCGCCACAGGTCGTGGACATGCAAGCTATCTTGCCACTGGCTGGGAACGCGACCGCGTTGATATTCTTCGCTCAATGGAATCCAGTCCGTTTTTCCAGCAAATTCGCGGCGGATTAATCACTGGCCTATACAACCAAAAAGCAGTTTGGCCTGTGTTTGGATATGAGGGTGAGAGCTTTAGTAAAGGCGGTTACATCGATCGCGGCTTTAATGATATTAAGTGGGTATAGGGGGGTAATATGTCTGTATCTTTCGATAAAAAGGACGGCAATGTCGTAGTTGTAATCGGCACTGGACCTGGTGGAGGCGTATTAGCCAGTGAATTGGCTCAAAAGGGCGTCAAGGTCGTGGCTTTAGAGGCTGGAGGCCGGCATGGCCCTGAAGATTTCGTCAATGATGAATGGGCGAGTTTTGGCCAGATTTCGTGGCTGGATAGTCGTTCAACTTCTGGAAGCTGGCGCGTTGCNAAGGATTTCTCCGGTTTGCCTGCATGGATCGTTAAAGGTGTTGGTGGCTCAAGCCAGCATTGGGCGGGTGCATCACTGCGGTTTCAAGAGCATGAATGGAAAACCCAGACTGTCTACGGCAATGTAACAGGTGCTAGCCTGCTTGATTGGCCAATTGATGCTAAAACCATGGATCCCTATTACACAAAGGCCGANGAAAAACTTCGCGTTACGCGCACGGGTGGCCGTAAAGGGCTTCCGGGTAACAATAACTACAAAGTGTTTGAGGCTGGTGCTAAAAAACTCGGTTATAAAGATGTTCATACCGGACGCATGGCAATCAACTCAAAAGACTATGATGATTTTGTTGCGTGTCAGCAGACAGGTTTCTGTTTCCAAGGGTGTAAATGGGGGGCAAAATGGTCAGCAGGCTATAATGAGATTCCTGTTGGTGAAGCCACTGGAAACCTTGAGGTCCGGATCAATTCGCAAGCGTTGAAGATTGAACATGACGCATCNGGTAAGGTTACGGGCGTTATTTATGCCGATGCTGATGGAAAACAGCATGTTCAAAAAGCGCGGATTGTTTGTGTTGCTGGCAACTCAATCGAAAGCCCTCGCTTGCTGTTGAACTCGGCGTCATCAATGTTCCCTGATGGATTGGCCAATTCTTCTGGCCAGGTTGGCCGAAACTATATGCGTCACATGACGGGGTCTGTTTATGCGACCTTCGACAAGCCGGTTAAAATGTGGCGGGGTACCACTATGGCAGGCATCATCCAAGACGAAGCTCGGCACGACCCATCTCGCGGGTTTGTTGGCGGCTATGAATTGGAAACATTGTCGCTTGGTATTCCATTTATGGCGGCGTTCCTCGATCCTGGCGCTTGGGGACGCGAGTTCACGTCAGCTCTTGATCAATATGAGAACATGGCGGGGATGTGGATTGTTGGTGAAGACATGCCGCAAGAAACAAACCGTGTTTCGTTAAATTACGATGTTAAGGATCAGTTTGGCTTGCCAACCCCTAATGTCCATTTTGACGATCATCCAAACGATATCGCAATGCGTAACCATGCCTATAAGCAGGGTGCCGCAGTCTATGATGCCGTGGGTGCGGTCAGAACATTTCCAACACCGCCATACCCGTCTACACATAACCTTGGCACTAACAGAATGTCGGATAAGGCGCGTGATGGGGTTGTCAATAAATGGGGGCAAACGCACGATATCAAGAATCTGTTCGTATCGGATGGCAGCCAGTTTACCACTGGAGCCGCCGAAAACCCGACATTGACAATTGTCGCGCTTGCAATTCGTCAGGCGGAACGGATTGCGTCAGAGATGTCTAAAGGCAATATCTGATTAAATTGAAATTTGAGAAAAGCGCCGCATTTTATGCGGCGCTTTTTTATTCAGTATATTTGGCACTTTGCGCTAACAGCCCGTGAACTGTGTGGAAAGACAGCAGCGAAATAAAAATTCCCATCTAAAAATGAAATATAGAACCGGTCATAATCAGCCTGCCAATCGGTCAGTCTCTCAAATCGCGAGATCTTGAATGCGTTGGTTCCACCGGTAAATCCATTGATGCCAAACGCCACCATATCTTTTGATACGGTCATTCTAAATGTTTCATTTTTTGACGTGGTAATTTTGTGTCGTTCCGTCTGCAGAATTTGCGTCGTCTCACAATAGATCGGTGTTTTGGCCTGACCGGTTGAAATGGCCGATACAAATAGACCTGTTGCCAGAAATAATGTTGATATAGAATTGCGCATAACCGCCTCGATCAGTTGAGTATCATTGCTCAAAACAACACCAGCTGACAACGGTAACATCATCTGGGCATATGACGACATTGCCAACTCCCAACGGCTGTCACTTGCGATAGGATGTTTCATAGCGTGATGATGTTTCATAATAATCATCAAAGCCGATCCGGTGTCGCAGTTCGGAGAAATCCATCAGACCAGCATTTTGCCGTGTGTCGGTTTTGATGTGTTCAAGCGCTAATTTCATCGCCTGCATGGATGCTGCCAAAAGGGTCAATGGATAGACCGCCATCTGATAGCCGATCTCTTCAAGTGCGCCCATCGGCAAATCAGGTGTCAGGCCGCCCTCAACAATATTGGCCAATTTGCATCCCGGTACCTCGCGGCAAAGTGTGCGCATTTCATCAATTGATTTTGGCGCTTCAATAAAAATAATTTCGGCGCCCAGCTCGTGATACCGCTGCCCACGATAGATAGCCTCGCTTAACCCATGCGTGTGATTGGCATCGGTACGCCCCATGATGACGATATCAGTATCCTCGCGGCTGGCATCAACTGCCGCCTGAATTCGGTCAAAGGCTTCCTCGCGACCGACAACATCTTTGCCCGGCGTATGCCCACAGCGTTTTGGCGATAGCTGATCTTCGATCAGCACGCCGGCACATCCAACTCTGGCAAAGCCACTGACCGTGCGATAGACGTTCATCGCATTGCCATAGCCAGTATCGCCATCAACGATAACCGGAATTGTTGATGCTTCGGTGACGTTGCGGGCTTGATCCAGCACTTCGCCATAAGACATTAGCCCGAGATCAGGCGCACCAATACGCGAGGCTGATGCAGCAAAGCCGGACATGAAGCTAAGGTCAAAGCCTTCCTGCTCAATCATCTTGGCCGACAAACCGTCAAAGCAGCTTGGCATTGGCAAAAACTTTCCCAAAGCAATTTTTTGGCGCAGGGTCTCGGCCATCTTGTTCATGTTTTTAGGTGCCATCACGTCGCACGTCCCTTATCAGATATTACAGTTTGAACGGTATGTAGAGCGCCAAATCAGGCCAGATATACATCACGAAAACGGTGAAAAGCATCAGCGCCAAAAATGGTAANACACCCTTGGCAACATCGCCAAGGGGCGCTCCCGAGACCGATTGTATAACATAAAGATTAAGCCCGACAGGCGGCGTAATCAGCGCGCATTCAACCATGATCACCATAAAGATACCAAACCAGATCGGATCAATACCCATATTCATAGCCGCCGGCAATAATACCGGCACCATGATAAGCACCATCGAAAGGGTTTCAAAAACCAGCCCCATCGCAATGAGCACAATACAGACCACAAGAATAAACATGGCTTTGCTGTCGATCAGCAATTGAATCGCCATCGAAATTTCCTGCGGGATACGGTAAAGGGTGATAGCCTTTCCAAAAATCTTGGCGCCCGCAATAATAATCAGAATCGCGGCGGTGGTAACCATCGCCTCAAAAACCGCTTTTTTGAAATTAGCAAATGACAATGAGCGCAAAATCCCAACCGTTAGGATTAGCGCTAACGCAAAGCCAACGGCGGCGGCCTCCGTCGGAGTGAATACTCCTGTNTAAATGCCCCCAAGAATCAATGCTGCCAGCCCGATTGTTGGGGCAACCTTGATCATGCTTTGGCGACGCGCTTNCCAGCTCGCCGGCGCACTTGGCGTGTAGCCACCAAAGAAATGTGCGTAGATAATCGAAAACAAGATGAATAATCCAATCAGAAATACGCCTGGCCCGATCCCTGCAAGGAATAATGCGATCACGCTTTCTTCAGTGATAAAACCATACACAATCATCGGCAGGCTTGGCGGTATCAAAATGCCCAAAGTACCGCCAGCGGCAAGCAACCCATAAACAAATTTCTTGTTATAGCCGCGCTCGATCATCTCTGGAATTGCGACAACGCCAATCGTTGCGGCGGTGGCCACAGACACTCCCGAAATAGCGGCAAAAATACCGCAGGATACGATGGTTGCAATTGCTAAACCACCTGGCCAGTGACCAACCCACGCCTGAACGGCAGAATAGAGGTCTTTGCCACAACCACCATAGAGTAAAATATTACTCATCAAGAGGAAAAGCGGTACAGCTAGAAGAATNAACCCGTCCAGTGTAGACAGGATTGCTTGGGGNGCCATAAGCGGCGAGAACCCGCCGGTTACCANAAGTCCAAGTCCGAGGCTGCCAAGTGAGAAAGCGACCGGTAGGCTGGCAAGCAGCAAACCAAACATTAAACCAAGAATAATGACGAGTTTCATTCGTGCCCTCCCGTGGGAATAGGGAGCCCGTCAATCAATTTTTTAATTTCAATGATGGCTTGAACAGCAAGACAAAAAAAGAATAAAGGAACGGGTAATTCAGCTATCCAGATAGGTAAATCCATTAGGCTGCCAGTGGTCCGGCCGCGTTCAAATGAGTCATAAAAAATATCCCAACCATAAATCGTCACATAAACACAAAAAGCAATCAAAACGCACATGGTTATAACCGCGGTAATACGCTGTGCAATGTCGGGTAGCTTTGCGGTGATCGCATTGATCTGGATGTTGCGCCGATAGCGTAAAATCCAAGGCATTGCGAGTAATGTACCATAGATCAGGCATAACTGACTGAATTCAGCCGCCCATTTAGTTGGNGACAGAAAGAAATAGCGCGCTATAACCTCAAAGCTTAACATCAGCCCTGACAACACAAAGAGCCATGCTGCAATCCATGCAAACAAGGTCATTAGGCGCTCAAAATTTGAGATATATGACGTCATTAGAAAATCCATAAAAAGAGACTTGACCCATAAAAAAGACCCAGGCCGGCATCAAAGCCGGCGCCGGGTTGGTTTATGGGTTTAGAGTTTTGACGCAGCGTCCAAAAGCTGTGCGCCCAATGGACCAGCCTTAGCCTTNTACTGCTCATAAACCGATGAAGATGCTGCCTTGAATGCTCTGATGTCGGCATCAGAGGGGGTAACAACCTTCATGCCATTTTCCTTGGCAACTTTATAGGCATCTGCCTCTATCTCAGCGATGTAGTTGCGAACATGTGCTTCGGCAACACCAGCGGCATCACCAATAATTTTACGTTGGCCATCGGTCAACTTGTCCCACCACTTTGAATTTACCACAACGATAAATTCGATGTCGGCATGGTTAGTAATGGTGATGGTATCCATCACTTCATAGAGTTTNCGTGACTTAACGCCAGAAACCCCAGTCATGCCAGCGTCAACGGTACCTCGCTGATAAGCAAGATATTGCTCCGATCCAGAAACCAATGTTGCAGCCCCGCCTGTTGCTTCGACAAATTGGCCGAGTGTCTTTCCAAAAACTCGNACTTTTTTGCCTTTCATGTCATCAGGGTTTGCAATTGGCCCGCCTTTTGACAGCATGATCGCACCACCATAGGCCTGCCACCAAAGAACGGTTGAGCCAGTCCCCTCGATAGCCTTGTCGATTGGGCCACGAATAGCGGATCCCTTGGCTACTGCCTTACGGACTTTTTCCTCGGAATTGAATAAAAATGGTTGATAGAAAATATCAACTGCTGGCACGTCACCAACATAGCGTGTTAGAGAGGCGACTCCGGCCTCGATTGCACCCGATCCAACTGCCGCTGGCACTTCCTTGTCCTTATATAACTGCGCTGAGTCGTAAATCTGAACTTCAATATTTCCATTTGATTTTGCTTCAACCTCCTTTTTAAAAAGCTGAAGATTCTGTCCCAAATGGCTTTTCATTGGCAGTTGCAATGAAATCCGCATGGTTACGTCAGCGGCAAACGCCGATGCAGACATCAAAAGGGCCACTGACCCCGCAGCCAATGTGGTTAGCAACTTATTCATTTTAATACTCCCTCGTTTTTCAATCTTTNTGAAGATAAGCCTACATAAGTTCACTCAAATAGAAACATCTAAACACCAGATAGGTTAATGAAATCATCAATTTCAACTTTTCTAAAAACTCTGGNAAATATCACGAGCGTTTTAGCACCGCTTAAATAACAATCGTACGGGCAGTCTGTGATTTAACTCGGCGCAGAGGAATTGATGACTCGATTGATGCAACCCCCTCAGTTCGTGTCAACTCGCCAAGCAAGAATTTTTCATAATCCTCAATATTTTGCGTAACCACTCGAAGCAGGTAGTCATAACTGCCTGTCATCAGCCAACAGTCAACCACCTCAGGCATGGTGCTAATCCGGCGTTCAAACTTTGCAAGGTTGTCGTCAATCTGTTTTTCAAGCCGAACTGAAACAAACACTGAAAAGCTAAAACCCAAGCGCGTTTCATCAATGAGTGCCGTATAACCAGTGATAATCTTGTTATCTTCGAGCTTTTTCACACGGCGTGCTACAGGCGTTTGGCTTAGGTTAACACGCTCACTCAACTCATTGATTGACATACGTCCATCAAGCGTCAAGTGGTGAATAATACGACAGTCAAAATCATCAATCATTTTTACTACTTATGTTATAATTATTAGTGATAATCACTATAAANNTCACACTTGANCATTAATATAAGTAATATTTCTATCTAAATCTACATTAATATCCTCTCATATTTTGATGGGAGAGCGCAGTGATGACATACCACATAGACTTTGCAAGGTTGCGACAAGTTGAGGCACGGCTTTTGTGGCTCTCACACTGGATGATCCACTATGCCAATCACCTACGGCAAAATGAAGATGACATCAAAGTTGGAGGGCACCAAGCAAGCAGCGCATCAATGGTGTCTATCCTGACAGCCTTATATTTTGCAGCTCTAAGGCCTGAAGACCGAGTTGCAGTAAAGCCGCATGCCTCACCACTATTTCATGCCATGCAATATTTAATGGGCAATCTCAACCTCGAGTTATTGAAGAATTTTCGTGGCTATGGGGGAGCGCAATCATACCCATCCCGCACCAAAGATGCTGACGACGTAGATTTTTCCACTGGCTCGGTTGGGCTTGGAGTTGCGATGACTAGTTTTGCCTCACTTATGCAGGACTATGTGAGTGCCAAACAGTGGGGCAGCAACGTAAAGCTTGGTAGAATGGTTGCGTTGATGGGTGACGCAGAGCTTGATGAGGGTAATATCTATGAATGCCTTCAAGAAGGTTGGAAACATAACCTCCGCAACACCTGGTGGGTAATTGATTACAATCGTCAATCCCTGGATGGCATCATTCATGAAGGCTTATGGGAACATGCTGAAAAGATATTTACGGCCTATGGCTGGGATGTAATCCGGCTTAAATATGGTGTCTTGCAGCGGGCAGCTTTTGATGAGCCTGGTGGCAAAAAGCTAAAAGATTGGATTGACGACTGTCCCAATCAGGATTACGCGGCACTGACCTATATGGGGGGTAAAGTTTGGCGGGAACGCCTGCTTAATGATCTTGGTGATCAGGGTGATTTTACTGAATTTCTTGATCGACGGAGCGATGATGAACTTGGATGCTTAATGGAGAATCTGGGGGGAAATTGCGTCGAAACAATGGCGAAAGAGTTTGCTGAGATTAATCATAACCGACCAGTGTGTTTCTTAGCATATACAATCAAGGGATGGGGGACACCAATAGCAGGTCACAAAGACAACCATGGTGGTCTAATGACCCTTAACCAGATGCAGAAATGGCAATCCAATATGGGCATTCGCGAAGGCCACGAATGGGATCGGCTCGAAGCTGTTGCTGATAAGGCTAGCTTTCAAAGATGGTTGGGCCAGGTGCCCTTTTTCCAATCTAAAAATCGTCGCTTCGATGACGCCATATTTAGAGTCCCTTCGCTGGCACTTGATAAATCTAAATCAGCTTCGACGCAGGCATCTTTTGGTAAAATTTTGGATACCATTGCTCGTGGCGATGACGAGATTGCAGAACGAATTGTCACCTTAAGCCCCGATGTCTCCGGCACTACTAGCCTGGGCTCTTGGATCAATCGCAAAAAGTTGTTTTCACGCCAACCAATCCGAGATGCCTTTAGAGATGCAAAGATCCCATCAACAGCCAAATGGGAGTTTGATTCCAGTGGTCAGCATATTGAATTGGGCATAGCCGAAATGAACCTATTTCTGGCACTCGCTGCAGCTGGCTTATCATCATCACTATTTGGCAAACGGCTTTTGCCAATCGGCACNGTTTACGACCCATTTGTTTGCCGTGGACTAGATGCTNTAAATTATGCGTGTTATCAGGACTCCAGATTTATGATTATAGGCACGCCGTCAGGAGTTACTCTTGCGCCAGAGGGCGGAGCACATCAATCAATTGTCACCCCACTGATTGGCATGGGTCAGGATGGGTTGACCAGTTTTGAGCCGGCTTTTACCGATGAATTATCGGTTATTATGGAATGGGGATTTTCACATATGCAGTTGGATGATGGCGGCTCCGTTTATTTACGCCTGTCAACAAAACCGGTTGAACAGCCTCAACGCGAGATGACTCCAGAGTTGGCCGCGGATATCATCAAAGGTGCATATTGGCTTCGAAAACCCGGCCCAAATTGTGAATTAGTAATCGCCTATCAGGGAGTTATTGCGCAAGAGGCTATTCTTGCGGCGGGCCATCTTGGCGAATTTCGCCGAGATATTGGTGTTCTTGCTATAACATCAGCGGACCGTATATACGCCGAGTTCAAAACGCAAAGTCACAACCTAAACAAGACCTCTCATATTGAAACTCTTTTAGCTGATGTCCCAAATTACGCAAAGATGCTAACTGTAATTGATGGACACCCGGCAACATTAACATGGCTTGGCGGGGTTAGAGGCAATCCAACCATAAGCCACGGGGTTGACCACTTTGGTCAGACAGGTCAAATAAACGATCTTTACCAGCATTTTGCGATTGATCATGAGTCATTAGTGCGTTCAGCCTTACAACAAGCCCCAAGACATCAAAATCCAAGGCAAATGAGCTTTGCNCAACATAACGCTGCTTGAAAAAGGAGGGGCTTACTCTAANCGGGTGTTAAAGCTGCAATATAACTTGCTAAAATTAGCTGCTTTACGGGATTGAATGTAATGCTTGGGTACTGGGAAACCAATTGGCTATTCAAAAACTTCAGATCACTGTTCTGCTGGGCCATTTGTGCATTGATACACCAATTGCCTTGATATTTGCGACTTCCTTACGTTATGACACTGCATCGTGATAGATGCATCGCAGAATTCATGATCAAAGATTTTGCCTCAGGTGAAAAGTTATTACTTTCAACACAAACCATCTTTAGTTTGTTTGACCTTCGAAGAAATAAGGCGATATTGTTTGCCGATTTATCACCAAGCCCACACCCTACCAGCCCGAGCTCAGTTGTATGATCTGGCAAAGCCTCCAATAGCCGTTTTAGACCAAGCTCTGTGATGCCGGGGTTGTGACTGAAACTTACTGACTGAAGGTTTAACACGTTATTCTGATGGAGTATTTCTATGGCATCAGCAATTAGAGTTGCTTCTGCTTGACCCAAATTAGCACTGCGCAAGTGCAGATTGTAATCGAGAGAACTTAGAGGCTTGTTCTCCAGAGCTTCTGCAACTTTTGCACAGATTGGTTTTTTGACACGAAGCAAAGCAATAATCAAAACGCGAAACAAGTTTTTTTCTGTCGCAACCGCACTATTCCAATCTAGGGTTGCGCTCGATGCTATCGCCAAAAAACCTAACTTCAAAAATACCCGCTTTTCAATCATTATAAATCAGTAGCCCAATAAACACGTGCCAACTAATTGAATTTTTTAAATGCCATGTCTTGAAGATAAGTAAAATGTGCATAGATCATAAAATAAGGAGGCTGTAATGGAATTTTTACTTCTTTGGGTACTGGGTGGCAACGTTCTTGACAGTGGATTACGTTATCAAGATGCTGGCAGTTGTTATGCTGCCGCACAAAACAGTGGTAAGGACTTACAAGAAATAGGTCTAGCACCACCCAAGTTTACTTGTGTTCCAGTTGCAGGTAACAAGGAATTGAAGCCTATTGTTACCGAACAACAAGGGGCTCGATTCCCCTTTTGAAATCTCGGAACCTCAAAATATTGATTGAACGTTTTTACTGGTCATTTAAATCTGTTGGACCAGAACTCAAGATCTTGGGTGCCATGCAAAACAAAGTTTGTTTGTTTCTGATATCGATGTTTTTTTTAACTATGAGTACGCACGCGATGTCATACGAAGAACCTAAATACAAAATCATCAAGAAGACTGATATCTATGAGGTACGGCGGTATGAACAGCGAACTGTGGCTCAGGCAAAATATGATAAGGAGAACAGTGGCTTCAGAATTTTATTCGACTATATATCCGGTGAAAATGAAAGCGCAACCGATGTCGCGATGACGATACCCGTCGCTCAATCTACAGAAATCAATATGACGGCCCCAGTCACTCAGACTAATACTCGCGGGAAAATGGTGATGCAGTTTTTCCTACCAAAAAAATACACCAAAGAAACAGCACCCAGACCAAAAGATGGCAGGATCGATATTATTGACCTTCCAACCACTTATTATGCAGTTATCTCCTATTCAGGATTTGCATCTGAGAAAAACTTTCAAACACACCATAGAAAACTAAAAAACGCGCTTGATGAAAGTAGAATTACTGTTAGTGGCCCTCCAATCAGAGCGACCTACAACTCACCATTTACTCTACCATTCTTTCGCCGCAACGAGGCTATGTACCCACTAGATTGGGATTAAACATTCGATTAATAAATCGAGATTACAGTTNAAAGATCATAATTCGGAAGCCTCCCTGTCTACAATCGTATCACTGTTAGACTGTGGNCTCCCCCTGATAGAGAAATCACTTTTTTCTCACATAATTNGCTANTTAAATTTTTGGCAAGCACCTGAAATAAAGCGCATGTTTGNATGCGTCTCGATTTTGGTGAAGGGTGGATGGAAAGAGACGTGGGCCGTTCAGAGACCTATTTTGGCCGAAACCCCAGCGTCTGANAGCCGGATGGTCTCGCTAAACCCCTTTGAAACAAATAGAAAAAAGGCCCCGCTAGGGACCTGTCTTTGGGTTTGCGATGTGCAAGTGGCGGAGGGACGGGGATTCGAACCCCGGAGGGGCGTTAACCCCAACACGCTTTCCAGGCGTGCGCCTTAAACCACTCGGCCATCCCTCCCAGTACGCAACTGTTATTCGACCTTGATTAGCTCTTCGGGGCGGAAGTTAACAGGCTTGGCTCATCATGTAAACTAGCCGAAACAGCTTCGAATTAGCGTTTTCAAGCACCAACCCCAAAATATTAAACCTCAACATCACATCCGATTGTGGGGGAAACGCCAAACTCAAACCGAGCCCAACAATTGCCATGGTTAGAATGTAAAAATTCACTAGTCAGAAAATACTGGTCACTAGATAAATCTCTTGTGTCGAGTTACAGTTATGAACATGATGATCTTATTATGAGATATTTTTTCCGCATTATCGCCACCCTTGCGGGACTGGTCGCTGCCTATGCTATTTGGCAGGACCTGACCAGTAGCTATAGCGCCAGCACGCCACTTGGCCGGTTATGGTATCTATATAGCCCAACAACATTACAGACCACCGAATCCATTATCAGCCGCTATATTGACCCGTGCGGGTTGATTACGGCATTAGATTGTTCCCCCTTTTTATGGCATCCGATTATCGCCACCATTTTAGGCTGGCCAGCCGCCTTGGTCATGATCGGATTCAGTATCATATTCTGGTGGGTTGGTGGCTTGTTTGGCCGGCATTTAACGCGCCCCAAAAAGGCCGCGCGCGCGCTCAAACGACAGGGTGAAAAATAGCCGGTGATATGCAGTTCCTAATCGAATCGCGGTAAAACCTCAAATAGTCGCAAGTTTCACCGCCATAGGCCGCACCAAAGACAGGTCAGAGCCCAGAGTTAATTATCACCCATTTTCAAGGCTTCGAAAAAGGCGTTCTGCGGAATTTCGACCTTGCCGAATTGGCGCATTTTCTTTTTCCCCTCTTTTTGCTTATCGAGAAGCTTTTTCTTACGGCTGATATCGCCACCATAACACTTTGCCGTTACATCTTTGCGCAGCGCCGCAATCGTTTCACGCGCAATGACTTTGCCGCCAATCGCGGCTTGCAGTGCCACTTTGAACATTTGACGTGGCACAAGGTCTTTTAGCCTTATGCAAATTGCACGACCTTTGCCTTCGGCCTGATCACGATGCACAATCATCGACAAGGCATCGACCAGATCGCCGTTCACAAGGATTGACACTTTCACGAGATCACCCTCGCGATAGCTATCAAGCGCATAGTCAAAGCTGGCATAGCCGCGGGTGATTGATTTCAACCGGTCATAAAAATCGAAAACAACTTCATTCAACGGCAGGCGGTAAACAGCCATTGCCCGATTGCCAGCATAGGTAAGGTCAATCTGTTCGCCGCGCCGCTCGGTACAAAGCGTTAAAACCGGCCCTAAAAATTCATCAGGCGTCATAATGGTGGCTTTGATCCAAGGCTCTTCGATCGAGGCAAGACGGCTAACTTCGGGCATATCGGCCGGATTATGCAAATATAAATGTTTCCCGTCGGTAAGGGTCATTTGATAAACAACCGATGGCGCTGTTGAAATCAGCTCAAGATTAAATTCGCGGCTCAATCGCTCGCGGATCACTTCCATATGAAGAAGACCTAAAAATCCGCAGCGAAAGCCAAAGCCAAGCGCCGCTGAGGTTTCNGCCTCGAATGAAAAAGACGCATCATTNAGTGATAGTTTTTCAAGCGCCTCACGAAGGCCGCTGAAATCATTTGTGTCCACCGGAAACAAGCCGCAGAACACCACTGGAATTGATGGCGCAAATCCGGGCAAGGCTGTGTCGGTTGGGCGGCGCTCTTCGGTGATCGTATCACCCACCTTTGCATCGGCAACGCGTTTCACGCCAGCATTGATAAAGCCAATTTCACCCGGACCAAGCTGATCAAGCGCAATCGGTTTTGGCGCAAAAACACCAACGCGTTCGATAACATGGGTTGCGCCTGTCGCCATCATACGGATTTTCATGCCCTTTTTCAGCACGCCATGACGTACCCGCACCAAGGTCATAACGCCAAGATAGGCGTCATACCAGCTATCCACCAAAAGCGCCTGCAAGGGGGCATCCTTGTCGCCAACAGGTGGCGGTAATTTTGTGACCAGCGCTTCGAGAATATCTTCAATACCTGCGCCCGTTTTTGCCGATGCTGCAATGGCATCATCAGCAGGCAAACCAATCACTTCTTCAATTTGGGCTTTGACGCGTTCAGGCTCAGCCGCGGGAAGGTCAATCTTATTGAGAACCGGCACAATTTCATGATCGGCATTGATCGCCTGATAGACATTGGCCAGCGTTTGCGCCTCGACGCCCTGACTAGCATCAACAATAAGCAATGAGCCTTCACAAGCCGCCAATGATCGCGATACCTCATAGCCAAAATCCACATGGCCTGGCGTATCCATCAGATTCAAAACATAGGATTGTCCGTCTTTTGCTTTGTAATCCAGCCGGACAGTTTGCGCCTTAATTGTAATCCCGCGTTCGCGCTCGATATCCATACTATCCAGCACTTGTTCTTTCATTTCGCGGTCACTAAGCCCACCACAGACCTGAATCAACCGATCGGCAATCGTTGATTTGCCATGATCAATATGGGCAATGATGGAAAAATTGCGGATTTTGTTGATGTCGATCATGATTTACTTTGCAATCTGAAACGGGCTAAAATGGCATGGCTCAGCCCATGCTATACAACAATTTCTGATGAAATACCGCATTTAATCATGGTTCGGGTTAAAGATTCGCGATCTTTTTCCTGTTTCAACCTGCCGCTTGTGCGTATATTATCCAGTTCGTTCTGTCGCGATAAGACAGATCTTTCAAATTCTTTAGATAAAGAGAAGCTGATGCCAAGCCTGCGTCATGAAAAATACCGCCCATTTATCGGCCCTGATTTAGGTGACCGTACATGGCCGAGCCAACAAATTAAAACAGCACCTATCTGGTGTTCGGTTGATTTGCGTGATGGCAATCAGGCCTTGATCGAGCCGATGGACAGCGCCCGCAAAATGGCCATGTTCAAAATGCTTGTCGCAATGGGATTCAAAGAAATTGAAGTTGGGTTTCCGGCTGCGTCAGATACTGATTTTAACTTTTTGCGCGAATTGATTGAAGGCGGTCATGTACCGTCTGATGTAACGATTCAGGTTTTGACACAAGCGCGCGAACATTTGATTGATCGCACGATCGAGTCGCTTCGTGGCGCGCCAAATGCCATTTTGCATCTTTATAATTCGACAAGCACATTGCAGCGGCGGGTCGTTTTTAAATCAGATCGTGATGGGGTAAAACAAATTGCCATTGATGGCGCAAAAATGGTTGCTGATCGTCTTGCCAATTTTGGCGCTGGAAATCTGCGCCTTCAATATAGCCCGGAGAGCTTTACCGGAACCGAGCTTGATTATGCGCTTGATGTTTGTGAATCGGTGATGGAGGTCTGGCAATCAAGCCCGGAAAACCCGACCATCATCAATCTGCCAGCAACAGTCGAAATGTCGACGCCAAATATCTATGCAGATCAGATTGAATGGATGGGCCGTCATTTTTCCAACCGAGATTCGGTGATTTTGTCGCTTCACCCGCATAATGACCGCGGCTGCGCCGTCGCCGCAACCGAACTTGGCCTAATGGCAGGTGCCGACCGTGTCGAAGGCACTTTGTTTGGCAATGGCGAGCGTACCGGCAATGTTGATCTGGTCACCCTTGGGCTAAATATGTTTACCCAAGGCGTTGACCCACATCTGGATTTTTCCGATATCAACGGGCTGATCGAAACCGCCGAATTTTGTAACCAGCTTCTGGTTCATGAGCGCCACCCCTATGCTGGCAAGCTTGTTCATACCGCCTTTTCGGGAAGCCATCAGGACGCTATCCGCAAAGGCATNGATGCGCTTGCCGAATCCAATGACGATGTATGGGAAGTGCCCTATCTGCCAATTGATCCGGCTGATATCGGGCGGACGTTCGAAGCCATCATTCGGGTAAATTCGCAATCGGGAAAGGCTGGTTCAGCCTATCTTCTTGAGGCCGATCACCATATTCGCCTGCCGCGCGGTGCCGAGGTTGAATTTTCTGGCATTGTGCAGAACGAGGCCGACACCACCGGCAAGGAAATCACCAGCCAGCGCATCTGGGAACTGGCCGAAGAGCATTACATCAAACCGCAAGGCCCATTCAAGCTTGTTAGCTTTGAATCAGGGCGCGCCAGCCGTGCAAGCGATGCTGAACGGATTACGGCAACCGTGCTTCACAATGGCAATGAAGTGACCATCACCGCCACTGGCAATGGCCCGATTTCGGCTTTTGTTGATGCAATGCGTGACGAATTCAACCTTGTTTTCCGGCTTGCCGATTTCGGGCANAACACCCGCTCGGCAACATCAAAAGCCGAAGCTGCNGCCTATGTTGAACTTGTTGTTGACGATGATCAGTCGGTTTATGGTGTTGGCATTGATACGTCAATTACACTCGCACCGATCCGCGCCGTTGTCAGCGCCATCAACAAGCTGGCAAGTGCCTAAATTCCAAGGCTAGACATTGTTTATCTCGGCTATCGGCGTTTGATGAGGCTATTTGCCTTGCCATTGCGGTTTGCGCTTTTCAAGAAAGGCGCGAACACCTTCGGCAAAGTCGGCGCTTACATAGCTTTGCTCGATCAAATCATCATCATCCGGCAATGGGGCGGCTTGACGCAAACGCCGCAGCCCTTCAAGACTGGCCTGAATGGTCAGCGGCGCCATTTGTTTCATCCGGTCGGCAAGCTGATTGGCCCGCGCCATCAGACGATCTTGATCAGGTAAAACTTCATGCACAAATCCACTTGTCAAAAGCGCATCCGCATCAAGCAATTCGGCGGTTAAAATCATATGGGCAACACGAGATTCGCCAAATAATGCCGTCAAACGCCGAAGATTCGATACCGCCAAGCAATTGCCAAGTGTACGGGCAATCGGCATACCAGCAACCGCCGCCGCGCTGGCAATGCGAACATGCGCTGCCGCCGCAATCACCAGCCCGCCGCCCGTCACCGCGCCATGAAGCGCGGCAATGACCGGAACCTGGCACGACTCAATCTGGCTAATCACCGATTCGACCTTGGCTTCATAGCGCAACCCGTCTTCGGTCGAGTCAAAATCGGTAAATTGACCAATATCAGTGCCAGCGGCAAAGGCTTTATCACCGGCACCTGCGATCACGATGGCTTTGATATGATCAGCATCATCAGCACGTCCCGCACGGGCGCACAGCTTGGCCAATTCTTCATACATGCCAAAGGTCAGCGCGTTGCGTGCCTGCGGCCGGTTCAAAGTCACATGCGCAATGCCATCATCAATGCGGACAAGCAACTCACGATCAGTGGCAGTCATGTCAATTTCCTTCTAGCGGTAGAACAGCTCGACCAAGAACATTGGAATGGCCGGAACATAGGTACAGATAAGCAGCACCCCAACCAAGACAGCAATAAAGGGCAAATTCACCCGTGTCACTTCCCAGATATTCGCCCGCGCAATCGAACAGGCTGTTATCAGAACCGAGGCCACCGGCGGCGTTTGCTGACCAATCGCAAGATTTAGCGTTACCACCAGACCAAAATGCACCGGATCAATACCAACCTGCTGGATCAAAGGCACGACGATTGGCACAACCAGAATAATCGCCGCTGCCGAATGCAGAAAAAACCCGATGACCAGGAAGAACACATTCAAGATCAACAGAATGAGATATTTGCTGTCGGTAAAGGCAACCATCTGCGCTGCTAATTCCTGCGGGATCTGCGCGCGGGTCAAAAAGCCGCCCATCAAAACCGATGCCGCAACAAGCACCATCACCACAGCCGTTTGCATACCGCCTTCAAGCATCGCCCGATGAAGCTGTCTAAAATCAACTTCACGATACCATATGCCAACACCGATCGCAGCCAGAACAGCCAGGCCCGCAGCCTCGGTGGCGGTTACAAATCCGCCAAAGATACCACCAAGAATGATCACCGGAAGCAAGAATGTCGGGCCAGCTTCGATTGCCGCACGACGAAGACGCGGCCAGTTAAACGCTTCTTCAACCGGCAGATTATAACGCCGTGCAAACCACCAAGAAACGCCCATAAGCCCGATCGCCCCCATCAAACCTGGAATAAATCCAGCGACAAAAAGCTGTTCAACCGACGTATTGGCCGATACCGCATAGAGGATCATCGGAATGGATGGTGGGATAATGATGGCAAGCGAGGCTGATGAAGAGGTCACCGCAGCCGCAAACGGCGCGCCGTAACCCCGTTTTTTCATCTCGGGAATCATGATCGATCCCAATGCGGCAACATCAGCCACAGCCGAGCCTGAAATTTCGGCAAAAAATAATGAAACGCCAATCGAAACCATGGCCAAACCGCCACGAACAGCGCCAATCAGCGCCGACACAAATTCGATCAATCGCCGCGTCACACCACCCGCATTCATAATGGCGCCAGCCAGAACAAACATCGGAATGGCGATCAGTGAGAATTTTGTCGAGCCGTCATACATATCAAGCGCGACAGTCACCAAAGACGATGGCCCTTCGGTTATCAAAAGCCCAAGAACACCGCCAAGCGCCAACGAAATAGCGATAGGCACATTCAGACAAATCAAGCCAATCACGGCCGCTAGAATAATGAAAATCAACATATCAATTTGCCCTTAGTGATCGTTCAGCGACTGGCCAGCGGCCACCGCTCGCCAATAGGCAGGGATGCTTAGCAATTCGCAAATAATGAAAAGAACCGCCGTCACCGGAATAACCGATTGGGTAAATTGCACCGACACCCATGTCAGGCTAACCAAGGTTTCGCCTGCAAGGATCATCGCAACCTGATATCCGGCCCATGCCATCAAAACAAAAAAGCCAATGACAAAGGCTTCAGCAACGACAACACCGATCAGGCGAAATTTGGCTGGCAACATTAATAAAACCGAATCAACGCCGATATGTTTGCGCTCAAGAGCGGCAAGACAGGCACCATAATAGGTAACCCATGACAAAAGCACTGCTGCCACTTCATCATACCAAGACAGGGAATCTCCAGCAATGCGATATAAAACGGCAACAACAACAACACCGGTCAGCACGATCATCAAAAAAATCAGAAACCATTCCAGCGCCCGCGTCATCACGCGTTGCAATAAGTTCGTTTCCACAATAGTCACGTCAGTGATCCCCCCTGACCTTTTTGCCGCCCAGATTTTGTCTGGTTTCCGGCGTGTTTTTCTGCCAATTCACAATCTTCAAAATATCAAAATAAAATAAACCAGCCATCGGGGCAAAATAGCCCTAATGGCTGGATTTTTTGTTATTTCGCTGCGTTCTGCACTTTCGTAATCAGCGCGTCACCACCTTTTACAGATGATGCGTAATCGTCATAGATTGGCTTTGACGCGGCGATGAAAGCCGCCTTATCAGCCGTATTGACGGCAACGCCAGCATCCTTGATCACGGTAAGAAGTTCATTTTCAAGACGGGCAGCGGTTTCATATACATAGGCCTGTGTTTCAACAGCGGCTTCACGCAAGGCAGCCTGAACATCGGCTGGCAATTTGGTAAAACCACTCTTTGAGGTCAGGACATAAGCAGGCGTATAAACATGGCCGGTGATTGACAGATATTTCTGCACTTCTTGAAACTTAGCTGATGCAATCTGCGCATATGGGTTTTCCTGACCGTCGATCACCCCTGTTTGCAAGGCGGTAAAGACTTCGGAAAATGCCATTGGGGTTGGGTTCGCACCATATAGTTTGAACATCTTGACCCGCCAAGCGCCCTTTGGTGTGCGCAGCTTAACGCCTTGCAGATCGGCGGGTACATTGATTGCGCGGGTGTTATTGGTGATATGGCGGAAGCCATTTTCCCAATATGACAAAATATGATAGCCCTTGGCACCAGCCGCTTCTTGGAATGTATCACCTAACGCTGCTTGTACCTTTTTCATATGGTCGCGGCTTTGGATGATGTAAGGCATTTCGAAAACACCAAATTCGTCCGATACCGATGACATCACTGATGATGGCAATGAAAAATCAATCTGACCAAGCTTTAGTTTCTGCAACAGTTCTTTGTCTTTACCAAGCTGGCTTGATCCATAGACCTGTACTTTGGCTTTGCCAGCCAGCTTTGCATTGGCGATCCGCGCAAATTCATTTGCTGACATATCAAATAACGAGCCAGGCTTGCCAACATGGCCAAATTTCAGCACCAGATCTGCCGCATTGGCTGACGTCGCCATAACCGCAGTAACAGCCGTCACCAGAAGCGTTTTTACGATAGATTTCATGTTTCTCTCCCATTTCATCCCATTAATGTTTGGCACCAGCTATGGGGATGGCAAAACTGGCGTGAGCCTTTTAATCGCCTTTCAGCATATTCATGGCGGCGTCAACACCACCTTTTTGATGCGGAATATTGGCAAGTGACAACCCCATCTCGACACCACTTAATGTGCCAAGAAGCATAAGGTCGTTAAAGTCACCCAAATGTCCAATCCGGAAAACCTTGCCCGCAAGTTTGGCCAGACCATTACCAAGAGACATATTGAAATTCTGCAACACGCCAGCGCGGAATGCGTCGGCATCATGCCCATCTGGCAACAAAACTGCGGTCAATGCGCTCGAATAATCCTTTGGCTCCTGACACAGAACCTCAAGGCCCCATGCCTGCACCGCTTTGCGCGTTGCGGCGGCATGCCGGTCATGCCGTTTAAACACATTATCCAGCCCTTCTTCATGCAGCATATCGATCGCTTCGGCCAAGCCGTAAAGAAGATTGGTTGCCGGGGTGAACGGAAATGCGCCATCCTTATTTGCCGCAATCTGTTCTTCCCAATCCCAATAGCTGCGGCGCATACCGCCTTTGCTGGCAACGGCCAGTGCCTTTTCCGACACCGCATTAAACGAAAGTCCAGGTGGCAGCATCAGGCCTTTTTGCGATCCAGCGACCGTTACATCAACGCCCCATTCATCATGCCGAAAATCAATCGAGCCAAGCGACGAGATTGTGTCAGCAAGCAAAAGCGCATCATGACCGGCATTATTCATCGCCGCGCGAACTTCATTGACGCGTGATGTTGATCCGGTCGAGGTTTCGTTATGAACGATACAAACCGCCTTGATCTTGTTTTCCGTATCAGCGCGAAGCCGATCTTCAACCTGTTGTGGGTCAACGCCGCGGCGCCAGTCAGTTGCCAGAAATTCGGTCTCAAGACCCAAGCGGGATGCCATTTTATGCCAAAGCGAGGCGAAATGCCCCGTTTCAACCATCAGCACCAGATCACCTTCCTGCAAGGTATTGACCAAGGCTGATTCCCATGCGCCCGTGCCAGATGCAGGATAGATCACCGCATGACTGTCAGTCTTGAAAATCGTTTTCATACCAGCCAGACATTTTGCCCCAATTTCGGCAAATTGCGGGCCGCGATGGTCAATGGTCGGATAGTCCATCGCGCGAAGCACCCTATCAGGCACATTTGTAGGGCCGGGAATTTGAAGGAAATGACGGCCAGCGGCATAGGGTGTAGGCATTGAATAGGTCTCCGATCAGATGCGCGGTATCGTTTTTAATTGATGATGTCTCTTTAACCATCAATAAGGTTGAATATCAAATACAGTTTGTATAACAATACATCCAAATTGTATACTAAAAACTGGAGTAAAATATGGCTGACGGCGGTGGCTACACCGGATTCGAACGTCTAAGACGATCAATTTCTGGTGACTTGTTTGATGATGGATTTACGCGCGGTCGTTATGCAACCGATGCGTCGATTTATCAGATGATGCCACATGGTGTTGTTGTTCCAAAAACAATTGCCGATGTCGAAGCAACCATTGCCTTTTGCCGTGAACAGGGCATGGCGCTTTTACCGCGTGGCGGTGGCACCTCGCAATGCGGCCAGACAGTCAATCATGCACTGGTTCTTGATAATACAAAATATCTCAATTCGATTTTGGAACTGGATGTTGAAAACCGGCGCTGTATTGTTGAGCCGGGCATTGTTCTTGACGAGCTAAACCGCCAGTTAAAGCCGCACGGGCTTTGGTTTCCGGTCGATGTTTCAACCTCAAGTCGGGCAACCATTGGCGGCATGACCGCGAATAATAGCTGTGGTGGCCGATCCATCCGTTATGGCATCATGCGGGATAATGTTTTGGCAATTGACGCCATTCTTGCCGATGGCACCCATGCGTCTTTTGGCGCCTATGATCCAGCTGCCGCACGGCCAGCCGGACGGCTTGGCAAAATCCTGCCTGACCTTTTGGCGCTTGGTGAGACGCATGGCGATGAAATTCTATCCAGCTTTCCAAAGGTGCTTCGCCGTGTTGGCGGCTATAATATTGATTCGCTCATTCCTGACGCAATGGCACTTCGCCCCGATGGCAAGGCCGGTGACGGCATAAATCTTGCGCATCTCCTGGTTGGGTCAGAAGGCACGCTTGCCTATTCAACCGCGATCACCTTGAAACTTTCGCCATTACCCGCTCGCAAGGTGATGGGCCTATGCCATTTTCCAACTTTCTACAAAGCCATGGATGCCGCCCAGCATCTTGTGACGCTTGATCCGGTTGCGGTGGAATTGATCGACAGCACCATGCTTGATCTGGCGCGATCGATTTCCATTTTCCGGCCCACTGTCGAGACCTATATCAAAGGCGAACCAGCCGCCATTTTGGTTGTTGAATTTGCCGAGGAAGACCCAGCCGAAAACACCCGCCGCCTTACCGCGCTGGAAACCATGATGGGCGATCTTGGCTTTGGCTGGGAGAAGCCAGCTGCCTTTACCGGCGGCACTGTTATTCTGACCAAAGATGAAGATCAGGCCCGCATCAGCGAAATGCGCAAATCCGGCCTGAATATCATGATGTCGATGAAAACCGCGGCCAAGCCTGTGTCTTTTGTCGAAGATTGCGCTGTCGCGCTTCCTGATCTTGCCGAATATACTGACAAGCTGACCCGTATCTTTACCAAATATAACACAACCGGCACATGGTATGCGCATGCATCGGTTGGCTGTCTTCATGTTCGCCCTGTATTGGATATGAAAAATGCCGATGATGTTGCCGCCATGCGAGGCATTGCCGAAGATGCCTTCAAACTGGTCAAGGAATATGGCGGCTCGCATTCTGGCGAACATGGGGATGGAATCGCCCGTTCCGAATTTAACGAGGTGATGTTTGGCAGCAAAATGGCTGCATTATTCCGGCAGGTAAAACAGATGTTTGATCCGCAGGATATTTTTAATCCGGGCAAAATCACCAATGCACCAAAGATGGATGATCGCTCGCTTTTCCGCTTTTCACCCGGATATAAAATTGACGATTTTCCAACCCGATTGAATTGGGATGCATGGCCCGGCAAGGCTGGTGGCCTGCAAGGCGCGGTTGAAATGTGCAATAATAACGGGGCATGCCGCAAATTGGATGGCGGGGTCATGTGCCCGTCTTTCCGCGCAACACGCGATGAACGCGATTCAACAAGAGGGCGTGCGAATAGTCTTCGGCTCGCCCTGTCCGGCCAGCTTGGCCCAGCGGCATTGGCCAGCGACGATATGGCAGACACGATGAAGCTTTGTGTATCTTGCAAAGCCTGTAAACGCGAATGCCCGACTGGCGTCGATATGGCACGGATGAAGGTTGAGGTGACCGCGCTTCGCACCGAAGCAAAAGGCCTGTCGCTTCATGACCGGCTTGTTGCTCATCTTCCCGATTATGCCCCTTATGCGGCGGCGATTGCGCCTTTGATAAGATTGCGTGATATCGTCCCGGGGCTGGCCTGGCTGAGCGAAAAACTCACCGGCTTTAGCGCACGCCGTCCTTTACCACGCTGGCAAAGGCGCTGGTTCCGCAATCATGAATTGCCAAACAACCCTGTCAGTAAATCAGCATCTGCGACAACCAAACCGCCGGTTTTACTTTTTATCGATAGCTTTAATCGCTATTTCGAGCCGGAAAATATCCGTGCTGCGGTTCGGGTTTTGCAGGCGGGTGGATATGACGTATTTACTCCCGCACCAAATGACTCGAAACAGCCGCTTTGTTGTGGCCGTACCTTTTTATCCACCGGCATGATTGACCGCGCCCGCCTTGAAGCAAACCGGCTGGTCACCGCAATGGCACCTTTTGCCAAGCTTGATATTCCCATCGTCGGATTGGAACCATCATGCACCTTGGCGCTTCGGGATGAAATTCCGGCCTTGCTGAACAGCCAAGATGCCTTTGCCGTTGCCAATGCAACATTAACCTTTGAAGAATTGTTGGCACGCGATAAACCAAAACTGCCCTTGAAAAGCGGGAATGCCAAAGCCCTTCTTCATGGCCATTGCCACCAAAAAGCGTTTGATGCCGTGCGCCCGATCGAAGAGGTGCTGTCATGGATTGATGGCATGGCCGTTGAAAAAATTGAAACCAGCTGTTGCGGTATGGCAGGGGCTTTCGGCTATGGCGTGGACACATTTGATGTGTCGATGAAAATGGCAAATGCCAACCTTCTTCCCAAAATCCGACAAGCCCCATCCGATACGGTCATTATTGCCGATGGCACATCATGCCGCTGTCAAATCAAAGATGGCACCGCGCGCGAAGCAAAACATGTCGCGATTATCCTAGACGAATGGATGAAAGCGACTGATAATGATCAAAAGGCGTAACCAAGATTCAGGATTCGGAATAGATGGACAGATTACCATCGGCGAAAATCAGAGACTCGCTTGAACAGCGTATTGTCGAAGGCGAGCTTGGCAATGGCAAACGCCTTGATGAAACTGAATTATCCAGCTTTTATGGCGTATCGCGAACACCGGTTCGTGAAGCCTTACAGCGACTAGCAGAATCAGGCCTTGCCGAACATCTGCCGCGCCGCGGCACCTTTGTGCGCTCGCCAAGCCTTAGTCAACTTGTCGAAATGTTTGAAGTGATGGCCGAACTCGAATGTATGGCCATCCGGCTTGCCGCACGCCGTGCCACCGCCGATGATATTGATGCGCTGGAAAAAGACAATGAAACCTGTCGCGCGGCGGTTGCTGCCAATGACACTAAAAAATATTACGAAGTCAATGCCCGCCTTCATGGCCGCATTTATCAAATGTCTGGAAATGGCTTTCTGGCAAGCGAAGCCCGTCGCCTTCATGACCGGTTGCGTCCGTTTCGTCGTCTGCAATTGCGGGTACGCGGCCGGATGGAAGAATCAATGGCCGAACATGATATCATTCTGGCGGCACTTCGTGATGGCGATGCCGACCGCGCCATGGAAACCATGAAAAAACATATCACGATTGTTGGCGTCAGGTTTAACGACCTCGTTTCAAGTTTCAACACCATCATGGGTGATGAGTAATAATATACTCAAAATAAACCGCGCCATAATCCTGCGCATCAAAGTCTCACAATCGACCTGAACGCGGCCATTTTTGTTGGAAGCTGCCAAGGCTTGTGCCATGATTCAACAAAGATAATTCAGCACGCAATGATCGCCGTAACGACGATGACCAACAGGGAGCTAAGCACTTGTCAGATACAAATAAGTTAAATGGTGGACAAGTTATCATTGATTATCTGATCAAGGAAAAAGTGCCTTATGTATTTGGCCTATGCGGCCATGGCAATATCGGCCTGATTGATGCAATGCATGAACGCCAAGACGATATCGGCACGATCTCGGTTCACCATGAAAGCGTTGCCGGTTTTATGGCCGATGTCTATTATCGGGTATCGGGCCAGCCAACGGCAACCTTTACCTCATGCGGCCCGGGGTCGGCAAATCTGCCAATCAGCCTTGGCAATGCCTTCTTTGACTCGGTGCCGTTTCTGGCCATTACCGGCAATGTACCAACAAGCCAGTTTAATCGCGGTGCCTTTCAAGAAACCTATCGCCATTATCAGGCCGATTTCCCATCGACTGTTAAGGCCTATTGTAAGCGTGTCTATCAGCCAACCCGCGGCGAACAGGTTCCGCTGATGACCCGCCAAGCATGGAAAACCATGACAACTGGCCGCCCTGGCCCGGTTGTTCTTGATGTTCCTTTTGATATTTTCAAGGAAGCCGCTGCCAGCGAAACGCCTGATCCAGCAGCTTGGTCAGCCAATATTTCATCGCGTTGCGGTGCTGATCCTGATGGCGTGATCAAGGCGGTCGATATGTTGCTATCAGCCGAAAAGCCGGTAATTGTGGTGGGGCAAGGTGTGCGCTATGGCGGTGCCGCAGAAGAATTGCTTGCACTTGCCGAGCGTCTGCAAATTCCGGTGGCATCATCGGCAAGCGGCCTTGGCGCAATTCCGGTTCAGCATCCCTTATCACTTGGGCTTGTNCAACGTGGTGGCACTTATCAATCAAACCACGCTTGTCGGCAGGCCGATATTTTGCTTGCGCTTGGCGTTCGGTTCGACGACCGCACTTCTAGCTCATGGATTCCGGGCTATTCCTTTACCATACCCCCAACACGCCTGATTCACGTCGATATCGACCCTGAAGAAATTGGCCGGAATTACCCTGTTGCCTTGGGCCTCATGGCCGATGTGCGCACCTTTTTGCGGCAAATGCTGGCCGAGCTTGACCGCCGCGGTCATAGCGGTGAGCCGACCACAGCAAGCCGCAAATGGCTTGCGGCAATCGATGGTTATCGCGCCAAATGGAATGCCTTTACCGCACCGGGTTATGTCGATGATAGCAGTCCGATTAACCCCCAGCGCGCCGCTATCGAGATTGACAAGGCACTTCCCGAAGATGCGATTCTTGTCAGTGATATCGGCGTGCATCACAATTGGCTGCTTCAGTTCTGCAACCCGACCCGACCTGATTCATTGATTGGATCAATGGGGTTCGGCCCGATGGGGTTTGGTGTTGCTGGTGTTATGGGCGCCAAGCTGGCAGCGCCTGACCGGCCTTGTGTTTCGGTTTGCGGCGATGGCGCCTTCTTTATGCATGCCAATGTTCTGGGGACAGCGGTTGAATATAATATCCCTGTTGTCTGGGTGGTTTGGAACAATTACGCCTATGGTTCGATCCGTGGCCTGCAACGGGGCTATCTTGGCAATCGCGAACTGGCAACCGATTTCCACCATCCTGATACCGGTCTTCCCTATAATCCCGATTTTGCAGCGATGGCCAGATCAGCCGGTGTTGAAGGCGTCAGCATTGATCGTGCTGGCGATCTTGGCGACGCCATTCTGGCAGGAATCAAAAGCAACCGCCCCTATTTGATCGATGCCAATATCAGCGGCGACTTAAACCCACCCGGCGCAGGCGTCTGGGAAATCCCCGGCCTTGGCGTGAACAAACCCGCGATTGGCGAGCGCTATATTCCAGAATAGGAAGCAGCCATAACCAAGCCTGTATCACCGGCGTGATGCCACCCAATTTTGTGGCAAACACCGCTTTGAACCACGATTGGTTATGTAACCGTTTTCGCCTGCTCGCGAAGCACCGTTTTCTGAATCTTGCCTGTTTGCGTTTTTGGCAAGGCAGAAAACACAAAATGGCTTGGCAATTTATAGCTTGCCAAATGATCACGGCAAAAGGCGCGCAAATCATCAATATCAGGTTGATCTACGCCCGGCTTTAACGTGATGAAGGCGCACGGCGTCTCGCCCCATTTATCATCGGGGCGGGCAACCACGGCAGCTTCCATAATATCGGGATGCTGATAGAGCGCTTCTTCCACCTCAAGGCTGGAAATATTTTCACCACCGGAAATGATAATATCTTTTGATCGATCTTTGACCTCGGCATAGCCATCGGGATGCATCACCGCAAGATCACCGCTATGAAACCAACCGCCAGACGATGCCTTTGCCGTATCTTCGGGGTTTTTTAAATATCCCTTCATAACCGTATTGCCACGAAGCATGATCTCGCCAATGGTTTTGCCATCAGCAGGAACTGGCGCCATTGTTTGCGGATCAACCACCTGATAATCGCCAGCCAAAACATGCGGTACGCCTTGACGCGCCATTTTCTGCGCCCGCGCGGCAAGTGGCAATTCTTCCCATTCCGCCTGCATTTCACAAATCAAAGACGGGCCATAGGATTCGGTTAATCCATAAAGATGGGTGATTTTAAAACCCATCCTTTCCATATCATCAATCACCTTGCTTGGTGGCGCTGCGCCGCCAGTGGCAATTTGAACCGGAATTGTTTTGGCGGCTTTTGGCTTGGCCTCATCAGGCGCATGGATCAACATCGACAGCACAATTGGCGCAGCCGCCATATGGGTTACAGTTTCCGCATCAATTAACCGAAAAACTTCGGCCGGATCAATCGCCCGCAAACAAACATGCGTGCCACCAACAGCCGTCACAGCCCAAGGATGCGTCCAGCCATTGCAATGGAATAACGGCAAGGTCCAAAGATAGGTGCTGCTGGTACTAAGCCCCATCGCCAAAACATTGCCAAGCGCATTCAATGCCGCCCCACGATGCGAATAGACAACGCCCTTTGGATTGCCCGTTGTTCCCGATGTGTAGCTAAGCGAAATCGGCATGGTTTCATCTTGCAAATCAAACAAGGGCGTTTCCGCCAAGCCGCCTGCAAGAAAGCTTTCGTAATCAACATCACCAAACATCCGGCCAACATCGACAGCCGGGTCATCAATGCAAATCACCCTGACTTTGCGATCACAGATTGCCAGTGCCGCCTCGGCAACATCAGCATATTCACGATCAACAAACAGCATCTGACTTTCGCCATGATCAAGAATTGTTGCAATTGTCTTGGCATCTAGCCGCGTATTGATTGTATTGAGAACCGCCCCTGTCATCGGCACGGCAAAATGCAATTCCAGCATTTCCGGTACATTCGGACATAAAACCGAAACCGTGGTTTGTGGCGCAATGCCAGAACCGATAATCGCCGCGGCAAGCTGTTTGCAACGCTTGCCGAATTCGGCATAGCTTATCCGCCGCGCACCATAGGCAATGGCCGTTTTTTTGGCAAAAACATAGGCAACACGGTCAATGAAATGCACCGGTGAAAGCGGTTGCATATCGGCCCCTTGCATGTCCAGCATGGCGAATGGTGATCCAGATGACATATCAGACATAGGTTAAATCCCCCCTTGATTTAGATTAATCATGGCCAACACCCCAACCCCAGAATTCATGATCTGTTTGTTGCAAAAACCGGCTGATAACCATCTGATGCACTTCGGTTGCACCATCAACAAGCAATGCCTGACGCCCATAGCGATAGATCCATTCCAAAACCGTATCAGTTGAATAGCCGCGCGCACCACAAATTTGAATAGCGTCGCTTGTGACCCGATTCAATAATTGTGAAACATGGATTTTCGCAATTGAAATATCTTGGCGCGCTTTTGATCCCTGTTCAATCCGCCAGGCGGCACGCATCACCATGACACGGCCAATCTCGATATCCATTGCTGCCTGACCAAGTTTCATCTGGATTGATTCACGGTCAATCAGCTTGATGCCAAAACCAGTTCGGTGCGCCGCATAATCAGCCGCAATATCAACCGCGCGTTTGGCCAGTCCAAGCCAACGCATGCAATGCGTTAACCGCGCAAGGCCAAGGCGGATTTGCGTAACTTTCAGCCCTTTACCCTCGCCCATCAGCACGCGGTCATCATCAAGTTCCATTCCATCAAACACCAATTCACAATGGCCGCCATGTTCTTCTGGCCCCATGATGCCAATTCGTCTTTCAATGCGCCAGCCCGGATCATCACGATGAAACAAAAAGGCGGTCAATCCGTCACGGGCACCATCACCGGTTTTTGCCATCAAAATAAAATGTGCCGCCTCACCTGCGCCGGTAATATACCATTTGCGGCCATTTATGACCCATTTGCCATTTACCCGTTTTGCCGTTGTTTGAATCATGCTTGGGTCTGAACCACCACCAGGCGCAGGCTCGGTCATTGCAAAAGAAGATCGCACATCACCATTGATAATCGGTGTTAGCCAGCGATCTTTTTGCGCTTGGTTGGCAACCTTATTCAGAATATACATATTGCCGTCATCGGGTGCCGCACAGTTGAAGGCAACCGGTCCAAAAATCGAATAATTCATTGCCTCATACAACACTGCCATACCAGTTGGCCCATAGCCAAGCCCGCCCTGTTCACGCGGAATTTGCGGCGCCCATAAACCGGCTGCCTTGACCTTGGCACGAAGCGTTTGCAAAACCGCCATATCGATATTGCCGTAGGAATCGTAATTTTTCCGATCAGCTTCAAGCGGCACGATTTCATCACGGACAAAGGCACGCAGCCGGTCGTGATCTGCCTGTAATGCGGCATCAATTGAAAAATCCATATTTTGGCAATCCTATTCTTTTTTAAAGCGGTCATTTTTGCGGGCGTTATTTCTGTTCGGGGTCTTATCTCTTTTAAAGGCTGGCACTCATACCACCATCAATGGTTAGGGTCTCACCAGTCATATAGCTATTGGCGGGGTCGAGCAGAAATAACAAAGCAGGCATCAACTCGGCAGAGGTGGCAAAACGGCGAAGCGCGGTGCGTTTTTGCAGCTTTATGCCCGCATCGCTTGTCAGAAAATCACGGTTAAGATCAGTCATCACATAACCGGGTGCCAGCGCATTCACCCGAATATGATCCCGCGCAAGCTCAACTGCCGCCGAACGTGTCATCTGAATGATGGCCGCCTTGCTGGCAGCATAAATCCCCGTATGTGGCAATGGACGATGGCCGAGCACTGACGCAATATTCACAATGACGCCGCCACCAGCTGCCTTTAACACCGGAACCGCAGCCTGCAATGTCCATAAGCTGCCGAGAAGATTAGTNTCAATGACACGCCTTACATCATCTTCAGCACTGGCATGCAATGCAGCGGTAACAGCAATGCCTGCATTATTCACAAGCCCGTCAAACTGGCGGCGGGCAAGACCGTCGGCAACGGCATCAGTCTTAGTCACATCGGCAAGAATAAGATCATGACCCGTGCCGGATAGGTCGGCAATCATCGCCGCCAATGCAGCCTCATCACGGCCAAGCGCAAGAATGGTTCCCCCGGCATTGGCAATCGCGTGGCAAAACTGAGCACCAAGACCGCGTGCAGCGCCAGTTACCACGATTGTCTTTCCATGAAGATGTCCAGTCATGCAATCTCTCCGAGATCAAAATTTATCATGAATTGACCTGATGCTGCGTAAAAGTGAATGGCAATCATAGCAATCATGCAAGTTGGTGTCTTTTTCGTTTCATGGCTTGAAACAGCCTAGTAAACTTACGCCAGCTGAGCCAAGATGGTCAAAACAATCTTGCCGTCAGCCCTTTTGTTGAGCTTGCAAAGCGCGATTTCACCCCCTCATTGTCAAACCAGAGCTATGTGATGACGAATTCTAATACCGGCCCCGACAAAGCGCGTGATACATCACTTTTATCATCGCTGGCAAAATGGCTGCAAACCGCAGCCCCGCAAATAGGTATGCCGGTCAATCTGGATAAGTTTTCCAGCGGCCAGTCAAACCCAACATACCGACTACAAACCGACCTTGGCGCAGAAGCCGGCCGCTTCGTGCTACGCACCCAACCAGCCGGTTTATTGTTGAAATCAGCGCATGCGGTTGATCGTGAATATCGGGTTATGAAAGCATTGGATAAAACGGCGGTACCGGTTCCGGGCATGATTGCCGCTTGTGATGATCCAGATGTCATTGGCATGAAGTTTTTTGTCATGCGTGAAATTGATGGCAAAACCCTGTTTGATCCAGCCTTGGCAGGCTATATGAATGCCGACCGGCACGCCCTGTTCCATGCCAAAATTGACGTTCTTGCCGCATTGGCACAGCTTGACCCGATTGCGCTTGGGCTCGAGGGCTTTGGCAAACCATCGGGCTATATTGATCGCCAGCTTGGCACATGGACGCGTCAATATCGCGCCAGTGAAACCGAAATGATTGCCGCGATGGAATTCCTGCTTGCCGAACTGCCCGATTGTCTTGACGGTGATGTTCCCGGATTTTGTGTCATCCATGGTGATTTTCGGCTGGATAATTTACTGATCCGTGATCAGGTCAGAATTGCTGCCTTGATTGATTGGGAATTAAGCACCCTTGGGCCGGCCTTTATTGATCTTAGCTATTGGTGTGCGATGCTGCGCATGGATGCGCAATGGCCGATTGGCGGGCTTGGCGGCATTGATCGGGCCAGTCTCGGCATTCCAGATGAGGCCGCGTTGGTTGCCGCTTTTTGCGCCAAAACCGGCCTTGAACGTCCGGCAAATTGGGACGCGCTAATCGCTTTTCAATGTTTTCGGTTTGCCGCTATTTTACAGGGCGTTCTAAAACGTCACCTTGATGGCAATGCGTCGGCGGATAATGCCGCTTCGGTTGGCGGTCAGGCAAAATTAGTTGCCGGCCTTGGCAAAGATATCCTGTCACGTTATATCGCTGAAAATAGCTAATCACGAACAGCCCTATAAGGATTTCATCCACTCATGAAGCCGGGCACCATCAAGGTGATTGGCATCACATAAGCAATCAACCAGATTGAAATGATGCAGGCCGCCGCAGCCATGAAACCGGGTCTGATCACCACGTTGGCGAAGCGCATCTGCCATGATCCATGATTGATCAATCCAGCCAGACGGCTCGGCGCCGCCAACCGCAATATAATAGGCAGGCCCAACCGCAGGCATATGGGTCAAGCAATTCCATTCATGCGCCTCGTCCTTGCTAAGACGCACATCCTCATTGACCGCTAGCTCTAGCACCAATTCAGTTTCATAAATGCCCGATAAGGCGGCAATGCCAGCAAGCCGGTTTTGCAATTTTGGATGATGCGACAGATGAAACGCGATATGCGCACCTGCCGAATGACCAAACATGATGATCGGCTGGTGATGGCCGCTGGCATCGAGCATTTTTATCACTTCGTCAATGCCGCTGCGAAGATGCGTCATCATCTGGGTCATGCTAACTTCGGGGCAAAGCGGGTAATTCATATTGACCAGCCCAAATCCACTTTTTGCCAGATCGGCCATATGATGATTCATATCGGCCTTATCAAGCGCACGCCAATAGCCACCATGAAAATTGATGATGATTGGCCGGTCTTTATGCCCCGGATGAAAATCATAGCGCATCAGCCGGTGCGGGCCGTAGACCAGATCAAAACTGCCCGCTAATTCCTCTTTACGATTTGCCGATTGATCGGCCCATGCCACAAGACAAACCGCCGCCGCATCACCAACAGCAACGCGCGGATTGAATTGTGATTCCATGCCATGATCACGCCATACAAGCCAGCTCATGCTGTTGCCTTTGGCTTTTGGTGGCGTCCATCTTCAATCACGGGCGGCTTATGCGCTGTCATCGCAACCGCCCCGCCAGTCCATTTTTCTACCTCGACAAGACACGAATGGGCGGCTGGCCCCTGCGCCAATTTTGATGTGCCAAGATCAGGCGTCAATACATTCGGATTTCCGTGATGGCAGCTAAGGCCGGACGCTGCTGTCGGATCAGGGGCAAACCATGCGCCCGTGCTGACGATCAGCACGCCTTGCATCACCTCATCACTGACAATCGCCCCGCAAAGACATGATCCACGATCATTATAAAGCCTCACAATATCGCCATTTTCAATCGCGCGTGCAGCGGCATCCTGGCTGTTGATCTTAACCGGCTCATGCCCATCAATTTTCGCTTTTCGGCTTATGCTGCCATGATCGAGCTGCGAATGAAGTCGCGCCGTTGGTTGGTTTCCAAGAAGATGAAGCCGCGAGCCACGATCAGGGCTGCCAAGCCATTCTGGCGGCGCAAACCAACATGGATGTGGCGCACAATCATCATAGTCAAAATCGTCAATCACTTGCGAAAATATCTCAATTTTGCCGCTTGGCGTTGCCAATGGATTAGCCATCGGGTCGGCGCGAAAATCGGCAAACATGACATGCACTGTTTCAGGTGGCGGCAATTTAAACCAGCCATCTTTTCGAAAGGCATCATAGCTTGGCAGTTCATGACCTTGCTCGGCTGATGCTTGTTTGGTGACATCATAGAGCCAGCGTTGCCAATCCTCGGCGGTTCGGCCTTCGGTATAGGCGTTTTCGACACCCATTTTAGCCGCAATGCCGCGGAAAATTTCAAAATCATCACGCGCATCACCAACCGGCGCAATCGCCGCCTGCATCGACACAAAATAATTATCCATTGGCGACATGGCGATATCGGTTCGTTCGAGCGACGTGGTGCAAGGCAGAATAATATCGGCATGTTTGGCAAGCGCGTTCCAGCACCATTCATGCGCAATGATTGTGTCAGGTTTGCGCCAACCAGCCAAAAGCCGCGTTAAATCTTGGTGATGGTGAAACGGGTTACCGCCAGCCCAATAGATCATCTTGATATCGGGATAGCGATAGCGCTTGCCATTATAGTCAAATTCATCACCCGGATGAAGAAGCATGTCGGCGATGCGGGCAACAGGTATAAAGGTTTCAACTTCATTCTTGCCCTGCGGCATCGCGGCAACCGGCAAGCGCTGGATATGATTGCCAACCGTATTCACCGCCGAATAGCCAAGCCCAAATCCACCACCAGGCAAGCCAATCTGGCCAAGCATTGCGGCCAGCGTAATCCCCGCCCAAAAGGGCTGCTCCCCATGCGCCTGACGCGTCAATGACCAGCTGAATGACAGCATTGTCCGCGATTTTGCCATGCGGCGAGCAAGCGCCTTAATTGCCTCGGCATCCATCGCGCAAATATTGCCAGCCCATGCCGCATCTTTGACAACCGCGTCACTGGCACCGGTTAGATAATCGGCAAATTGATCAAAGCCAACACAATAGCGATCGAGAAAGGCGCGGTCATATAAGCCTTCGTCAAGCAGCACATGGCAGAGCCCGATCATCAGGGCGGCATCACTATTTGGGCGGATTGACAGCCACTCGGCATCAACATCATCAATCATGTCTGCACGAAGTGGCGAGATCGAGATAAATTCAACGCCATTCTTATGCGCTTCTAGAATCGATTCCTTTTGGATATGACGGCCAAGGCCGCCTTGCCCAATCTGCCCATTTTTAAGCGCTACCCCGCCAAAGGCAACAAATAGCTGGCAATGGTCACGAACCGATACCCAGCTTGTTTGATTATAGACATAATCACGGAAATGGCCGATCACATGTGGCACAATCACCTCGGCCGCGGCAAAGCTGTAGGTATTGACCGATTTGGTATAGCCACCAACCGAATTTAAAAACCGGTGCAATTGTCCAGGTGCATGGTGAAACCGGCCAGCGCTTGCCCACCCATATGATCCAGCATAAATCGCCTCATTCCCATGCGCGGCGATCACACGATCAAGCTCGGTAGCGACAATCTGATTTGCCTGATCCCAACTAACCTGCACAAATGGATCAATCCCGCGACGTTCGGGATGGCTTCCCGGCCCTGATTCAAGCCAGCTTTTACGGATCATCGGCCCCATGATGCGCGATTCATTGTCAATCACATCAACAATGCCTTTGCCAATTTCGCTTGGGTCAGAATCTTCGGCAAAATGGCTAAGGCCTGTCAAACGGCCATCCTTGACTTGGGCATGATAGGTTCCCCAATGGGCGCTGGTAAGGCTCATCTTATCGCATTCCTTGCTGGCATTATTGCGGTTCATTCGCGTGGTTTCACGCATCAATATGCTAAAAACAATACGCCACTGCTGGTAAAAATCTATCAGAAATCAAACAATCACAACAATGGCCCTGCTGGCACTTGTATTCGCCTTGGCAAAATCAGTATTTTTTTGTTGCCATCACTGGCAGTGACACCACATTAATGGATAGATGCATTTATCTTCGTTTTTTCATCACGGCAACCGGATGGCCTTTTATGTCAAACCCAGCTTCACCCGATCTTCCTCTTTATGAGCTTTATGCCATTCGCTATGCTGCCCGCGATGCGGTTCGAAGCGAACATTTTATAGGCGGTGACCCGCATGATGGCCCCATGCCAATGGATTATTTTGTTTGGCTGGCCAAGTCAGATGATCATATTGTGGTGATTGATACCGGCTTTACCGCCGAAATGGCGATCAAGCGAAAGCGTGATTTCATTCAATGCCCAATCCAGACTTTAGCTGATTTTGGCATTACCGCCGATGCGGTGGATGATGTTATTTTGACGCATCTTCACTATGATCATTCGGGCAATTTTGACCGGTTTACAAATGCGCAATTTCATCTTCAGGAACAAGAGCTGCAATTTGCCACTGGCCGCTATATGCGATATCCGCAATTACAACATGCGTTTGAACTGGATGATGTTTGCGGCATTGTTCGCCTGAATTACGCGCAAAGAGTCACATTCTATAATGGTGATGATCAGTTATCATCCGGACTGCGGCTGCACCGCACGGGCGGCCATTCGGCAGGGCTGCAATTTGTGTCAGTTCATACCAAACGCGGCTGGGTCGTTCTGGCATCAGATGCCAGCCATTATTACGAACATATGCAGGACTACCGCCCATTCACCATTGCCTTTCATATTGGCGAAATGATGGAAAGTTTTGACCGGCTGAAAAAGGTCGCGCCAAGCGCCGACCATATCATTCCAGGACATGATCCAAAGGTAATGGAACGCTATCCCGCTGTCGCTGGCAAAGACGGGCTGATGGTGCGCCTTGATGAAATGCCAAAACCGTAATAGCTAGGTACGGCTGTCCCAATAGTCGCTGCCATAATCATGCAGGATTTCATCACCAGCTTTAATATCGGCAAGCGCGGTAAATTCGATAAAGCGATTGTCACCATCGGCAATTTGCCATTCGGCATTTGGCGGCGAGCCGTGATTATAAATCATTCCGCAACCCAGAACACAAAGATAGTCGCTTTTCACATCCGGGCTTGTGAACAGATAATCATTCAGCCGGTTGATTTCCTGTAGGTCATCATCGTCAATCACAAGATAGAAACAGCGTTCGATAACACTGCCTTTTGGCAGATCGACACAAGCAAAAACGCCAAGCCCATGAAGCTTTGAATCGCGAACCTCGATCTGTGCAGCCTGACCTTTGGCTAATCTGGAAGATGATGTCATTAAATTGTCTCCATGTGTGCATTATCTCAATTTGGGCATGGTTATTTTACCGGTGATCATAGGCAGGTTTGACCAAAATCGTCAGTGCCAAATCATCATGCCATGATGGGGGTGATAATCCTGTTGCCTTAGACCATTTGACCAGCAAAGATAAAAGCGGCGCTTAGATGTTTTCGTTCACTGCGCATTCCAATGTCTTTATTCATTTTTTCATCGAGGCCTATCATCGTGACAGCGCAATCTTTACCAAATACCCCTTTGCTTTTCACCCCAACAAAATTGCGCGAGCTTACGATCCGCAACCGCATCATGGCATCGCCAATGTGCCAGTATCACTCGGATGATGGTGGCCCAAATGATTGGCACATGATGCATCTTGGCAGGCTTGCCATTGGCGGCTGCGGCATTGTTTTTGGTGAAGAAACCGCAGTTGAACCCGATGGCCGCAAAACCCATTCTTGTGCTGGCCTTTATCATCAAAGCCATATTGCCGCCTATCGCCGCTTGACTGACATGATCAAACAGCATGGTGCGGTTCCGGCAATCCAGCTTGGCCATTCTGGCCGTAAGGGATCATGCCATGGCGCGATTGAAGATTGGCGCCCTCTTACCGTCGAGGATGCCAAAAGCGGCCTGCCACCATGGCAAATCATGACACCGTCTGCGGCCATTAGTCCGCCCCGCCCCATTCCGCCGAAAGAAATGGATCATGATGATATCAAACGGGTTATCGAGGCCTTTCGCACGGCGACAAAGCGAAGCATTGATGCCGGTTATGACATTGTTGAAATCCATGGCGCGCATGGCTATCTCATTCATCAATTCCTGTCTTCATCGGCTAATCAGCGTGACGATGCCTATGGTGGGTCGTTAGAAAACCGTATGCGCTTTGCCGTCGAGGTTAGCGCAGCGGTTCGCGAAGAATGGCCGCAAGACAAACCCGTTTTTTTCCGGCTTTCAGCTGTTGATGGCAAGGGCGGCAGCTGGCGATTGCCGGATTCAATTGCCTTGGCAAAGGCGCTTCGTGCGGTTGATATTGATGTTGTTGATGTATCATCTGGCGGCGTAACCGGATCAAGTGACATGCCTATGGTGCCAAGGATTCCGGCATATCAGGCCAGCTTTTCTGGCCGTATTCGGCAGGAAGCCAGCATCAAAACCATTGCCGTTGGCGGCATCACAACAGCCAAGCAAGCCGAAGATATCTTGCAGGCAGGTGATGCTGATATCATCGCCATGGCCCGCGAATTATTATGGAATGCCGATTGGCCAGCCCATGCGGCTGAGGCGCTTGGTGTCGATGATCCTTTTTCCTATCTGCCAACAGGGTATGCGCATCGCCTTCGTCTTCGCGAAGCGCAAAAGACAATGGATATCAATCAGGATCAAAATCTAATTGCCAAAAGTCTTCGCTATTTTCTGGATGACAACACGTCATCATGATTTTTTATCTGTGTCCTGTTTAATCGGATTATCACCGCCATAGGTCCATAGATAATGCGGCGGCGTTGGACCTTTATTGCGCTCTTTGCGGCCAGCTTGTTCATGAGCATGAGCAAGCACTCCAACCGAACGCGACAAGCAGAACAGACCCCGCGCCAAGGCTGGTTCAAATCCCAGCTCGGCATAGATAACGGCTGTAACACCATCAACATTCATCGGAATGGCTTTGCCTTTTTGTTTGTGAAGATAGGCCTCAATCGCCAATGCAATTTCAGCAAATTGTCCGGTACAGGTTTTTTCCGCAACTGCTGTTTCAAGCAAGCGCATCAACCGCACCGATCGCGGGTCGGCATTTTTATGGAACCGGTGGCCGAAACCGGGAACAAGCCGGTTATTTTCATGAAACACCAGATCAATGGCCGCCTCGAGCGACATTGTGCCAGCATGGCTTTTGACAGCATGGAAAAACTGCATCGCCTGTTCGCCAGCCCCGCCATGAACATCGCCAAGCATGTTGATTGCCGTTGCCATTGCATTATTTAGCGGCAGACCGCAACTAACGGCCATGCGGGCCGCCGCAATTGATGGCGCCTGCGGGCCATGATCAACCGCCGAGACCAGCGCCGCTTCGAACAAAGCCGCCTGCCCGGCATCGGGCTTCATGCCACGCGTCATCAGCCAAACCATTTCGGCAAAACCAATATTGCCAATCAAATCTTCAATCGCAAAGCCGCGAAGCCGAATTTGCCCGGGCGCCATATCGATAATATCGGTTTGCCACCAATCTGCTACATCCGTCATGATGATGATCCTTTCTGTGGTGCGTCAATCAGCTCGATGCTACCAGCTTTTTCGTCAAAAAGACCGATGATGCCATCAGCGAAAAGCTGGTCAATTTCGGCTGATGAAAATCCAAGATTGGCAAGGCATGGTCTTGTATCTGCCCCAATATCTGGCGGGTCCCTCCGAAGTTTGGAAATGCGACCATCAAGGCTGATTGGCAAGCCCGGCAAGCGACCCTTAGCGCCATCAGGCATCGTCGTTTCAAGAAGATAGCCGCCATCATTTAAATGCGGATCATCAAACAGGGCTTCTGGATGGGCGATATGCGCAAAAGGCAATTCAGCCGCGATTGCTTTTTCGGAAATTTCCGCCAAATCAAGACTAGCGACAAGATCGGTCAGAAGCGGCAAAAGCCGCGGGCGCGCATCGATACGCTGGTTATTATTTGCCAGCATTTCATCGGCGGCAAGATCATCACGGCCAAAAGCATCACAAAATCTTTGCCACTGTTTATCCGAGGTGATGCCAAAAAACACCTTGGCGCCATCGCGCGTCGCAAATTGGTCGTAAATGGCCCATGCCGATACCCGCGCCGGCATCGGCGGGACCGGCTCATCAGATTGTGCGGCATAGGCAAGATGCTGCCCCATAAGGAACATCGCACTTTCAAACAGAGCCGATTTGACAAGCTGTCCCTTGCCGGTTGTCTGCCGCTCAAGAAGCGCGGCCTGCACCGCAATAACGCCAAATGTACCGCCCATAATATCAACAATTGACGCACCTGCCCGCAACGGCTTGCCAGGCGGGCCTGTCATATAGGCAAGCCCGCTCATCATCTGCACAACCTCATCAAGCGCAATGCGGTTTTCATAATGGCCTGGCAAAAATCCTTTGAGTGACAGATAGATCAGGCGAGAAAATTCATCACAAATCTGCGCATAATCCAGCCCAAGCCGTGCCATTGTTCCCGGGCCAAAATTTTCAATCAGAACATCACTTTTGGCCAAAAGCCGTTTGACGATCGCAATGCCGCGCGGGTCTTTCAAATTCAGCGCAACGCTTTGTTTGTTGCGATTGAAAAACGGGAAATATCCCGTTCCAAACCCTTTTAACCGCCGTGTTGGATCACCCGTAACAGGCTCGATCCGGATCACGTCAGCGCCAAGATCGGCAAGGATCAAGCCCGCGGTTGGCCCCATGACCGTATGACCAAAATCAAGCACCCGAACGCCCGATAATGGCAAGGAGCCCGCACTCATGATAACGCGCTATCAGACATCGGCTGCGGCTGAATTCGGATAAGCGCATCCAGCATCAAAACCCCATCAGTCTGCACCAGCACCGGATTGATTTCCGCTTCGGCAATGCGGCTAAGACTGGCAAGCTGTGACAGATTGGCAACCAAATTGGCAAGCGCTTCCAAATCACCTTTTGCCTTGCCACGATAACCGCGAAGGGCGGCAAACCCTTTGACCTCATCAATCATTTTACGCGCCGTTGCAAGGCTAACCGGCGCCGGGCGGATACTGACATCTTTATAAATTTCGGCAAAAATGCCGCCTGCCCCAACAGTGATCACCGGCCCGACAAGATTATCACGCCGCAAACCGACAAGCGCCTCGCCAAGCCCGAATGCCATCTCTTGAAACAACACACCATCAATGCTGGCGCTGGGGATATGGCTCTTTACGGCTTGCCGCATTTGCGCCACTGCCGCATCAAGCGCATCATCCGTCTCGATTGATAAAACAACCGCCCCATAATCAGATTTATGCGGCAGATCCTGTGACACAAGCTTGGCCACAAGCGGGTAGGCAAGCCCCGCTTTCGCCACAGATTCGGATGCCGGATGCCGGTTGATTTCCGGCAAGGGCAAAAATAACTGCCGCGGCCCATTCATACCAAGGCTGGCAAAAACCCGATTGCCGTCAACTTCGTTCAGCACGCCACCATCGACCTCAAGCGCCGCCGTTTTAATAATGGCATCAAGCTGCTGATGAACGCTTTGTAAATCAATGGCTGCATCATATTGATCGTCAGGCGAACTGGACTCCGCGGCAAGCAATAGCGCAACACTGTCAGCGCAGCTTTCAACACTGCCAAAACAGGGAATGCCGTTCGCCTCAAGCATCGTCATTGATTGTTTTGCAATTGGCAGCGGAAAGGCAACCACCGGCGCGGCGGCCGGGTTTTCCTGAACAGCATCAATGATTGGCTTTACCGCCAATTCCGGATTGAATTGTGCTGACGACCCGATCGCCACAACAACAACGCCTGTTTCCGGATCATTGATCAGCTGCGTTATTGCCTTTTTCATAATGTCATATTGCGCACCGGCAAGCGTCACATCAACGAGCTTGCCACTACCACAAGGGATCAACTGATCATCGAAAAACATCTTTGAGGCGGGGCTTAATCCGGCAAGATCGACCCCGCGCAGACTAAGCTGGTCAACAAGCATTGCACCGCCGCCACCAGTTGTTGTGACAACGGTTGCGCGGCGTGGGCGGGATTTCAATTGCGGCTTTTTCAATAGCAATGCTGGCGCTTCAAACAACGCATCAAACTGGCTGACCTCGGCAATATTGTGATACGCCAGAAACGCCTGAACTGCCTCGGCTTCGCCGGTCATTGCGCCGGTATGCGACACTGACAAAGCTTGACCATCGCTGGATTTACCCAACATATAGGCCACCACCGGCTTGCCACGTCGTTTGGCTGCCGCTGCAAAAGCGGCAAAAATTTCTGGATTGCGCAGGGTTTCGAGAAACAGCACAAACGCATCAATATGATCATCTTCAACCAATCCAAGGCCAAGCGAGCCAACGCAGGATTGCGCCTCATTTCCAAGCGAGACCAGCGCCGCAAAGCCGATATTGCGTTCCTGCCCGCGTGAAATCAGCGTGCCAATCAAACTGCCGCTATGCGATAAAACGGCAAGCCGCCCACGCGGCAATTCTTCGGNTTTAAAGGCCGCATTGGTGGTGCAAACAAAACCAATATTGGTATTCACCACGCCCATCGAATTTGGCCCAATAAGAACCATATTGGCAGCATCGGCCTTGGCAACAAGCCGCGTTTGGCGTGCCATACCCTCATCGCCAACCTCGGCAAATCCATCGGCAAGAATGGAAACAACCTTCACGCCCGCCGCAATGCAATCATCAAGCGCCGCCTCGACCAAGTCTGTGCCAACAAGGATATAGGCGTGATCCACCTTATCCGGAATGGCCGTAACCGACGGATAGGCTTTTTTGCCAAGCACCTCATCACGGCGCGGATTTACAATATAGATTTTACCGGCAAAGCCATGTTGCTGGCAAAATTGCAGCGGCCGCGCTGATAGTTTTTTTGCGTCTCCCGACACCCCTATTAATGCAACCGTTTCTGGCGCAATAAGGGGCTGTGCAAAATCAGTCATGATCATGCGCCATCTTTTGCCGGTTTGGACGGACGTTGGGAAAAACGACGTTCAAAAATACCCTCGGCGATCCGGTTTTTCAGAATTTCAGTTGACCCACCAGCAATCATCCAGCCGCGCGTACGGCGCATACAATATTGAACAATATTATCATCACTAAACCCAAGCGCACCCATGATCTGCAAAGCCTCATTTGCCGCAAAGAAACCAGCATCATTACAAGCCAGTTTCGCCAGTGCCGAATCCTGCGCCGACGGCAGGCCATTATCAGCACGCGTAACCGCCCGCATCAGCAATAGCTGTGCTGCCTCAAGCCGCATTTGCATTTCGGCAAATTTCCACTGAAGCCCCTGAAACTCGCAGATATCACGCCCGAACTGGCGGCGCGTTTTTGCATGGTCACGCGCCTCATTAAAGGCTTTGCGCCCCACCGCCACCGCGCGCGCCGCATTGCCAAGCCGTTCAATATTGAATCCCGAAATCTGTTTTTTAAACCCNCCGGAGCCAAGCAGAATATTGGCTTTGGGAATGCGGCAATTATCGAAATATAGCGGCGACCATGATTCACCATTCATATAGCGATAGCCCGGGCCAATCTCAAAACCGGATGTGCCTTTTTCAATGAGCGCCGATCCGATGCCTTCAGTACCAGGACCAAAGCGCAGATAAATCAAAAACACTTCGGCATCACCACTATTCGTGCCGAAAACCTTGCTTCCATTGACCAGAAAATCGTCACCATCAGGCGTTGCCGATGTTTTCAATTCAGTCACTGACGAGCCGGCGTCAGGTTCGGACATGCCAACCGACATAACACCCNTGCCAGCCAGAAGATCAGGCAGAAACCGCGCCAGCTGATCGGCGTTTGCATATTCGGCAAAGGTGCGGATTGCACCAAAATTTCCAGCCTGCACAACATCTGCACTTCGCGGACAGACCTCGGCAATGGCCTGAATTGCCAGCACGGCATCGGTTAGGCTTCCGCCAATACCGCCCTTTGCGTCTGGGATGGTGATCCCCAGCAATCCCATTTCGGCAAACCGCGCCGCAATATCCCAAAGATAGCCGTCGCTATTGGCCCGATCAACCGCACCATCGGCAAGCTCATTGACCGCAAATCGTTTCACTGAATCATAAAAAATTTGCTGATCCTGCGTAAGTTCGAAATCCATTTAGCGATCCTCTGCATCGTTAAAAATTGCCGCGCCACTTGTGGCAAGCTGATTGATCTCATCAAGACTGAAACCAGCTTTGACAAGGCCGGCGCGTCCCCCCTGGCCAAGCCGTGGCGGCACCATCGCCGATCGGTCGCTTGCTGAAGCTGGCGCCAATCCGGCAATCCGCGCTGCGGGCAATTGACCAAATTCATCAATTTCAACCCATCCAATCGCCTCGGTTTCGGCGATCTGCGCATCTTGAAACAAATCTTCATAATCATGAACCGGCGCATTCAAAATATCGGACTCAGACAGGATTTTAACCCAATGTGCTGTTGGCTTTTGCTTGATATGGGGCGCAACTAGCCCGTTCATCTCAGCCGCATTGATAAGACGGTTTTCGGCCGAATTGAACCGGTCATCATCCAACCATTCGGTTGTGCCAAGATGGGTGCATAGGGCGGCAAAATGAGCGTCACGGCGCGCGTTCAAACTCAGATAACCATCGGCAGTGGCAAAGGTGCCAACGGGCGCGCCAACCGGCTGTACCGCCGAGCCTTCAAATTTTTCAGCCACAAGTCGTGCCTCTTGAAAGGCCATTGCGCTTTCAAGAAGGCTGGTCTGAACATGGCTGCCATGGCCAGTTGTTGCGCGCCGGTAAAGCGCGGCAAAAACAGCCTGACTAAGATAAAGGCCAGTTGAATAATCAATGGCAAGCATATTGATCCGCCGCGGCAGACCATTGTCATCGCGGTTGATATTCATCAAGCCAGTATAGCCCTGCATCACCGTATCGGTTGCCGGCATATGGCTTTTCGGCCCAGTTGCCCCAAATCCGGTTACCGACGCATAAACAACATCCGGATTCACCGCGGCGACGGCGGCGTAATCAATGCCAAGACGTTTGGTTACATTTGGCCGGTAATTTTCAATAATAACATCAGCCTTTGCTGCCAATTTAAACGCCGCCGCGCGGCCGTCTGGACTTTTCATATCAAGCGCAAGGCTTTTCTTGCCGCGATTCAACACAATCGATTCAGCCGAAAAATCACCTTTGCGAAGGCCAAGGCTGCGGCACCAATCGCCATTCCCCTGCGGTTCGACCTTAATGACATCAGCGCCATTGCGGCTTAACAATAGCCCGCAATAGGGCGCCGCCACACCTTGGGCAAATTCAACAACAAGCAGGCCTTTAAACGCTTCTTCCATAAGATTGCTCATGCTAACGGCTCGATTTATCAAGAAAGGCCGTCACCGCGTCATGATGCTCATCACTGGCATAGCATATTGATTGCGCTTCCGAACCAAGCGCGAATACCGTCTCAAGCGGCAAATCCACCGAACGGTTTAAGATTGATTTTGATAGGGCAACCGCGCTTGCCGGGCCGAAACAAAGACTTTTGGCCCACGCGCAGGCATCGTCAAGCAATGCGTCAGCACCGGCCAAACGGTCAGCAAGACCAATCTTTTCAGCCTCATCAGCGGCAATCGTGCGGGCGCTAAAGATCAACTCCTTGGCACGGGTGGTGCCAACACGGCGCGGCAGAAAATACAGCCCGCCACCATCAGGGATCAAACCACGCCGCAGATAGGTCATTGAAAAGCTTGCCGCTGGCCCTGCCATGATAAAATCACAAGCAAGCGCCAAATCACAACCAAGGCCGGACGCCGCGCCATTCACCGCCGCAATAACCGGCTTGTCCATATGATAGATTGTTGAAATCAGCCGGTGCGTCTGTTTTTGTCGCTTCCAGCCATTAAACCCAACCTTACCGCGCGGTGCCTCTAGCCGTTCACGCATCCCACCAATATCACCACCGGCGCAAAACCCACTTCCGGCGCCGGTTAAGACAACAGCGCCAACAGCATCATCAGCATTGACCGCATTTAGCGCATCAATCAGCGCATTACGCATGGCATCATTGATGGCATTGCGTTTTTCGGCGCGGTTCAAGGTCACAATAGCCACCTGGTCAAAATGGGTTATATGAATCAGCGAGTCTGGATTTGTCATCAGCGGGCTACCTTGGTGATTTGTTGAATTAATCGCCGTTACCGGCGTCGTATTGAGGATCGGCATAACAAAGTTCAAAGCCATTTTACAAATTAGATTAGGATAAAAAAATGCCCGTGTCATTGATCAGATTTATTTAAATGAGACCCATTTTGACCTTGCCGCAAGGCTATTCTATTGAAAGAATGACGATCTCCTCGCGGCCAGATTCCTTTGGTGCTGATATGATTCTTATTGAAAAAATTGCCGATTATATTGTTCAAGAACAAACGCACCAATTCGCGCCATGCACGATTCATCACGCCAAACGCGCGGTGATCGACTGGTTTGCCGCTATGTATTCAGGCTCGGTTCAAGATCCAAACCCGATGTTGCGCGCCGCCTTTATTGATACTGGCGACCCCCAACACGCAATTGTGTTCCCGACTGGCGATCATTCGACGATCAAAACCGCTGCCTTTTTGAATGGTGCCAGCGCTCACACATCCGAATTTGATGATATTTTCCGAGATGGCGGACTGCATCCGGGCTGTTCAACCATTGCCGCAGCGCTTGCCGTTGGGCAAAAACATGATGTATCAGGCGAGGCTTTTCTGCGTTCGGTAATTGCNGGATATGAGGTAAGTAGCCGCATCAGTGCGGCTATGGGCCGTGATCATTATCGCTATTGGCATACAACAGCGACCATCGCCACCTTTGGTGCTGCTGCTGCTGCCTGCCTGCTTTTGGGTTTGAACCGCAACCAAACAGCGCATGCGCTGGCGACCTCGGCCACACTTGCCGCTGGGCTGCAACAGGCATTCAGATCTGACGGAATGAGCAAACCGCTTCACGCCGCGCATGCTGCCGAAACCGGCGTTATGGCTGCCATGGCGGCCAGCAAAGGCGTCACCGGCGCGCTTGATGTTCTTGAGGGGCCTGCTGGCATGGGCGCTGCAATGAGCGGCAATGCCGATTGGAACAAAGCCACATCCGGCCTTGGCGAGATTTACAATATCGAGGCCATCACCTTTAAAAATCATGGCTGTTGCGGCCATACTTTTGCAGCCATTGACGGATTGCTGTTCATCATGCAGGACGCGCAAATTACCACAGGCGATATTGCCAGCATTGCCATCGCCACCTATGGCCCAGCGGTTTCAATCACCGACAGGGTTGATCCCAAAACGCCGCAGGAATGCAAATTTTCAATGCAATATGTTCTTGCCCATGCCGCGCATTATGGCAGCGTCCGGATCGAGGCTTTCGAGGCAGACCGTATGCGTGATCCGGCGATCAGGGCAATGCTTGGCCAAATTGATCTTGGCATTGATTCTGCGATTGATGCCGAATTTCCGTCTCGCCGCGCGGCGCATGTTACCGTCACCACAAAAGATGGTCGTCAATTAACGCATTACCAGCCAACGCGAAAAGGTGACCCCGATCTGCCCCTATCAGATAACGAGCTGGGCGCAAAATTTATCGAGCTGACAAATCCTGTTCTTGGCGGCGAACTGACAAACAGCCTTTTACAAAAACTGTGGCAGCTTGATGATATCAGCCTTGCCAATGCGCTTGGCTTTGCGGTGGCAACGGATAATCTTGCAGCCAGCCAAGATCTGCCAAATTAACTTTGCTTTGGAGAGCAACATGACAAAGACGCCCCCCTATAACGATCTTCATCAACATATTGCCGCCTTGAAGAAGCAGAATCTGTTGATTGAAATTGACCGCCAGATCGACAAAGACAGCGAAATGCATGCGCTTGTCCGTTGGCAGTTCATTGGCGGCATGAAAGAAGAGGATCGCAAGGCGTTTTTATTCACCAATATCGTTGATGGCAAAGGCCGCAAATTTGACATGCCGGTTCTGGTTGGCGGGCTTGCCGCCAATCGCAGCATCTATAGCGTTGGTATGGTTAGTTCGGTCGAGGGCATTCAGGCCAAATGGGACAATGCCATTTCCAACCCGATTGATCCGCAATTTGTCGACAACGCACCTTGCCATGAGATCATTGAGGATGGCGCCAGCCTTAGCCAGCCAGGACATGGGCTTGACGCACTTCCCATTCCGGTCTCAACCCCAGGATTTGACAGCGCCCCTACATTAAGCGCAGGCAATGTGATTACCAAAGATCCTGAAACCGGCGTGCAGAATATGGGCACTTACCGCTGTGCCTTGAAAGCACCTGACCGGCTGGTGGTTCGCATGGCAACCCGTGTTGGCGGTGCTGGCGGTTATCAGCATTATCAAAAATGCCAGCAAATGGGCATAACCGAAATGCCGGTTGCGATTGTTCTTGGCTGCCCGCCTTATGTTGCCTTTATGGGGCCGCAGAAACTGCCGCTTGGTGTTGATGAATTTACCGTTGCTGGCGGTCTTGCCGGCGCTCCCATCAATGTGACAAACACCAAAAGCATTGATCTGGTGGTACCTGCCGAGGCCGAAATTGTGATCGAAGGCTTTATCGATACAACGCGTGTTGAACCCGAAGGCCCTTTTGGCGAGTCACATGGCCATATCGCGCTTGAAGAATATAATATGCCAATGCGCATTACCGCGATTACCCGCCGCAAAAAAGCGATTGTGCCATCTTATATCAGTCAGGTGGCACCAAGTGAGTCAAGCGTCATCAAACGCGTGGCCTATGAGCCATTATTCCTGCGCCACCTTCGTGATGAAAATAATATCAAAGGCGTCAAGAAAGTTTCGCTTCACGAACCATTGACCGGATTGCTTCGCGTTACCGTTATCACCTGTGATGCCAATATGCCCCGAACCGAAATATGGCGCGCCCTTTATAGTGCGGCCTTTTTCAAAGGCGATTGCAGCAAAATCTGTATTGCCGTGAATGAAGATATTGATGTTGACAATGCGGATGCTCTTTTATGGGCAATGTCCTATCGCACCAACCCGTCAGAAGACATGCAAACCCTGCTTCACCGTGGTCAAGGTCATGGGCCGAAACGCGAACATGATGGTGAAGAAGATTCAAGCGTCCTGATTGACGCCACAATGAAATCACCGATGCCGCCATTGGCACTGCCTGGCAAAGAATATATGGAACGCGCCAAGGATATTTGGGACGAACTTGGTTTGCCGCAATTAAATGTTCAAATGCCGTGGCATGGCTATTCGCTTGGCGCATGGCATCAGATCTGGGACGATGCCGGCCGCCGCGCCGCCGCTGGTGACTATCTTGAAAATGGCCGCATCTCGAAAGCGCAAACCCAAGAAAACCTAAAGCCCGAATCAAAGCTGGACCCCGATACAGGTCTTCCCATGAAAAAATAGCTGGCGCATCACGCGCCCTTAATTGCGTTGCCGCCTTTCGTGAAAGACGTCATTTCCCTTTGACAGTTTTGCACTTGTTTATGTTTTATGCATTGCCTTTTTAACAGTGGCAATCAATGGCTTTGTCGGTGTTGGTGGCGGGTTTCTGCCAGCCGTGTTTCTGGCACCGATGATTGGCGTTAAAACGCTTTTGCCAACGCTAAGCATCATGTTGCTGATTAGCAATTTTTCACGATCATGGATTAACCGTTCCGATTTTCACAAGGGCGCTTTTCTGCGCGTTGCAATACCGGCAACACCGATGGTGTTTTTAGAAAGCTATTTCTATCCGGTTCTTGAACCGAAGATCATTTCGTTCTTTTTGGGAATTGTCATTTTATCGTCAATTCCGGTTCGGCGCTGGGCCGCAAAATATTGAAAAAGCTACAGGTCAGCTCACACAGTTTGCTTGTCGACATCCTGACCCTCGGTGGTGGGCTGAATTTTCTATGGATGGCGATAAAATAGAGCTGAACCAGCCCGATTACTGAACCGTATATTCAGCCAGTTTTTCCATATCAAGATCCATCGCCAGACCAGCGCCATCCGGCACTTGCAGACGGCCCGAACTGATATCAAGGCGGGTTTGCGAAACCGTATCTTTCACCTTTAATGGGCCAACACATTCAAGGCCGGTTAAAATATTGCTTGATGATGCACCAACCATGATTTCGGCCATCGTGCTCATATCCAGACCAAACCCATGCCCCATGACAACTTTCAAACCAGCAGCTTCGGCTGTTGCCATCATTCGGACAGCAGGCATAATACCGCCTGCCTGCGCAATGCCAAATTTCACAAGATCGGCACAATCAGCCTCGATTACTTTTAACAGGCTGGCATGATCGCTGATCGATTCATCTGCCATGATGCTGATCCCGCCAACGCGCCGGATTTCGGCCAAACCAGCCAGATCATCGCGCGGTACCGGCTGTTCAAACAGCTGCATATCGCAATCTTTGATCGCATCGCACAGCCGGATTGCATCTTGGACGCTATATTGTTCATTGGCATCCATACGCAGATTCACTGCATTGCCAACGGCGGATCGAACCGCTTGCACCCGCTGGATATCAGCATCGACATCCCCGCCAATTTTGATCTTTAGCGATTGAAATCCAGCTTTCGCCCACCGCGCCGCATCAAGTGCGGCTTCATCGGCTGGCAGCTCGCCAACCCAGCCATTAAAGGCAACATGGTCTGACACAGCGCCACCAAGAAAGTCACAAAGCGAAATGCCTAACCGGCGACATGTCAATTCAATGGCTGCCATTTCAACGGCGGCTCTGGCACCAATCTGAACATCTTGCAAACTGCCCATAATGTCCGACAACCGGTTGATATTTGTTGGCGACATGCCAAGAACTGCCGGGGTGATTTTTTCGCGCACTGTTGCGGCAATATCTTCGGCCCGATCGGGAAATACCGCCCGCGTCGACGGATCAACACTGCTGATGCCATATGATCCATCGGATGCGGTGATCTTGACAACAACACCTTTGGTAACATTTTTTGACTTTCCACCACTGGAAAAAACCGCAACCAGCGGCATTGCCACAACGAATGTTTCAACATTTTCTATGCGAACAGACTGCATCTTATCTTCCTCTTAAAGTCGACTTATCAAAACCAAGTCTGTTGTTATCTATGCCTTTGCAACATAAATTGGGCTGCTCCATGCCTGATGACCATCTTCTTGTGTCACCCGAACATAAAGCCGCTGCTCGGTTCCGGCGACAAGCGCAAAAGATTGTTCACCTGCCAGGGAAAAGGACTCCAATATTCCGGGAAGCCGTTCAATATGAAGCCGGATATCCATACCACCACAATCAATGGTGATGCCATTTTCATCAATATCGGCCACTGATGCTGATACCGANTCAAAATTCGTCTGAACATTGATCTGGCTCGCCAGCGCAGCATCATCCAGCCAGAAATCAACCGAGGATGCGCCGCCTGTTGTGACCGTTTTCCACACAGCTTCGGTTGCAGAAATTTGCTTGGGCTGGCGATTTGGATTCCAGAAATTGACCGCATCAATGCGATCAATTTTGCCGCCGGTAAGATTTGCCGAAACATCCCATTTCACCAAGCGGCCACGCCCGCGATAATGCTGACCAGCACAAGTAACGCGCAGCCGGCTTAGCGAGGCTTGATCATGCCAGGGGCGGATGGTGCGCACCAGATCCAGCCCATTGAAAATATCAACACGTTCAATCGGCGCCGTGCCGATAATGTCAAATGCAAGATCAAGATGGTCAAGGTCAGTGCTGACAATATCACCAATTTGCAGGGTTCGATCGCCCAAGCTTGCGGTTACATCCATATAGATTCGCGCGCCTGTCGTTGCGTAATGCCGCCGGTTACGGAAGGCATCAAAAAATGTGTCTCGGTCTAATTGCGGCAAAAGATGACAGGTTAGACCACCATAAGAACCAAATTGACTATCCCCCGGATATTCCGCCCCGGGCCGCCCCTTATGCCCGTCACTTGACCCGACAATACCAACCCGATAGCCGGACTCGAACGCATCGCGCAAAATCCATTCAAAGGTACCCCATGATGAATGCACCTCGACCGAGGGTTCCAATTTTGCATCATGCGCATATTTAATATCGGCATAACGCCCGCCAACATGCGCCACGACAATCGCATCTTCGCTTTGCAATTTTTCGATAAGATCGGGTGTCGATAAAACATCATTTTCAGGGTAGGTGCGATCGCTGATTAAGGCGCGGCTTGACCGGTAAATAGGGCGGCCTTCGGTTCGAAACCACACATTATGATCACCGCCAAGGCCGGTATTTCCCGACCATTCATAACCTGGCAATGTCATAAAGCGGTTATCTTCATTATATTCNGCTGTCAGTTCGTTCAAATGCTGCCAAAACGCATCGGTGATCTGGAAATCATTTCCCTGATGGCCAGCAATATCAAGAAAAGCCTTGTTACGGGCAAAGTCAAAATATTCGCGGGCCGTCCCAACGCCGATCGTCTCACCACTCTGCGCATGCATATCGCTCCAGAAATGCGCCGCATCGGCTGCGCGGATAACAAGCGGGTTTGCCGTTGCGATCAGCTGGTCATTTTCATCCAGAACCGTAAGATGCAGCACGCCGGGGCTTTCCACCGAAAGCCCTTCGATCACGACGCCGAAATCTCCTTTTTTTAGATCAACAGTTTCATTAAGGCCAGTGACCGGTAAATTGGTTTTCAGTTTGATCTTTCCGGTTAAACGGTTTGATGGATTGCCCCAGCGGTCATCGCCTTTTATTGACAATCGAAATCCCTCACCCGGCCGCCGCAATGTTGGCAGTACGGCCTTCCAATTCACCGGATCACCCGGCACCATTGAAATGGTTGGGTTTGCCGCGCTTGGCAGCGCGATGAAATCTTGCGTTGCGAACGGATCAACCGTGATCTGAAAGGTAAAGGCTGATTCACAAAATGTCTGCAACAACCAGCCGGGTGACCCTTTGGACTGATCGCCAAAATTAATCACGATCTGGTCGCCCTCACGTAAAAAGCGCAAGCAGCGGATATAAAGGCTTTTATTCCAAGGGCGGATATTTCGGCGCGCTTCCCATGACACTTCAAGAACGGCACCGTTGGAGGCCTCAACGGTTGTATATCCAGGCGCTGCAGGGTCGCTAAACTGGATTGCCGAGCCATCAAAATGCCCGCGAAATCCAATCCGAAGCCCGCCTTGATCATCAATGCCAAATTTGCCAGCGGTGTAAATCAATTTAAAGCTTTGATATGTGTCAATTTCAAACTGGCCTGACGGCGTTAATCTGGCTTCACCCATCAAATCTTGACGATAATCATTATAGGGCATGTTGGAATCTTCCTTTGTTTTGGCAAACGAAATTTACAAATTTTGGCAGAGCCAACCGATTGAATATGGGGATATGATGCATGTGAATGCCCTATATGAAAAAGCAAAATAGCCGCAATGAAAAGAAAAACTTTCGGCTTTTCCCTCTATGATTGCGGTGGTTTGCCGAAATAATGGTCATACAAGCCCATAAGCNAGATAATCTGTCACCATCTAAAATATTTTGAAATCAGATTCTACCCGACTCAATCCAAAAAACACTGTATTTTGAGACTCGCTGCGCTAAGATAGGAATCCAGCGTATCGAGCCTCAGAATATTGCAGGCCGCTTCAATACCGGTCTGCGACGGGCATTCCATCTCCCCAAGCCAAATTGCGCTCATCATTTGAAAGAAAAAGACGAATCAATATGACAACGATTATTGAAAATGCCGGCATGACCTTTGAGATGATGTTCTTATTCAGCCTCATTGTCGGCGCGCTTTTTTGCTATGCGAATGAAAAAATACCGATGGAAATCACCGCCCTTGGCGTTGTTCTGATTTTGCTATTTTTCTTTCACTTTTTCCCGATCATTGACCAAGAAGGCAGCAATCTTTTGCCGTCTAGCAAAATATTATCCGGATTTGCCAATCCGGCGATGCTGACCGTTTTGGCCCTTCTGGTTGTCGGTCAAGGCGTTGTGAAAACGGGGATTTTAGAAATTTTTTCTCGCTATGTGCTGGCGTTGAGCATGGGGAAATTATGGATTGCCACTTTGATATCGCTTATCACAGTGCTGTTGATTAGTGCCTTTTTGAACAATATCCCTGTTGTGATCATTTTCATCCCCATCATGCAGGGCATTGCACAAAGGTTCCATNTACCCGCCTCTAAATTACTCATGCCGCTAAGCTTTGTTGCCGTTGTTGGCGGCATGACCACCCTTGTTGGGTCAGGCACAAATTTATTAGTATCAAACGCGCTAATCGAAGCCGGTTTTGAAGGATTCACCTTTTTTGAATTCACCCTTCCCGGATTGCTTCTTGCTGGCACCGGCCTTGCCTATGTGACGATTGTTGCGCCCAAATTTCTGCCACACCGGACCAGCCTTAGCCACCGTATGCGCGAACGTCTTGATCAGCATTTCATGGCGGAAATTTCGATTAATGCCGGATCAAGGCTGATTGGCCAGTCGCTTGGCGTGCGCATGTTTCACGAATTACCTGACATAAATGTGCGTATGATCAACCGGCTTGGTAAAACAATCTTGCCACCTTTTACCGGTTTGAAATTACGCGAAGGCGACGTTATTGCGCTTTCGGCAGCGCGCGACGATCTGACCAAATTGATGGATTCCGGCTATGGATTAACACCAGCCGAGGGCTATCGGACAAATCCGAACAGCCATAAAAAATCGGACCAGATTGTCGTTGAGATGATGGTCACGCCATCATCATCTTTGGTCGATAACACCATTGGCCGAACCGGTTTTGAATATCGGCATAATTGTCAGGTTATGGGCATCCAACATCACGCTCACATGATTCGCAGCCGTATGGGACAGGCCAAATTGGCAGCTGGCGATCTGCTTTTGGTCAAATGTGATACTGAAACGCTGCGCGGTTTGCGCGAAGATCTTGACGTTGTTCTGGTCGAATTTTCAGTCGAAGAACTGCCTAATCTGAAATCTGCCCATGTATCTATTTTCATTTTTCTTTCAGTGGTTTTATCAGCGGCATTTGGTTTGGTGCCAATCGTCATTTCGTCATTCTTCGGGGCCTTGGCAATGGTGGTTACCAATGTCATCACCTTGCAACAAGCCGCCCGCGCCCTAGATCTTAAAGTCATCACAACGATCGCGGCGGCGCTGGCGCTTGGGGTGGCGATGGAGGCCACTGGCGCTGCGACCTATCTTGCCAATCTCATTCTTTCCTTTACCGGAACCGCAAGCCCAAGGGTTGTTTTAAGCACATTTTTCCTGATGGTTGCCTTGATGTCGAATATCATCAGCACCAAGACCTGCGCCGTTCTTTTCGCGCCGATTGGCCTTCATATTGGTGCCGAGATCGGGATTGATCCGCGCATCTTTGCCATCACTATTGTATTTGCCGCCAATTGCGCCTTTGCAACGCCCTTTGCCTATCAAACAAGTTTGCTGGTGATGGGGCCGGGAAGTTATCATTTCAAAGATTTCCTCAAGGTAGGATCGCCCTTGGTCATTCTGATTTGGCTTGTCTATTCTGCCTTTATTCCTTGGTATTACGGATTATGAAAATGAAAACAGAGGCACCTAGCACGTCACGGCAACCATGGAAAACCGTCGATTATGCCGCGTCAAATTCTGGGCCTCTTACTGGCATAAAGGTTGTTGATCTTTCACGCCTTGTCGCTGGCAATATGGCCTCGCTCCAGCTGGCTGATTCAGGCGCCGACGTCACCAAAATAGAACCTTTGCCAGCGGGTGACCCGCTTCGCGCATGGCAACAGGCTGGCATACAGACATTTTGGTCGGTCTATTGCCGCAATAAAACAAGCATCGCACTTGATTTCCGGCATGAAAAATCAATTGATATTCTGACCCGTCTGATTGATCAGGCTGATATTTTGATCGAAAGCTTTCGCCCGGGAACATTAGAATCAATGGGGCTGGCACCGGCGATTTTGCATCGGCGTAATCCGGGCTTGATCATTTTGCGGGTTTCCGGATTCGGTCAATCTGGCCCCTATAGTCACCGGCCCGGGTTTGGCACTCTTGTCGAAGCGATGTCAGGATTTGCCAGCCGCACTGGTGAGGCTGGTGGCGGCCCATTACTGCCGCCGGTGGCGCTGGCTGATATGATTGCCGGCCTCTATGGATCAAACGGCATCATGATGGCATTGCGTGGCCGCGACCAAACCGGCCAAGGACAGGTTATCGATCTTGCGCTTCTTGATTCGATGGTTTCCGCCATTGGCCCTGATGCCTTTGACTATGCCGTGACCGGAACGGTAAAACAACGTGTTGGTAATGGATCAAACACGGCAAGCCCGCGCAATATTTATCAAACATCAGATGATCATTTTATTGCCATTTCGGCATCGATCCAATCAACGGCCAGACGGCTTTTTGCCGCTGTTGGTGCCGCGGCGATGATTGACGATCCAAAATTTGCCACCAATGCGGCGCGGGTGAAACATCAGGCCGAGATAGATAGGGTGGTTGGCGGCTGGATCGCGGCGCGAAGCCGACAAGAAGTTCTGGCTATTTTTGACGCTGAAGGCATTACCGCCGCGCCGGTCAATAATATTGCCGATAATGCCGATGACCCGCATTTTATCGAACGCGGGATTTATGTAACCGCAGCCGATGCCACAACTGGCGAGGTGCCAATGCATCAGCCGCTACCTGTTATGGAAAATAATCTTGACCGCCTTCGAATGCCCGCACCAACCCTTGGCCAGCATAGCCGCGCCCAATTGATCAAAGCCGGATTTCAAGATGGTGAAATCGACCAATTGATTGCCCAAAATGTGATCAGCCAGCCCTAAAGCTGGCGCCACAGCCAGGGCGAAATCACAAGGTGATATTTCAGGCGACAATCGGTAAGCACTGGCGTAAATTAGGGGCGCTATATTTGCCAAGGCCCGCATCAGGGCAAATCACCCCAGCCTGTTTCAAGCGGCGCTAGTCTACTGCTCATAAACTATTTTTGCCCATCAACCATTAATTGATCGTCATGCCTGTTGATTTTTTTGCATTCCTAACCGCGCGCGCCGCTGTCAGCCTTGTCACGGCAATGCTGTCAATTGCGATTGGCTGGCATCTGTATCAAAATAGTGGCGATCCATTTGATCTGGCGCTTGTCGGGCTGATGCAAATCATGCCGATTTTTCTGTTCTTCTTTGTGACTGGTTGGGCAACTGACAGCTTGCCGCGAAAAGCCCTGTTAATCATCTGCACCCTTGCCGAAGCGGTGATTTTGATTGGCATCACCATGGCCATGCTTGCCGATGACTTGAATTTGACGGTCATTTTCGCGCTGCTATTCGCGCATGGCGGGGTCAAGGCATTCTATACGCCAGCCCAGCAAGCTATCATCCCCAATATCGTTCCGCCTGTCATGCTATCGCGCGCGATTGCGCTTAATGCCACCATTGGCAAGATTTTTGCCACGGCCGGGCCGTTGCTGGCGGGGGTTCTGATTACGGTGATTGATGTTTATACCTATCTCGTAGCCGCTGGCTTGATGGGGGTCAGCACAATTGCCTATCTATTTTTACCAAAATTAACGCGGCTAAAGCCTGTTGGCCGAAGCCTTGATATGGTTCTTGGCGGCGTTGCCTATGTTCGGTCAAATTCGATTGTTCTTGGGGCGATTGCGCTTGATCTGTTCATTGTTCTTATGGGGTCGGTTGTTACCTTGCTGCCGGTCTATGCTGCTGATATTTTGAATGTCGGGCCAGAATCACTTGGTGTGTTGCGCGGCATGCCTGCGCTTGGCGGTGTTGTTGTTGGTCTCGCGCTTGCCGCCTTGCCGCCGATGCGGCGATCAGGCCTTTGCCTTTTTGCCGCGCTAGTGGTGTTTGCAGCCTCAATTCTGGTTTTTGCGGTTTCAACCATTTTTTGGGTCAGCCTCGTAGCCTTGTTTGTCTATGGCGCAGCCGATATGGTAAGCGTCAATATACGCATGACCCTCATTCAATTGGCCACACCCGATCACCTTCGCGGCAGAGTCAGCGCGGTAAATGCTATTTTCATTTCGTCATCAAATGAAATGGGCGATGTTCGGGCAGGCAGCGCGGCCGCACTTCTTGGCCCCGTTACAACCGTATTTATTGGCGGGCTGGCAGCATTGGGGGTGGCGATTGGCGGCTGGTATATTTTTCCAAAACTGCGCCATCTAGACCGACTAGCCGACCTGTGCCCACCAGACGAAATCAAAATCAAAGGAGACAAAAATGACCGATAATAATCCTTATATCCCACCGGCGATCTGGACATGGCAAGCCGAAAATGGCGGTACATTCGCCAATATCAACCGGCCCATCGCAGGCGCGACCCATGACAAGCCGCTTACCATTGGCAAACATCCGCTTCAGCTTTATTCGCTGGCCACACCTAATGGCGTCAAAGTGACGGTGATGCTTGAGGAATTATTGGCTCAAAACATAACTGATGCCGAATATGACGCGTGGCTGATCCAGATTCGTGATGGCGATCAATTCGGCAGCGGCTTTGTTGACATTAACCCGAATTCAAAAATCCCGGCCTTGATGGATCATTCGGTATCACCGCCATTGCGCGTGTTTGAATCGGGAAATATTTTGCTGTATCTGGCTGATAAATTCGGCACATTAATTCCACAAGACCCTGCCGGCCGAACCGAATGTCTATCATGGCTGTTTTGGCAGATGGGAAGCGCGCCTTACCTTGGTGGCGGCTTTGGCCATTTCTATGCTTATGCGCCAGAAAAACTGCCCTATCCTATTGACCGCTTTACGATGGAAACCAAACGCCAACTCGATGTTCTTGATCGCCAGCTTGCCGAACATAGCTATATCAGTGGTGACGAATACAGCATTGCCGATATTGCGATTTGGTCTTGGTATGGGCAATTGGTTCTTGGCCGTCTTTATAATGCGGCTGAATTTCTGGATGTTCAAACCTATAGCCATGTGATGCGCTGGGCCAAAGCCATTGATTCGCGTCCAGCGGTGAAACGCGGCCGTATGGTTAATCGTGTTTCTGGCGCACCGGAAACCCAGCTTCATGAACGCCATGACGCCAGCGATTTCGACAGTAAAACACAGGATAAAATCGCCTAGCAAACGCCCTATTTTGCAACGGCTGAACGATCTCAAATTGAATATCACCAAAAGGAAAAGGCATCATGAATTGGACACCACGGCGCCAGCGGTTTCGGCAGATTTTAGCAGGCAATGACTGCATTATACCGGCAACAGTTTTTGACCCTTTATCGGCGCGTATGGTCGAAGATCTTGGCGGCAAGGTTGGCATGCTTGCCGGATCGGTGGCGGCAATGGCGATCCTTGGCGCACCTGATAAAATGCTGATCACCGCCTCAGAATTTGCCGATATGGCCTTGCGGATTTGCCGGGCTGGTGATCTTGCGGTTATTGCCGACGCCGATCATGGCTATGGAAATGCAATGAATGTGCAACGCACAATCCGCGACCTGGACCATGCCGGCCTTGCCGCAATCACCATTGAAGATACCAATTTGCCACAGCCTTTCGGATCAAAGACAACACAGCTTTTGAAAATTGATGAAGCTGTTGGCAAAATGCGGGCAGCCATATCGGGACGCGTTGATGCCGATTTGGTTATTCTGGCCCGTACTAGCGCTGCCACCATTACCGGCCGTGACGATTGCATCGCACGAATCAAGGCCTATGAAAAAACCGGCGTTGATGGCATTACGCTGATTGGTGCCAGATCACTTGAGGATCTGACCGCGCTTTGCGCCGCAACCGATCTTCCCATCATGCTTGGCGGCATTGGATCAATTGCGGCAACAGCCGATGATCTGGCAAAAATGGGCGCGCGCATATGTCTTCGGGGGCATCAACCCTATCTGGCATCACTAGCCGCAACCTATGGGGCAATCCAGCAAGTGCTTGGACAGGCAAATCCTGATGATGCGCCGCCAGTGATCAATTCAGCAATTTTGCGGCAATTAACCCGCGAAGCCAGCTATGATGAAGATGCTGATCAATTTTTGAAATAGGCCAAAACCGGCGTTTGAATCAACCAGCAGCCCTGGGCCAACGCCCCTGTACCACCGGTCAAGATTTGACAAGTTTATGAAAACTGCCCTAATTGACATAAGCAGTTTGGCAATCTGAATTGCCGGAAATAGTCACAATGGCATGACAAAGGAGAAGATGATTTGAGCGCCCCTTATTGGACACCATCAGGCGGCCTGCCGCCGCAATCTCAATTATTGTCAGATCGCGCGGTTTTCACCACCGGATATGCGGTAATCCCAAAAGGCGTTTTGTCGGATATCGTGACAAGTTATCTGCCTTTCTGGAACAAGACCAGACTATGGGTTCTGGCGCGGCCCATGACTGGCTTTTCAGAGAGCTTTTCACATTATCTGATGGAAATTGAGGCAGGTGGCGGCAGTGACCGGCCAGATGATAATGCCGAAGCGCAATCGGTTCTTTTTGTAACAAGCGGCTCAATGACAGTGACGATTGCCGGTAAATCACACCCCTTAACGAGTGGCAGCTATGTCTATCTGCCAGCAGGATGCGATTGGACGATCATCAATGATGGCGGTCAGACAGCCAGCTTTCACTGGATTCGCAAACGTTACATAGCGGTTACCGGCATTGACCAGCCCGATGCTTTTGTAACAAGCGATGGTGCCATTGACCCGATTGCCATGCCTGATACTGATGGACGCTGGGCAACCACAAGATTCGTCGATCCAGCCGATTTACGCCATGACATGCATGTAAATATCGTGACCTTTCAGCCGGGTGGTACGATCCCTTTTGCCGAAACGCATGTGATGGAACATGGGCTTTTCGTTCTGAGTGGTAAGGCCGTTTATCATTTGAATCAAGATTGGGTCGAAGTCGAAGCGGGTGACTATATGTGGCTTCGCGCCTTTTGCCCGCAGGCCTGTTATGCTGGGGGGCCCGATCCGTTCCGCTATTTGCTATATAAGGATGTAAACCGGCATATGCCGCTTGATCTATAGTTACGTCAAAAGCGCAAACGACCAAAACCGATTTTAAGGGATGTCATTTGGTCTTTTCGGCAAGCAGTTTGGCAACAACGCCAAAGCCCCAAAGCCCAGATGCATAGCCAAGCGCAATGACCCAAACGGCAAGATCCATTGCCGAAACCTTGTATGATTTGCCGAAATATAGAATCAACGCGGCAATACCGGTGATGGTGATGCCAAAAAGAACGCCATATTTAACCAGATATCGCTGTTGGACAAGACCCGCCAACAGCCAGAATAATCCTTTGCGGAACCGCCAGAAACCGACACCAAAAAGCCGCCAAATTTTCCAAAATTGATTACGCCTGTTTTGCAACATTCGCCAAAGCTAATATCATTAAGATATCGCAGCAATGCTAACGGCCAATAGCGGCATATTCCGAAATTTGTGATCGCTGGTAAATGACGGGTCAAAATGAAATCACCTGCCGCGTGACGTCAACAAAAAGGCCATGGATAAATTGCCGTTTCCGGCATTCACCCATGGCCCTGATTTTATGTCAAATGGCAAACCCATTTGGGTTTAGCAGCTAGCTGCCGGCGCGGTTTTTTTCAAGCCAGCCGTCGACAAGCGCAACCGTTTCGTCAAGGCTCGGCAATTGTGAACCTTTTTGCGCGGCAACGGTTTGAACGAGCTTGTCAACACGTTCGATATTCTTGGCACCAGCGGCCAAGGCCCGCGCAGCCGATGATGGGCTGCCAAGCGATTGCGCTGCATTTGCATATTTTTCAAATGGCACAAAATCGGCAGGCGCCCCGCCAAGGCTGACGCATAATTCAACAACCCAATTATAGATCTCGCGCGATTGCTCAAGATCATGATGAACCGCATCCTGGATTGGGCGCATTTCATCCTTTTGGACACAGCGGTAATTCCCCGCAACAAGCATTGCCCATTTTGCCAATGGAACAAACACTGAATCATGTACCTTTAGCTTGACTGGCAATTCGATTTCAGCGCCGTCATCAGTGGTAAAGCGAACCGCCTCAATATCGGCCTGAAGACGGCGAAGCATGGCATTATCTTGCTCATGGTGAAACGCAGCTGCCTTGAAATTTGTTGGCAGGCGAACCTGCAAGACATTGAGATTTTCCTCCGGCGGACGGAACGCCTGCGGGTCAGGGCTGCAAAGGGTGAATTTTTCGGGATCAAACGCATCCCAGACAGTTGATTCGGCATAGCAGACACGCAACGAATCAATATCCATATTGGGAAGACGTTTCATAAAGCTTAGCGGCGGCATATTCATGATCGACATGCATGGCACGCCAGATTTCGCAACCGATTGCAGCAAATCACGAACACCCGGTGACGAATATTGTGGCTCCTGCATCGCAAGAACAACAAGATCGAAATCTGCCGGATCGCAATCGGCGGGGCCGCCAGCTGATAATTGACCGGCCAGTCCGCTTGTGCGGATTTCAACAAGACCGTCGCGGCCCTTTACCGGTGTGCGGATAATCGCACCTTCGGCATTGAAAAGGTCGGCTTCAGCAGGAAGGCAGATCATCTTTGCGTTATGACCAGCCAAAACAATTTTGGTAGCCAGCAACGATCCATATGATGCGCCAAGAATCAGTACATTTAGGGGGGTCATG